>Ga0114978_10004518_pt1 | contig 11245 bp, 10 predicted proteins | sample S_140212_EF_Meta_FD_87027 | JGI IMG/M metagenome (GOLD analysis project Ga0114978, IMG submission 87027) | Freshwater microbial communities from Lake Simoncouche, Canada to study carbon cycling - S_140212_EF_MetaG | ecosystem: Environmental > Aquatic > Freshwater > Lake | place: Lake...
CTCGTTGGCCACGAGGTAGCCCATCAGCGCGGAGTGACCGGCGTTTGACTTCACATCGGAGTACACTTTGTCGAAAACCTCCCGCCGGCGCTTGGCGGAATCGAGGAAGTCCACGTTCTGCCCCCACCAGAGCGTAACCATCACGCGGATGCCGTTCTCCGCCGCGAGATCGAGGAACCACTTCGGCGGGGCGTGATAAATGCGGACGGCGTTGAACCCGGCCTGGCGCATCATGGCCAGATCGCGCGCGGCCTTTTCCGGCGGACCGACATAGAAATTCTGCGCGTCCGGCTTGAACGTGCCGTACGTAACACCCTTGAGGAAAAACTTTTGCCCGCCCTCAAAGAAAAACTTTGCGCGTGTGCGCACCCGATGATTCATCGGCGATACGGCTAGGGGAACGCCCGCCTCTTGTCGAGCGGACAGAATTTGCGGACTCACAGGCTGGAACCGATCATTTTTTGCAACCGCAGCATGCCGCCGCGGTTGCGTTCCCCCAACGGGGCGATGTGATCGGCATCTTCCAAATTAGGGCGAGGCTAAACCGCGTCACAGCCTTTGTCAGCGTTTTTGTCTTCTCACAACCCCGCGTTTTTCAGCGCTCCGACAGCGACACGCGCAGTTTCCGCGATGTCAGCGCTGGAGTGGGCGAGGGAAAGGAAACCGGCTTCGAATTGCGAGGGGGCGAAATAGACGCCGCCCTCCAGGCAGGCGTGAAAATATTTGGCGAACGCCGTGCGGTTGCTGCCTTGCGCATCGGCCAGATTGCGGACGGGGCCTTCGCAAAAATAGAGGCAGAACATCGAGCCGATGCGATGGAAGGTCAGGGGTTTCGCCGCGATGGCGCTCCGGATGTGGCCTTCAAATTCCGCTCCGATTTCCTCCAAGTGCGACCAGCCGCCGCGGTGGATGAGTTCGCGCAACTGGGCCAATCCCGCGGCCATGGCCACCGGGTTTCCCGAAAGCGTTCCCGCCTGGTAAACCGGGCCGTCGGGCGAGAGCTTGTCCATGATGTCGGCGCGTCCGCCGAAGGCCCCGACGGGGAGACCTCCGCCGATGACCTTGCCCATGGCGGTGAGGTCGGGTGTGATGCCGTAGATCTCCTGCGCTCCGCCCGGGGCCAGACGAAAACCGGTCATGACCTCGTCGAAAATCAGCAGCGTTCCGTCGCGGTCGCAGAGGGTGCGCAGCTCTTCCAAAAATCCGGGTTCGGGCAGATAGAGACCCGCGTTGGCTGGAATCGGCTCCAGAATAAGGCCTGCGATCTGGCCGGAGTTTGCGGCGAAGGCGCGGCGCACGGCTTCGATGTCATTGAACGGCACGGTGATGGTGAGGTCGGCCAAAGCCGCCGGCACGCCCGCACTGTCGGGCTGGCCGTGGGTGAGGGCGCCGCTGCCCGCTTTGACCAGCAGGGAGTCCACATGGCCGTGATAGCAGCCCTCGAATTTCAAAATTTTGTCACGTCCGGTGAACCCGCGCGCCAGCCGCACGCAGCTCATGGTGGCTTCCGTGCCGCTGTTGACCATGCGGACTTTTTGCACGGAGGGAACCAGTTCGCAGATCGTGCGCGCCATTTCGACTTCGAGCGGATTGGGAATGCCAAAGCTCAGGCCTTGGGAGGCCGCCCCGCACACCGCAGCCACGACGGCGTCCGGGGCATGTCCGAGAATGGCCGGACCCCAGGTGCCCACATAGTCAATGAGTTCGCGTCCCTCCACGGTCGTGATGCGTGACCCTTGGGCCGAGGAGACAAAAAACGGCTCGCCTCCCACGCCTCGAAAAGCCCGGACCGGCGAATTCACGCCACCCGGGATGAATTGTTTGGCGGTTTGGAAGAGATCACGGGAAATCATCGTGGCACTGTAGCGGCGGTCTCTGACCGTGGCACGAATTATTGGGGGTTTGCGCTGGTCGCTGGCCGCTGCGACGAGGAGGAGGCAATGAATTCGCCGACGAGGCAGGACCGACTGGCCTGTCGCGAGCGTCCCGGCGGCCGAACTGCGCCGGCAGGCCTGCTGCCCGGGGTGGACGTGGCCGTGTGGCCAAGCAAATCAAGTTAGCATTTCGTCGGCTGCGCGCGAGCAGCCGCGGGGCAGGGCGGCGGGATCGCGGCCGAGGAGTTCAAAGTTTTCCCCGCGGCGGATGGCGAGGTCGCGGGTTTGGATGGCGCAACAGGAACCGGTGTTGGCCAGGTCGAAGATGCGGAGAACGCCCGTGCCGCCATCCGCGACTTCGCGTTCCGTCGCCGGATCAATGACCATCGTTCGGATCCAGGGCGCTCCGCCGTGGGGGTTTCCCAGGTCATGGGTGTAAAATTGTGAACTGAGTTCAGTCATGCCGTATTCGTTCCAGACCGATGCGGGAGGTAGGCCGAGTTTTTTCTCAAAGAGGGCGTAGAGGTCCGCCTTGGGCAGATCGCGCCGGGTGCCTTTGTAGCCGCCGGTTTCCACCGCGAGACTGCCGGGGGGCAGGGCGAGGCTGCGGTCGTCCAGGAATTCGAAGAAATCGAGAAAGGCGAGGGCGGTGCCGAAAAGTATAGTAGAAGGGGCCTCCGTGTCGCTTTTTGATGAGGAAAAGCGGCCGGAGGCCGCTTCTACTTCGGCGCAAAGCGCCTCCCAGTGTCCAAAAAAAAAGTTTTCCCGGGGAGCCAGCCACCCGGCCATACAGCTGAGGGAGGAATGGGGCGCGTTTTCCGGGGCGGGCAGAAGGCAAAAAACAGGGGCTTCCGGAAGTTTCGCCCGCTGCCATCCGCCGAGCGCTGCGGCGCGATACAAATCCACAGTGCGGAAATGGTGTTCTCCATAGCCTTCACCGGTGGTTCCGCTGGTGCGGAAGGTGCGGGTGGTTTCCGCTGCCGGAAAGGAACGAATGGCGGTCTGGCGGAAAGCTGCCAGCGGGATGGCAGGGATTTCCCGCCATGAGGACGGTTGCGGAAACGATGCGCACCAGACACCGTAGGGAACGCAAGCGGTCCGCTGCCAAAAGTGAACTTTGAGAATGAGATCATCAAAAAAACCTTCCCCTTCCCGAAGGAAACGGAGAACCTGTGATTCCATTTCCGCCAGATCCCCGAACTGGCTCACCTTCTGCTCTCCCATGACATGATGACGGAATTGTCACACACAGGCTGATCGCTTTCCAAGCAGAGAGATTTTTGTGATGCATCCGTTCCGGGCACAAACTTGCTTTTTTGTTATCGCGGGCATGTTTGTCGTTGGCGCATCAGCCCAGAATGCCGCGCCAAAAACGAGCGCTCCTGCTTCGGCCCATGACCAGAATCTCACGGCCGATGAACTGGCCGTCAATGCGCGTTCACTTTACACGCAGGGCAAATACGCCGAGGCGGCGGCGCTTTACCAAAAATTCATTGCCGACTATGGCAAGGCCACCGAGGCGCAGACGGCGGTGCGGCAGATGCGCTTTCCGTTGGCGATGAGCTTGCTGCAGATGCAGGAATTTTCTGAAGCGAAGGAGGCCATCACCACAGCGCTGGCCCACACTCCACCGATTGATCCGCCGTTCCGCCAGGAGTTGATTTTCTGGAAGGGGGTCTGTGAGATGGATGAAAAGGAATACGAAACGGCGCGCCAGACGCTGGAGGGATTTCTCGCGCTGTTCCCGGCGGGTTCGGAGCGCAATACGAATTACGCGAAGCAGTTTCCCGCCATCCAGAAAGTGCCCGAGGCCACGTTGCTGATCGGCACGTGTTATCTGCTGGACGAAAAGTATAAAGAGGCGGCGGAATTCTACGCCAAGACGGATGCAGGATTCTCGCCGGTAAATCGCGGCCGCGCCACCGTGCTGGAACTCTATGCTCTGCTCGAAGCCAACGAGGAGGATAAGGCGATGGCTCTGATCACGAAAGAATTTCCGCACATGGGCGACCTGCTCCAGCTTGTGACGTTCCAAACTCTCGCGCTGGATCTCGGCTCGCGCTATCTCGAGAAAAAAGAGATGCGCAAGGCCATTATCTGTTTGCAGCGCATCTGGTCCGCAGACCGTTTGCTCAAGCACCAGCAGGCCAGGCTGGCCGATCTTGCGTCGAAATTGCAGGCCGCCGAGGCGAATCCCCTGGGCGATCCCTATGCAAAATTTCTCTACGGCCAGATGATCGCAAAGGTGAAGAGAGAGATCGAGAATTTCCAAAAAATCCCCAACTTCGATTCGGCACTGCGCCTGCGCCTGGCCACGGCCTATCAGGGCATGAAGCGGTATCGCGAGTCGGCCTTGATCATGGAGGCGATGCTGAACGAGATGCCGGCGGATCAGATGGTGGAATCCGCCTCGGTCAATCTGGTGCAGTGTTGGAACGAGATCGAGCGCTGGCCCAAGTCCGTTGAGGCGGCCGGGGCGTTTGTCGCGAAGTTTCCCCGGTCCAAGAGCGTGCCGCTGGCTCTCTACCTGGCTGGTATCGCGCAGCAGAAGGATTTCCAATACAATGAGTCGGTCGAGACGTTTGACCAGATCACCCGAAAATACCCCGAGTCCGAATTCGCCGCCCGGGCGCAGTTCATGAAGGGGTTTTCCCTTTTGCAGGCCGATCGCAACACGGAGGGCATCGCGGCCTTCGCAGGATTTTCCAAAAAATATCCCAAGCATGAAATGGCCGATGAGGCTGCGTACTGGCGTGGCATGGGCTATTCGCTCGACAAGCAATTCGCCCGTTGCCGCGAGGTGATGGATGAATATCTTCGGGATTTCAAGGACGGCGCGCATCGTGGCAACGCCGTTTATCGCAAGGCCTACTGTGCCCAGCAGATGGAGGATTATGCGACCAGCATCAAGGAGCTTTACGTCTATCGGCGGCAATATCCCGGGCATGAGGAAAGCAGCGAGGCGCGGGTTTTGCTGGGCGACGCGCTCATGAATGAAGGCCGCATGGACGAGGGTATCGCCAGTTTCAGGGGCATCCCAAAGGAGGATAAGCGCTTTTACGAAGAGGGCGTTTTCAAGGTCGCGAAGGCCTACAAGCTGATGGAGGAATACGGAAAAATGCGCGACCTCATGGTGGAGTTCAAGACCGGCAGCCCGCGCAGTCCCCGCGTGGCCGAGGCGATCTACAACATCGGCTGGGTGGATCGTCAGGACGGCGATCCCGCCAAAGCCCGCGAAATTTATTGGGAAGCCATCAACGAATACGGCAACGATCCGGACATCCGTTCGGTGGATGATCTCTTTCCCGCTCTGGTCCGGTTGTACAGGGGTCCGGAGGAATCGGCGCACTATCAGGCCCGCTTGCGCGATCTCGCCCAGGAAGCCCGGGCGGCTGACAAAAAGACCCTGGCCATGCGGGTGCAGTGGGCTCAGGCCAATGCCTTGAAAAAATCCGACCCCGACCGGGCGCGTCAGGCTTTGGTCGAGGCTTCCGCCCTGGCCAATGTGCAGACGACGAACCCGCTGTTGCTGGCGGATTTCGCCGAGGCCCTGCTGGCCGATGGCAAGGAAAAGGAGGGCGGGGGCATGTTTCGCGATTTGGTGAAATGGAATCCCCGCGCGGTGCAGAAGGATCGCGCCTTTGCCGCGCTTGGTCTGCTCGAGTTGCAGAGCGGCAACGAAAAAGCCGCCCTGGCATATTTCGACCGCTTCGAGAAAGAAACGCTCGGTTCAATGCTTTTCGGGAAAATTCTGCTGGCCAAGGCCCGACTGCTGGAGGCGCGTGGGCTTTCGGCGGATGCCCGTAAAACCCTGGAGACCCTGCTGGCCAACCCGCATTCCAGCGGTCAGGAAAAAGCCGAGGCCCTCTTCCTCATTGCGGAAGGCTACATGAAGGAAAACAAGCCCGAGCTGGCCGTTCCGTATTACCAGCGTATTTACGTCATGCACGGGCGCTGGCGGGATTGGGTCGCGCGCGCCTACCTGCGCAGCGGCGAGGCCTTTGAAAAACTTTCGGACAAACTCAGCGCCCGCAAGAGCTATCAGGAGCTCACGGAAAAAGAGGACCTCGCCGCGTTCCTGGAAACCGGCAAGGCCCGCGAACGCCTCAACGCTCTCGGCGGTCCGCTGCCGAAGGAGGAACCCACCCCCGCGCAAGGATGAAAAAGTTTTTTGCAGTCCTCTTGATCGCCGCGTTGCCCGTGGTTTCCTCCGGGCAAATCCCACAAGGTCTCGACACGGTGTTCATGGCCGGCGGGGAAAAAAATGTGGGCAAACTCGCGGGCCTTGACGCGCAGACCATCCGTTTGCAAAAAAACCTGCCGCCTCCGCCGGGTTCGCCCGCAGGGGCGCCTGCGGTGTTCGCCTCGGTAAGGATTCCCCGTGCACATATCATACGCATCGAGTTTGCCCCTGATGAAGCCCAAGACAAAACTCTGAAGGAAGCCGCCCCGGACCAACGGGCCCAGATCGAGGCGCTCTGGAAACAGTTTGAACCCTGGCTGTCCGTGGCCAAGTCCCCCGCCGGAAATATCGGACTCGTTTACGGCGACCTGCTGCTGCGCACCGGCGATGCGGACAACGCGCAAAAGGCACTGATTTTGTTTACCAAAATCGAAAAAGAGACCTGGAGTCCGGACGACATCGTGTTGGCCAAACCGGGCCGCTTGCGCGCCATGGTCGCCACCGGCAACGCCAGGGATGCCATGCAGGAGGCCCTCGCCCTGGCAAAAATTTCCGCAGATCCGGAAGTGCTCATTGAGGCGAAATTCATCCTGGCCGAAGCCGCCGACAAAGGGCTGCGCAAGCTCGTGGAGGATAATCCACGCTGGGAGGAGGATATCCTCATCATGCCCGAAAGACACCGACTCTACAATGAAGCGCTCGACCTGTATCTTTTTCCCAGCCTCTTCTTTGGTTCCGAGGCGGAACCGTCCGCCCGGGGGTTGTGGGGCGCGGTGGGGATTTATCAGTTTGCCAACGCGATGCCGGACGCCGTCGCCTGTGCGCGTGATCTGACCGCCTTCTATCCCGGCACCCGCTTCGCCAAGCAGGCGCAGGATTTTCTCAACACACTTCCCGAATCCCAAAAACACGAAGACCATGAAAAAGAAGCCCAACAAGAAACAAATTAACCCGCTCCTCCTTGTCGCCGTCGGTGCGCTGCTTTGGCCGCTCACCGCCAGCGCGGCCAATGTCGAAATCCACAAAAGCGTGCTGGATCTTTACCGCGAGGGCGGGCCGATCATGCACCTTATCGCGCTGTGTTCCGTGGCCACGCTTTCGCTCGGTTCCTACTGCGGCCTTATGTTCCGGAAGGGAAAACTGATGCCGGCCCATGTCGTTGCGCATCTTAATGATCTCATCGGCCAGCGCGATCTTGTGGCGGCTTATGGGTTTTGCCAGGCCAATCCCGGGCCACTGACCCAAGTTCTGGCTCCGGCCCTCACCAAGGCCAACTACGACCGGGATATGTTCAACAAAGGCGCGATGGAAAACGCCATTGCCGATGAGTGTTTCCGCGAGGAGACCAAGATGATGGTCATCGTCAACTACCTCAACACCTTCGCCGTACTTGCGCCCATGATCGGCCTGCTTGGAACCGTCGCGGGCATGATCACCAGCTTCGGCGCGCTCACGGCCGGTAAGGCGGAGGCGACCGATCTGGCCAAGGGCATCGGCGAGGCGCTCATCGCCACCGGCGGCGGACTGCTCCTCGCCATTCCCGCCATGTTTCTCTATTTCTTTTTTCGCGGCATGGTTTCGACTAACATGGCCGCTCTGCATAAGACGCTTTCGCATATGCTCGATCTTTTCACCGGCGAAGCGGGCGGCGTTCCCAGTCAGCCCGTCGCCCCAACGGAGGCGTTCGAAGCCCAGCCTGTCGCTGAGTAGCCGCCATGTCCGAACCACGCCGCCGCATGCGCCGCGTTCCGCACGAGGAAGTCGGGCTGCAAATCGCGCCGATGATTGATGTCACTCTGCTGCTGCTTTTTTTCTTCATGCTTTCCGGAAAGCTGACGAAAGATGCCAAGCTCATGGACATCAAGGTGCCTCATGCCATGACCGGCAGGATTCCGGTGGATGAAGGTGCGCGTGACATCGTGAATATTGATGAAAACGGGCAGCTCTTCAGTGGCAATCTGCCGGTGAGTTCGAAGGAGTTGACCGCCCATCTCAAACAGCGCTTCAAGGATTATCCTCCGCTCAAATTGTATGTGCGTGCCGATGCAGGCACTCCGGGTAAGAAGGTCAAGGAAGTCATGAAAATCGCCACCGAGGCGGGTGCCATCGAGGTGATATTTGGCGTCGTGCAAAAATGAAACGCACCGGACATCCGCAAATTGAACTTCAGATCGCGCCCATGATCGACGTGTGCTTCCTGCTGCTTTTCTTTTACATTCTCACCTCCAAACCGGTGAAACCCGAGGCGGACATGAGCATGACCCTGCCCGGCACCGTTGCCCAGGAGGAGAGCGTCGATATTCCCGACGAGCAGCGCATCCTCATCGAGGAAAACGGCCAGATTATTCTCAATGACCTTTCGCTCGATAAACCCGACAGCAAGGAGTTGCCCGCGCTGCTGGCCACCTTGAAACGCTTCAGGGAATCCGCCGATGCGAACAAGAGCCAGGCCCTCATTACGGTGGATGTCTCCGATACGGCCAGGCATCAGCGCGTGGTGGATGTGCTCAACGCCTGCGCGCAAGCCGGCATCCAGGGAGTTACCTTCGCGGGTGCCACGGGGGAGGACGAATGAGCACCATTCTTGTTGTGCCCGTCCCCCCGCCGCAAAAGGGCCGGGTCCGCCGCCTCATCATCATGGTCGTGCTGGTCAGCCTTGGCATTCACATCGTGGCGGGCCTCATTGCCGGGGCGGTGATTGTGGCGCGCTACCTGGCCGAACCGCCGGCCGAGTTCAAGGCGACCCGCGACGTCCGCCTGCCGGCCAAACAACGCGAACACAAGATGAACATGGCCGCGTTCGACGGCCTGACGCCCAAGCCCAGCTTCAACGACAAGATGCTGAGCGCGCGTCCCACCGCCTTTGCCTTGCCGGAGCTGCCGAAAATGCCGCTGGACCAAATGCTGCCGCTTGATCCCAGCGCGATTGTTTCCGACCAGGTTTCCAGCCTGGTGGGAAGCAGCGGACTGGCTAGCGGTATGGGCGACGGGGGGGCGGGTGGTGGCAGCAATCTCGGGGGAACCGGTTTCAGTTTCCTCGGCATCCAATCCACCGGCAAACGCATCCTTCTGATCTTTGATGTCTCCACCAGTGTGATGAACAAAGCCTCCAAAAGCGGAGTGCCCATTTCGAAGATCAAGGAAGAGACGCTCGCCCTTCTCAAGCAACTGCCCATCAGCGCACGTTTCGGCCTCATCCAGTTCACCCAAAACTACAAAGCCTTTAAAACCGAGCTGCTGCCTGCGACCGACCCGAATCGCGAGGCCGCCCGCCAGTGGATTCAAAGCGAGTGGGTGGAAACCGGCATGATGGCGGCCTCCAGGAAGGTCACGTCAAATTCCAAGGGGCTGGTCGGGGTGTTGGAACTCGCGGCCAAGATGCAGCCGGATGTGATTTTCCTGATCTCCGACGGCAGCTTCCAGTGGCGTGAGGACGGATCGCACGGCACTATTCCGTGGAACGAGGTCAAAAAAGTCGCTAAGGGTTCCCTGCAAGACGCTGGAGGCTGCAAGATCAACTTCATTGGCTTCGAAATGAAACCGGAAGACCGCTCGGAGGCCGGTTCCATCGTCCGCCCGACCGGCGGCAAGTTGCGCGAGATTAAATAGGCCGGGACAAATTCCGGCCGGCAGCCGGGTGGGGGAATTGGCATCAGCGAAGAGGTTGAGGATGGGGAGAGCACCGATCCGGACGGACTTGGAAAGTATAGCCGGATTTTTGACGACGCTATGAATTTTCAAAGCGCAACGGGACCGGTTGGAGAAGATCGCCGGGCAGCTTGAAGCGCTCGACGCGAAACGCACTCCCGAGTGATTCTCGCGGGAGACGCGGAGGGCCCGTTTCGACAAGCTCTTCGCTCTGGATTTTGAATTTCAGATGGGGATCTGCCGCGCCGCCGACACCGTGAGAATAAACAGTTGCTCCCAAGAAAAATCCCCCCTATTTTAGCAATTGTATTTTTCGCTGAACAAGCTTCAAACACGCGCGGTTAGCTCAGTGGTAGAGCACCTCCCTGACACGGAGGGGGTCACAGGTTCGAAACCTGTATCGCGCACCATTTTTAAGGCCAAGTTTTTTTTGGCCGAAAATTCAGAACGTGGAAAATGATGGGAAAGGCTCGTTCTTGGGGCGCCTGCTGACACCCGATATGAACTGCAACCGGAAGGGTAATCCGGTCAGATTCTGTTCGGGTTTATGACAAAAAGCGGGGATTCAGGCGGAGGCTGCGCGGAAGTCCTCGAAGCGGCCAGAAAGGGAAGTAGCAACGAATGGCGCGAAGTGAAGAAAATGCGGACAGGAAAGAGTTCGCCTGGCTTCCCTTGCGCAGAAAAAACTTTGTCTGTAAAAAATGCCGGCGACGGTTCTCCCGGGGCGCGCCATTGGCGGGCAAGGCGGGAACTGAGCCAATAGGCCGAAAATCAGATGCGCACATGGTTGAGAACCCGCCCAGGTTTGTAATGGAAGACGGGGCTCACTTGCCGGTAGCTCTTGAGTTCGCAAAAGGCTTCCTCGACTTCGAGCAGGTTTTTGTAGTGGCGTTGGACGCCGGGGGAGTCGGATTGCGCGGGGGTGAGATTGATGAGGAGAAGATACCGGCCGTCGCGGGCACTCCCGGTGGCGATGGCGGCGGCGGGTTGCCCGGCTCGGCTATGGCGATGCGGACTTCGCGGCGTTCACGGTCGCGTTCCTTGCGCCAAGGGCCTCGGGCAATGAGGCGTCGCTTGCCCTCGTGCTCGATCTTCACGGGCCGGTTGGAGCCGGAGAGTTCGAGTTGGTTGTCGCCGCGGAGATCTTTAAGCAGAGCCGGGTGACAAAGCCAATGCCCTCGCTCCGCCTACCGTTCCAAAAGCGCCTGCTCCAGGCTCATCCTAGCTTCCTTGATACTTGTCACGTCGATGGTGTCAACGCTGATGCTATCTGGCAATGCCCCTGCAATTGCTCTGGCCAGATGCGGTTTAAGTGATTTTAGCGTCTCGTCTGTAAGAACGTGATTGCGTGTAAGGTTGATGGTTATTTTAACGCGTATTTTATCCATAAATTCGTCCGGCAAGCGTTTCGCCTAACCCGCTATACCAACTTGTAAAAACTACTGATCAGCAAGGGCCGGCGCAAGCCGGGAACGAAGAGAACCGCGCCCGGCCGGGCCGGAGGTCTAGCCGTGGAGGTGATTCTGATTTGCTGCCGAGA
>Ga0114978_10004522_pt1 | contig 11237 bp, 7 predicted proteins | sample S_140212_EF_Meta_FD_87027 | JGI IMG/M metagenome (GOLD analysis project Ga0114978, IMG submission 87027) | Freshwater microbial communities from Lake Simoncouche, Canada to study carbon cycling - S_140212_EF_MetaG | ecosystem: Environmental > Aquatic > Freshwater > Lake | place: Lake...
AAGTGCGAGCCGGTCAGGGATCGCGGCGTGAGAAGATCGTGCAGGCTATTCCCAGGTAGGCGACGGTGTGGAGGAGGGTGAGACCGAGCCCCTTCTCCCAGGAGAACGAGGCGCTTTCCATGAGCGCCCGGAACGGGCCGGCGACGGCGAAGTCGCGCATCAGTTGGCGGTCGACGAGGTTGTCGAGATCCTCGGTGTGGGGGAGGACGGCATAGACCCCCTCGGTGATCCGGCCAATCGTCGTCTGATAGAAAGGTTTTCGCCCCGGCTTGAAGCCCTCCTCGCGGCGCGGCTGGCGGCCGCGGATCGTCTCGGCGATGCTTGTCGGCCGCAGCTTGCCGACGTTCGCCTCACGGATCCGGCTCTCGACAGCGACGTTGTTCATCTGGCCGGCGATGAACAGGATCGCCCAGTAGGCAACGGTCACGAGCATCGCGGAGATCACACTCCGCGTGATCACACCGGTGAGGACGCTCACCGAGAGCAGCAGCGCGAAAAAGACAAGCAGGCTCGGGAGCGCGAGGAGCACCCCCGGCGACCAGACGTTGGCGAGAATCCCGGTGATCAGCCAGACGGCAAGGACGAGAATCCCGAGCAGGCCGGCAACGAGGAGCAGGGCCCCGACATACTTGAAGACGAGCAGCTGCCAGCGCGGGATCGGGCGGACAAGGAGGAGCTCGAGCGTCCCCTTCCGCACCATGTTCGGCACGAACGCCGCCGTGACCGCCACGCTCACCAAGAGGAGGATCGTGCCTCCCAGGCCGGTGGCGAGGAGCTTCTGAAGGATGAGGACCTCGAGCCCCAGCGGCGCTCCCTTCGTGCCGGCCAATTCGATGCTGTCGCCGAAGAGGGTGAAGCGGTGGGGCCAGAGGAGGCGGAGATCGCGTCCCGGGGCGACCGCCATTTCCCAGGTCTGCGAACCGATCTTCCGGGCCCACTCCGTGCCGGTCTCGCGGATTTCCGTGATCGTCCAGAGCTGGCCGTCGGCGATCTTCCCGAATCGGTCGGTGATCTCCTCCCCCGACTCCGGCACTCCCACCAGCGGGATGAACGTCCGCGTCAGCGTCGCCTTCCAGTGGCCTTCGGGGAGATCGGCGTCGATCGGCTCGGCGGCGGTGATTGCGTACATCGATCCGTTGAGCCGGCCGGCGACATCGCCCATCGATTGGGTGGCGATGTCGATGCCGTCGAGATCGGCGGCCATCGCCCGGGCGGCGATGTCGAGATACTGCCGGCCCCCCGGCTGCGGTTCGATCCGCCCGGTCAACGCGGCGCCAAACAGGATCGCGATTGCCAGAAGAAGGAGATAGAGGACCTTGGCGTCGAGGAACTCGCGCCACGTATCCCGGAGCATGGCGGCGAACGTCCGCGGCAGCATCGGCTGCACCGTGACGCGTCCGGCCGCGTCAGCCGCCTCACGCGGAACGTGATTCGGTTCGTTCACGGTGTGCCTCCGCCGTCGGCGATCGCGAGGTAGAGGTCCTCGAGCGTCGCCCGTTCCCGTTCGAGATGCCGGAGCCGTAGCCCCGAGGCGCTGGCCGCGGCAACGAATTGATCGATCCCCTCCGGTGCATCGGCGCCCGTTGCGGTGCCCTGGCCGTCGGTAGGATCGAAGCTGACCCGGAGTCGGCTCCCCCCTTCGACCGCCGCGATGCTCGCGCCGGGGAAATGGAACGACGTCGGCACTTCGCGATCGAAGGCGACCAGCCAACTCGCCTTTTGCCGGGTTAGGTCGGCGACGGTGCCGGTGACCATCAGCTTCCCCTTGCGGAGGATCGCCACCCGGTCGCAGAGCTGCTCCACTTCGCCGAGGAGATGGCTGTTGATAAACACCGTCACGCCGCGACGGCGTTCCTCGAGGAGGAGATCGCGGATTTCCTTCCGCCCTACCGGATCGACGCCGTCGGTCGGCTCGTCGAGAAACAGGACCCGGGGACCGTGGAGGAGGGCCTGGGCGAGGCCGAGCCGCTGCTTCATCCCCTTGGAGTAACCGCGGATGCGGAGCTGTTCCCGGCCGGCGAGGCCGAGGATGTCGAGGAGCTCGGCGGCCCGGCGCCGCCGCTCGCGGCGGGGGATTCCCTGGAGGCCGCCGTAGAGGTCGAGGAGGCTCGTGCTGGTGTGGTATTCGGGGAGGCGGTGATCCTCTGGCAGGTAGCCGACCTCGCGGCGGGCTTGGAAGGTGCCGACCGGCTGACCGAGGAGGGAAGCCTCTCCCGCCGTCGGGGCGACGAGGCCGAGGAGGATCTTGATGAGCGTTGTTTTCCCCGCGCCATTCTGGCCGAGGAGGCCGAAGAGCGTGGCCGGCTCCACGTCGAGGCTCACCCCCCCGAGGGCCCGATTGGCGCCGTACTGTTTTTCAAGCTGTTTGACGGAAACGACCATGGCGTCCGATCCTACCAGACCGCTACGGTGGCGGCCGTGATGGGGCGAGAACGGTAGCCGCGTGACAGTCGCGGGCTGGTGTCGCCCCAGAGATCATCGAAGGGAGGTGGAAGTCACCTATGAAACTCCTGCTCAACCGGCTTTTCTGGACGATCTCCGGGATTCTTCTCCGGCTCCGCTACCGGGTCACGGTGGAGGGGGCCGAGGGGCTCTCCGCGCTCGAGGGGCCGACGCTCGTCCTCCCCAACCACCCGGCCTACATCGATCCGCCGCTGGTGCTCTCCCACCTCCGGCTGGGCAAGGCGCTGCGTCCGCTCGTCTTCAGCGGCATCTACCGGCTGCTGCCGCTGCGGCCGTTGATGGCCATGGTCGATGCCTTCGAGGTGCCCGATCTCTCCGCGCAGAGCCGCGACGCCCAGGCCAAGACCCTCGAGATGATCGACGCCGTTGTCGCGCGGATCGGCCGCGGCGACAGCTTTTTGATTTATCCCTCCGGGCGACTCCAGCGCGGCAACGCTGAGGTGGTCGGCTCGGCCCGCGCCGTCCATGAGCTCCTCTCGCGCTGCCCCGATCTCAATGTCGTCCTCGTGCGGACCCGCGGCCTGTGGGGGAGCAGTTTCGGGTGCGCAGCCACCGGCGCTCCGCCGAGCCTCGTGCCGACGATGCTGCGGAATCTCGGCTGGGCCCTGGCGGCGCTCGTGGTCTTTCTGCCTCGCAGGAAGGTGACGGTGCACGTCGAGGTGCTTCCCAAGAGGACGCTTCCCAAAGCGTCGCGCGAGCAGACGAACGCCTTCCTCGAGGGCTGGTACAACGTCGATGGCCCGCAGCAGCCAGCGTTCGTGCGCTACAGTCACTTCTTCGGCCCCACCGCGGGGCACTACGCCGCCGGCGTCTCGCTCCCGTCGATCGACCCGGCGACGATCGATCCGAAGACGATTCGGCTGGTTAACGATCTCGTTCAGGGGCATCTCGGCCGCGAGCTCGATCCCCACGAGCTCGCCTTCGACACGACGCTCGAGGCCCTCGGGATGGACAGCCTCGATCGGATGGATGCCACCCTCAAAGTCGAGCAGCAGTTCGGCTTCCACAACGCCTCCGTCCTCAACACCCTCGGCGAGCTGTGGGCTCTCGCTGACGGGAAGCTTTCCGGCGGGGTTAAGGAGGAGGCGATCCCGGTGCCGGCGGCCTGGTTCTCGCTGCCGCGATCGACCGATGCGCCGGCGGTGCTCGCTGGCACCGTCGCCGAGGCGTTCGTGCGCCGGGCGCTTGCGGCCCCGTCCGAGCCGGCCGTGGCCGATCGGATCTCCGGGGTGCTTCCGTCGCGTCGGCTCCTCGTCGGGGCGAGCCTCATGGCGCGCCGGTTCGCGGCCTGGCCGGAGAAGCATGTCGGCGTGATGCTGCCGGCGAGCGTCGCCGCCGACATCGTCTTCTTCGCCCTTCACATGGCGGGAAAGACGCCGGTGATGATGAACTGGACGACCGGCCCGTCGAGTCTCGCTCATGGCGTCAAGGTGACCGGCACGCAGCGGATCATCACCTCGAAGAAGCTCGTCGACCGGCTCGGCATCGAGGTGCCCGGGACGCCGTATGAATACCTTGAGACGATCCGCGGAGGGATCGGGAAGGCGGAGCAGATCTCGACGCTCCTCGGCACGATCCTCAATTCCGGGGCAATCCTCCGCGGGCTCCCCAAGCAGGATCCCGACGAACCGGCGGTGTTCCTGTTTACGTCCGGATCGGAGAGCGCGCCAAAAACCGTTCCCCTCTCGCACACCAACCTGATCACGAACATCACCGACTCTCTCGAGGTCCTCGAGGTGACGGCGGCCGATTCGCTCCTCGGGTTTCTTCCGCCATTCCACAGCTTCGGGCTCACCGGCAACGTCCTCCTCCCCCACCTCACCGGCATCCGCAGTGTCCGTCATGCCGATCCGACCGATGCCCGTGGCCTCGTGGAGACGATCCGGGCGTTCCACCCGACGATGCTGTTCACGACGCCGACCTTCCTCTCCTACATCCTCTCGGTGAGCAAGGAAGGAGACTTGAAGAGCCTGCGGCGGATCATCGCCGGGGCCGAGAGGTGCCCGGATGCGGTCTTCGAGCGCACCGCGGCCCTCGCGCCGGAGGCAGTGATCCTCGAGGGCTACGGGATCACCGAGTGCTCTCCCGTCCTCGCTGCCAACCGGGTCGCCGATCGGCGCCGGGGGTTCATCGGCAGGCCGGTGCGACACGTCGACATCCGCGTCGTCGACGTCGATTCGGGTGAGCCGGTGGCGACGGGGGAGACGGGAATGCTCCTCGCCTCGGGGCCGTCGATCTTCTCCGGGTATCTGAATCACGAAGGCCCATCGCCGTTTGTCGAGCTCGAGGGGAAGCAGTGGTACCGCACCGGCGATCTTGTCGTTGCCGACGCCGACAACTGGCTCGCCTTCAAGGGGCGGCTGAAGCGGTTCCTCAAGGCGGGGGGAGAGATGATCTCGCTGCCGGCGCTCGAGGAGCCGTTTTCGAAGCGATATCCCGCCGACGAGAACGGCCCGAAGGTGGCGGTGGAGGGGATCGAGACGCCGGGCGGCCGGCAGATCGCGCTGTTCACGACCTTCCCCCTCACGCTCCGAGAGGCGAGCCAGATCCTCGTCGAGGACGGCCTCCGTGGCGTGATGCGCCTCGACGAGGTTCGGCAGATCGAGACGATTCCCGTCCTCGGGACGGGCAAGACCGATTACAAGGAGCTCAGACGACTGGTGACGGAGGCCGTGACCGGAGGTTGAGAGGTCGCAAGCGGGCCCGCTGCCGAATCGGAGTTGAAATCATGAAATCAATCCGCCCCCTCTTCTTCGGCGTGATGATGGTGGCGATGGTCGCTGGCGCCGTGTGGATGAAGCTGCAGGGAGGGCCCAATGGTGGTGGCGAGGCGTGGCTGATCCCTGTCGGTATGGTGGGGGCCCTGTACGCAGTCGCGGTAGTCGCCGATGTGATCTTCCATGCCTGGAGGGGGAAGGGGCAGGCCTGTCGCGTCTGCGGGCATCTTCGCCCCGTCAAATCATTCCGCTTCGCCGGCCCCTGTCCGCAGTGCGGCGAGTGATCCTGCTTCGAACTCCGTCCTTTGCTTTAAGCATCCCGGGAATGCCAGCATGTTCAAGCCAGCCGTGCCGATCCTTCGCAGCTTCGACGAGGCGAAGGCAAAGGAGTTTTACGTTGACTTCCTCGGCTTCACCGTCGACTTCGAGCACCGTTTCGAGCCGGGGATGCCTCTCTACATGGGGATCTCCCAGGGAGACTGCCGGATTCATCTCTCCGAGCATTTCGGCGACTGCGCGCCGGGCGCACGGGTGCGGATCGAGGTCGCGGATGTCCGTGCCCTGTGCGCGACGCTCAATGCCAAGGGCTACGGGAATGCCCGTCCCGGCTGGCACGATCAGGACTGGGGCGCCACCGAGATGACGATCCACGATCCGTTCGGCAACCGGCTCACCTTCTGGACGACGGCGTCGCCTTCTGCCTGAAGGGCGCCGCTCCCGGCCGCGTCACTCCGCCCGGAACTCGACCCACCGGAAGCCCCCGGCGGGGATCGAGAGCGTCACCTCGGCCCGACCGAAGCGGTCGAGCGGCAGGCGTTGGGCTTCGGCGCCGCCGTGGCTTGCCAGGCACGAGCCCTCGAGCCCGGCGTAGTAGAGCGGCACGGCAATCGTCCGCTCGATCGGCTCGTCGAGCGGATTGAAGACGGCGAGAAGGGCCCGCTCGTCGAGGCGTGGGTTGACATGGAGCATGCCGTCCCAGTCGCGGCCGTCGGCGCGGCGGAGGTGGAGGAGATCGCTTTCGAGGATGTCGCGGTGGGCCTTGTACCAGGCGACCTGTCCGCGGACCATCGCCTTCGTTGCGTCGGTGTCGAAGAGCCGCGGGCCGCGGTAGCAGGCCTGCACGCCGAGGGCGAGATTCGACTCGATCATCCGCCGGTAGTGGTCGAGGTGCTCGGCGAGCGGCTCGATCGTCGCCGCGACACCGCCGCCGTGATACTGCGCCAGCGGCACGAACATCCACCCCATCGAGGGCGTCCGCTCCCAGGTGCCGTCGAAGATGTTCTGGCGGGTATGGATCACCTGCTCGGCGCGGGGGAGTGACCAATTCGTCTCCCGGTAGCCCATGCCACACTTGTTCGAGCCGGCAAGGAAGTAGTGATCGGGGACGTTGAGATAGACGCCGCGCTCCCGGCACCACCGATACCAGTCGCGGATGATCCGCCACTGGGCCCACTGCGAATCGTCGAGGCCGCGCTGCAGCGGCGGCCGGGGCGTGACATCCCAATCCCCCGGATACGATCCGTCGTGTTCGAGGACGGTGAAGCCGGTCGTGTCGTAGAGCTTCTCGAGCTTGCGGAAGTAGTCGAGGCCCCAGGGGCTCGTCAGCGCCGGGGCGTTGCCGAAGGTCGTCTTCTCACCGGGGGCGGGGACGACGTCGTTGCCCCCGCCGATCTGCCGGCTCGAGAGGAGCGAATAGGCGCCGAGATCGATGCCGCGCGTGCGGGCATGGTCGGCGAGGTCTTTCCAGCGCGCGAGGTGTTCCGCCGATTCGTTCTCGGCATCGAAGCCCGAGCCGAAAGAGAGGATCACCATCTCGAAGCCGACCTCGGCCGCCTGGTCGATCGCGTGGCGGACCGCCTCGGGGCGGGAGTCGAGGAGGTGGTGCATGAGCGGATTTTCCGTCGCCCAAGGCGCCAGGATCCGTTTGAAGCGCCGCACGGCGAGCCCGCGCCGCTCCCGGTCGGTGGAATCGTGCACGAGGACGAAGGCCCGGAAGCTCTCGAACGATTCCCCCGGGCGCACCTCCTGAGCCGGCCCGCGGAACGGACCGACCTCGAGGAGGCAGGGCATCTTCTTCTCGTAGTTGACCTGGGTCTCGAAGGCCGGGTCTTCGCTCCAGCGGACGGCATGGCGGCAGGCATGCTCGTGGCCGAAGCCGCCGAAGGCCTGGTCGGTCTCGACATGGAGGGAGTCGGGGCGGGGGAGGATGACCCCCGGGGCATCGTCGACGGGATTGGAGGGCTCGACGATTGCGAGCCGTTCGGCGGTGAAGCGGTCGACGGTGATCGTCCGGGCCGAGCGATTCGTGACGACGATCCACTTCGAGAAGGCGGGGAGGCCGTCGTAAAGCTCGTAGTGGACACTGACGGTGAAGGGGGGATCGTCGCCGGCGGGGGCGAAGTCGAGGCGGGCCGACACCCCCGGCGGCGGCCAGGCGGCATCGGGGGCATGATGCCGGGAGCGCTTCCAGGGGAAACGCTCGACCGTCGCGCCTGTCTCGATGCCGGTGAGGCGGAGGGCGTCGGGATCGGCCGACATCGCGGCTGCCCACGCGGGGAGGAGAAAGGCCCGGTTCGGCTGGCCGAGGAGCCCGCCGATCCGGTGCTCGACGCCGTCGATCGTCGCAAGCGCCTCCGGCCCCACGGCGCGGAGAAGGCTGCGGCCGCCGGCGAGATCGTCGAGGGCGACGGTCGCGCAGCCGTCGGCGATGCGGATCGTGCGACGCACCAGCCCGTTGTCGAGTGTCAGCGTTCCCCCATCGGCCGACCGCTCGGCCCGGGCCTTGAACGGCGCCGGATCGAGGTGCCAGTCCCCCCGGCCGACCGCGCTCCCCGATGGGGCAACGCCGGGAGGCTCGGCCTGGCCGGGCTTGGGGAAGCCGATCGCGATGGCCATAGCGCACACCATCACCGCGCCAGGCAGGCGTGCCCGGAGGTCCGAGGGGGAGATCATGCGGGCCTCCGGGGAAACGTGCGGCGAGGGCGAGCGCTCCGTCAGCGACGGTTCATCAGGCGATCCGGTCGAACTCCCAGCCCTTGCGGTATTCCCGCGTGAGGAACTTCTCCGCTTCGGGAGCATTGGGGATCTTCATCGCCGCTGCATCCCAATCGAGCTTCTTCCCCGATCGGTAGGCGACGTTGCCGAGGTGGTTGGCCTCGGTGAGGGGGCCTGAATAGCTGAAGGGGCAGGTGGTCGGGGCGCCGGTCTTGCAGGCATGGAGCCACTCGGCGTGATGGCCAAGCGACGGCGGGATCGACTCTGCCGGCCGCTTGAAGTCGCGGACATCGGGGCCAAAGAGGAGGAGATGGCGGCCGTAGTCGGCTAGGAGCGAGCCCTGTGATCCCACAAACAAGCAGCCGGAATCCCAGCGCGGGATCGAGCCCTCTTCCCAGGCCGGCGGCTTGTCCTTCCCCTGATACCAGGAGAGTGAGAGGGGAGCACGGTCGCCGCGGGCGCCGTACGTGTACGTCACATGCATCGAGGCCGGGGCGAGCTCCGGGTGGGGGGGCGGCCCGAAGGCCTCGACCGTCTTCGGGGCATCGAGATCGAGCGCCCAGAAGGGGAGATCGATCCAGTGGCTCCCCAAGTCGGACATCGTCCCGCTGCCGAAATCCCACCACCGATACCACTTCGGCCCCGGCCAATAGGCCTCATGGAAGGGACGCTGTGGGGCGGGGCCGAGCCACAGATCCCAATCGAGCCCGTCAGGGATCGGCGTCGAGCCAACGGGGCGATCTTGGATGGCGATGATGTCGCCATACTTCTTCGCGTCTTCCGGCGACTGCAGCCCCCATGCCCTCCCGACCCAGCAGTGGACGTCGCTCACCTTCCCGATCGCTCCCCCCTTCACGAGCTCCACGACGCGCCGGTAGTTGGCGTCGGCGTGGATCTGCGTCCCCATCTGCGTGGCGACGCCGGCCCGTTTGGCTGCCTCGGTGACGACGCGGGCTTCGCGGACGTTGTGCGTCAGCGGCTTCTCGCAGTAGACGTGCTTCTTCTCGCGGAGCGCAGGGAGCGTTGCGAAGGCGTGCGTGTGTTCGGTGGTGCTGACGACGACGGCGTCATAGTCGGCGGGCTTGAGCTCCTCGTAGAGCCGGCGGTAATCGCCGAAGCCCTTGGCGCCCGGCGCCTTGCCGAGGGCGCCGGCGAGCGTCTTGGCGTTGACGTCACACACCGCCACCACCTGCTCGCCGAGGACGGCGTCGAGGTTGCCGCCGCCCCGGCCACCGCAGCCGATCACCGCCATCCGCAGCTTCTCCGCCCGGTTCTCAGCGCGGACAATGGTCGGCAGGCTGAAGACGGTGCTGGCGGCGATCGACGCGCCGAGAAACGTCCGCCGGCTCGCCCGCGGCGTGTCGTTGACAGGGTTGGTCGAGTTGCTCGGAAGCTCGTGGGACGAGGGCTCGGGGCGCATGGAAGGGCTCCTGCGGGGGATCGGGGGATCGCAGGAGCATAGACGGCGTCGATCGCGGGTGTCCAGAAAAGCGGCTTTCAGGGGCGTTGTCACCGGGGGCGGGAGTGGTGCATCAGCCTTGCGGGGGGCGACGGTGGCGGGCGATACTTGGCCTCGAAGAGCCCCTAGCCGCTCCCCTAGCCGCTCCCGAGGAGGGCCTGCAGAGGGTTTGACCGAACGTCGCGGCGTCGTCGTCCCCAAGAATCGCCCATGCCCAAGCCTTCCTGTCCGCCTGCGATCAGCCTTGGCCTGTGCGGCGGCTTCGTGGCGATCCGGGCTGTGGTGCGCACCGTCGTCGTGCTCGCTTTGTGGTGCCTGATTGCCTCCCCGGCGGAGGCCCAGCGCGTCCTCGTCCCGGAGCGCGAGTGGAGCGACGCCACGGGGATGTTCAAGGTGCAGGCGAGCCTCGTGGGGATCGAGGGAGAATCGGTGACCCTCCGGCAGACCGATGGCAGCGATCTGGTGATCGAGTTCAGCCAACTCGCCCCGCTCGATCAGTTGATCATCCGCCGCACGCGCCGCCGTCTCGCCCCCCGCGGCGAGGGCCCGCCGCAGGTGGAAGCATTCGACACCGCTGCCCGGGCGACCAACCACACCAACTTCCCCCCCTTGGCCCCCGAGCCACTCGTCGCCGATCCGGCCGATGCCGGTCGCGGCATCGTCGCGGGAAGAGTGGTGATCACCCGTCGGGATCCGTTCGATCGCGTCGGACGGGTGATCCCGCTGGGAGGCGCTGGCGGCGTGGTGCTTGTGGGAATCGAAAACTCGACGCCAGGGCGACCGCTGCCGACGAGGCTCGTGTGGGTGTCGATGAAGTCGCAGACGGTGATCGCCGAACACGATCTCTCCGGCCCCGAGATCATCCTCGACTACCACCCGATCCTCGAGCGTCTCCTGACGGTGTCGCGGGAGAAGGTCACCGCGGAGGGGGCGGCGAAGCAGGTGCTCGCGCTCTGGGATGCCGCCCCGAGTCGCAAGGCCGCGACCGCCTGGTCGGCGTGGCGGGCGCCGTGCGGCGATGGCCAGCCCCTCGCCCGCCACCCCTGGGGGCGGATCGTCAACGACGCGTTGGTCGTCCATCAAAGCAGCCGGGAGGAGTTTTCCTGCTGGGATATCGACGCCAAGCGGGCGATCTACCGGCTCGCCCAGGATCCGGGCCATTCGCCGATGCCGTCGCTCTCCGGTGGCGCCCGCTATCTCGCCCTTCCTGACACGCGTCGCGTCCAGGTGTGCGATGCGGCCACCGGCACCGTGCTCGTGTCGCTCCCCGTCGGTGCCACGTCGGGGGTGAGCTTCGATCCCGACGGGCGGCGGCTGGCGTTGATCCAAGAGGGGAATGCGCAGATCCATGATCTTGCCGATCCAACCGGCCCGATCCCGGTCTTCCGTGTCCACGGTGCGAGTGCGCAGCGCACGGCGCTTGCCTGGGTGGGGGAGGAGCAGCTCCTCATCCAATCGGCCCGTGGGCTCGCGGCGGTGCTCTGGTCGGCGGCGAAGGGCTTGCCGGCGTGGCGCTATGAATGGCAGCCGGTGCAGTCGGGGGACACGGTCGACGATCTCGCCGTCCGGGTCGTTCACGGGATGCTTCTCTACGCGGCCCCTCC
>Ga0114978_10004528_pt1 | contig 11223 bp, 15 predicted proteins | sample S_140212_EF_Meta_FD_87027 | JGI IMG/M metagenome (GOLD analysis project Ga0114978, IMG submission 87027) | Freshwater microbial communities from Lake Simoncouche, Canada to study carbon cycling - S_140212_EF_MetaG | ecosystem: Environmental > Aquatic > Freshwater > Lake | place: Lake...
TACTACACCAAGACCTACTACACCAAGACCTACTACACCAAGACCTACTACACCAAGACCTACTACACCAAGACCTACTACACCAAGACCTACTACACCAAGACCTACTACACCAAGACCAAGGCCATGCCCGTGTAGATATAACAATTTAGATATAAAAACTGATAGTTGTGGTTTTTGTAGAAGTAGAGACTATAAAAAATTATTCAAAATAGGTAGTGGTAATGTTTTTTGGTCTGGCACTCTAGACGATTGTATAGATAAAATTTTAATAAATGGCAAGCCGTCCCCAGTGTATGTTGCCGATGGAAATGAAGTAATCGTAACTGCGATATTAAAAGAAAATACATTTTGTTGTTTAGAGGCAAACACTTGTAGATATAACTGCATTAAAGAATGTGGTTCCAAAGTATCTTTAAAAGAACATATTAAAGAAAAAATTAAATTCATAAGAAGAAAATAAATTATTTACATTTTTTAAAATTATATTTAGCAATTTTAGATGCTCTTTCAATATCATTAATAATATCATTTTCATTCCTAAAACCAGCATCATATAATAACTTAGCCCTAAGATAGCCAACTTTAGGTATTTTTGCAAGTTCAACTAAGTCAATTGGTATATTTTTTTTAATTCTAACTGATATAGAATCAAAGGTATTTTTATAATTTTTAAAAGTGTATGAAAAGTCTATTTGTTTTAATATTTGCAAAGTTCTATCTAGTGAATATTTTAATTTTTTTGATAACGCTGGGAAAATCAATTCTTTATTATTATTAAGCATAGAATAATAGCAATATCCAGTTTTTAATATGCTATCTGGTATATTTTTTACATCTAATGTTTTTTTCAAATTATCAATATAACTTGAAACATATGGTTTTTCATTCTTAGTCATATAATTTATTAAACTATCGCTATTGTTTGCCAGTGCAAATGATAAATAAAAGTCATTTTCTAAATGATTTTTGAAATAATTAACAAATGAATTTTTAAATGAAACAACAATAAAAGGAGAAACATAATTATTAACGGAAACTTTACCAATATTAGTTAAGCTTAAAATATCATTTTGCAAGCTAATAACGCCAAGATCAATTAAAGAAGTTAAAGTGTTTGAAAAAATTGATGTACTTATGTTTTTACCTGTAAAACAAGAAAAAGATCTTTTGTACCAATTAAAAATATCTTTAAGAGTATATTTTTTTTGATTGTGTATTTCACTTAGTATTTGAAAAGCAAGGTTTTTGTAAAAACCATTTTCTTGATCTAATAATCTACTTGTTATCAATTCTTTTTTTTCTAATCTTTCTTTTTCTTTTTTAAATTCACTTTTGCCAACAAAAATATAAGCATCTCCATCTTTATCAAAAGCTGGTCTTCCTGCTCTGCCACATTCTTGCTGTATTTCATAAGAAGGTATGAGATGACCATTTCTTGTAGTTCCCAGTATAATCACTCTTCTTGCTGGTGTATTAACACCAGCAGCCAATGTGCTTGTAGCAACTAAAACTCTTATGCCATCTTGATTGCGAAACGATTTTTCAAGTTCGACTCTTTTTTCTTTTGATAGATCAGCATTGTGAAAATCTGCAAATATAGAATTATCTTGAAGCATTTGAAGCATTGAATATCCCATTTTTTTACTATGAGTAAATATTATAAATTTATCTAAATTATATTTAGTTACCAAATCAAGTGCATTTTCAAACATAGAAACTAAACTTAAGCTTTGATTTCCAACTTCATCATCAAAAGCACAGAAATTAACATTTAATTTACACGGTCTATAATTACTTTCTAATATAAATGTATCTTTTTTATTAAGACTTGAGATCCATTCTGCTAATTGTATAACATTAGGCATAGTAGCAGACAATAATATTATTTTTGCTTCTGGATTAATCAGCGTAAACCTCATTAAAGCTGTTTCAAGCTTATCTCCTCTGCCTTCTATAGTTAACAAATGAGATTCATCAACAACCAAAACACCACAATCTTTAATAAATGAGCTTTTTTCACTTTTATGCATTCTTAAACGATGATCAAGCATTTCAGAAGTTAAAATAACAATATCGCTTTCTTGTATTTCCTTTAATCTCGAATCATCAATTTGGTAATCTCCAGTACAAATAGAAAGCTTTAAATCTGAAAAATGGTGATTTTCATTAGTCCAATCATCAATTTTTTCTTGTGCAAGAGCTTTCAAAGGAGTTAAATAAATAAATTTCTTTTTCTTTTCTCTTATTAATTGCGATCCAAATATTTCTGCTACTATTGTTTTGCCAGAACTTGTAGAAGCAGCTACTACGCCATTCATATCTTCGCTGCAATATGGCAATATTGTAGATTGAACAATATTAAAGTTTGTAAAATTATATTTTGCAAACGGAAAATCTTTCACGAGAACAAGTTGTTCAGCTTCTTTTAATTGTATTATTTTGTTCATAATTTACATTTTAATGATTCTGAAAATATTTTCTAGTCAAAAAAACTTTAAAATATAAAATTTTAAATTAGACTTTTTAAAACAAAAATACAATACTGAGGATAATGTTAATACTGTCAAAGAGGATGCATCGCAATGTTTGATATAGTTGTTTTCCATTCTGATAATGAAATTTTATTACCAGAAATTAAAGCAGAATGTCAAAAGCAAAATTGGGTTCCAATTGCATGCTTAGAAAATGAAAACAAAAAAACAATATTATTTTTCAATAGTATTGATACAGCCAGAAATTTTTTAAGAAGAAATTTCAAAAAACATACTTTCGTTGGATTAGTAGTATTAGGAGATAATGATGCGAAAAACATTAAAGATAATTACGACTTTCAAGAATTAAATTGGCCAAAAAAAATGAATAACATTGACTTTGAAGTAGTTGAATTAGAATGCAATCCTCTATTAAAAGTAATAAATACTTAAAAGTAATTTTAAAATAGATTAATTAAAAAAATTTATTAATTAATTAACAATTGCAGCTTTTCTTTCTGATCTGCTATTTCTTCTATCGTATTCTTTGTTAATAGACTTTGCTAGCAAATCAATCATTGAGAAAAACTCATCTGAATCTTTTGCAGATTCAAGCCAAAAATTAACTTCATTATCGCAATGTTTACATTGAGAAATAAATTGCAAGGCTATTACTAAATCTCCTTGATATTTTTGGTTTAATCTTGTATATAGTAAATTCAACTCTTCAAAATTGCACATTGAAGTGAACTGTTTTAGTAAAAAATCAATCTTTTTCATGATACCTCTAATGAAAATATTTAACAAAGAAAAATTCGAATCCCTTGTTATAAAAAACTGGACAGAAATTATAAGCTATAAAGATATATTCTTAACAATAAAAGAAAAATCATTAAGCCTTACTAATTCTATGTCTGTCATAAAGGTAAATGCAAGTCCTTTAATAAATTCTAGAATAATAATGACTAGATTTGAATATAATGGAAGTTCAATAGTAATATGGTTTGACTTCCATGTTACCATAGAACATGGAAAAAAATACATGGCAGGTACTATAGAATACCTTTTAAATGAAGAATATGAATTAAGCTACTCTAACATTGAAGCTAATTTATTCATAGTTTAAACGACATTAAATTGCCTTGTGGGATTTCCATCTACATCAATAAAAGAATCTTCTAAAAGATAATTTTTTTCTGTATCTGAAAATCTAATGCCTAAATTAAAAGAATCAAGGACTGTGGTCCTGTCTTCCTTTTTGGCAATCACATAACAATAATTATCAGTTTTTTCTTCTATGCCGTTTTTATTTTCTTGTAATGTGCCTATTTCTAGTTCAACATTATCTGGCAAAAGTATTTTTATAACACCATGTTTTCTCAAGTAAGAATTAATTAAACCTTGTATCTTGTTCATAGCTTCTCCTTTAATTAGAGACAACTACTTTATTTATTATTTCAGCTTGTAAAATCTGGCATATTTACAGTAATATAATTAAATTGGTAACCGTCATATTCCATTTTCTCAGAATATTGCTCAACTGGGTGGAGTTTTTCCTTATTTTGTTCATTTTCTAAAACCATCCAACAAAACACTTTTTTTGATTCTTTTTCTGTTTCTAGCAAAGAAGTCTTTGTTTTTTTGTAAAAAAGCTTTGCGAATTTAACAACTATTGAAAATGGTAAAGTTGGAAAATCTACTGAATACATCTGTAAGTTTTCAAGCTTATATTGAGAATAGCTTGAAATAGTATAATGAAAAATAATATCATAACCATCTATATTTATTAGATTTTTCTTTAATAACAATAGTTCATTGTCGAATGATTCTGGGTTATTTAAAGATGTATACTTCTTCAATGCAAGTGCAAGTATTTTTGATTGTTCTATTTTTTTATCTAATATTTCATTAATCATATATTATTTTATGAAATAAAACTTATGTTTCAAAATATTTCTTTATTAATTCGTAATAAGAATCAAAAATATTATTAAAAACACTTAATTTTAAATCTTTTTTGTCTAAACTATAATTATAAATCCTTGATTTGCAAAATTTAAATAAAATATTATTTTTATTAATATTCATAAATTTAAATATATCTTTTATATTAAGCCATGTTAAATCTTCTTTTTTAACAATTCCATTAACTACTAAGTTGTTTTTATCGCAAGATTCAAGAAATTTATCTAATAATAGAATCCAATAGAAAGCATAATCTTCGTTTAAACAAGCAGAACAATCCATTATTCTGAATTCCATTGTTTTTCTATTAGATTTTTTTAAATGATATAAATTAATACTGTAAAACTTATAATCTTTGATATAAGATGCTAATGCATAATCAATAATAAAATTACTTTTAAAATTATTATTAAAAAACAAAGGAGAAAGACTTAAAATCTGAGAATAATTACTTTCTTTTCTAAGATTTGGAATCATTAAAAAGAAAAAAAGCTCACATCTAATCCACCAAGTAATAATATTTGCTAAATATGAATCATCTGTAGATGGTAATTCGAAATGAACATGAAAACTACACCTGTTGTCTGATTTAATTTTATTGGATTTTCTTATAACTTTTATAACTTTTTTAAGTTTTTTTAAACCTTCAAATCCTTTTAAAATTGGCGTACATATTTCAAATCCACAACTAGAATCAGGTTTAACCAGCCAAAAATCGTTATTAACGGTAGTATGCCAAGGACATACATGAACTCTCTCATTTAATTCATTCTTCAAAATTTCGGCAACATATAAGCTCCCATCAGGCAAAGAATCGCCTTCTGGGAGTTTATTGTCCATAGAATTAAATTCTAACTCAACTCCGAATCTTCTTTTTAGCATTAATCATTTTCAAATTCAATTTCAGAAGAATCAGTAATATCGCTTATTTCCAAGTCTTCAGGCTTAGTATTCTCAATACAGTTCATAAATGGCTCCAAATATTCTTGCACTTCTTCTTTGTTTTTTGCATCTATAATTGCAGGACAATCATAAAGAAGCTCAATAGGAACATCATTTCTTTCATTGCTACTTTTAAACTTATACTCTTCGCCATTTGAATAAGCTTTGTTTACAATGAAATTACCAGCCCCAGCAGATGCAATCCTGTCAGCATCTAATAAAGCACCAAGTAAACCGCCTATTGGATTAATTCCTTTTTCGAAATACAAAGGAATATTTTCTACATCTATATAAGGTCTATAAGCACGATTTTTTTTATTACTTACTTTAAGATTAATTCCAATAAATTTCTTTCTACTCCCAGATAGCTTTACCTCTAATTTTCTTTGACTTTGTGTTCGTAAAATCAAAGAAGCATAATAAGTAAGAGCAGTTCCGCCTCCAGCTTTAGCTTCATTTGGACCATAGCCATAATTCATGCCAATTTTTTCTCTAGTTTGATTCATTACAATTAAACTAGCATCAGACTCCTCTAGAATTGTATTTAACTTGCGAAATTCCTTAGAGCAAATCTTTGCTCTTTCACCTGGCTGCTCATTTGCACCAACTATTTCTTTAAATTGAGTCTTTGTGTATTTTTCTGGTAAATTAATCTCTCTGAATTCTCTAGCACTTGGAGATACTGAAATAGAATCATAAACAATTACAATTGGTTTATTCTTATATTCTTCATGTTTTCTTATGTGCTCTATTGTTTTATGAATTTTCATAAAACAATCTTCAAGAGTTTCTGGAGTAAATCTAACAATCTTATTTACATCTACATGCGAAACCCTAGACATAAAATCAGGATTTACAGCATTTTCTGTATCTAAAAGAACTGGTACTCCGCCTAGTTTTTGACAACCATAAAGAATATTTGCTCCAATTAAACTTTTAGAACTTGCACTAGGGCCGTATATTTCAGTTAACCTTCCACTTGGTATACCACCATTTATAAACTTACCAGAACAAGAGTAATTAATTGATAAATTTCCTGTATCAACAAAATACTTTGCAGCATCAAGGTTACCAAGTATTTCTCCACCAACTTCTTCTTTTAATGATTCAAAAATATCAAATTCATTGGCGGAAATTTTTTTTGATCTTCCCATTATTATTCTCCGTAAAATATTTAAAAAAAATAATCCTGCCACTTTAAAAAAATATAGTGGCAGGAATTGATAGAAAATTAAAGATTCTGGAAGCTCTTCAAAAAGTCTTCATCAACCATTCCAGCTAATTCAGGATCAATATCTGCCTTAGACTCTTCTTTTGAAGATTTCGTCACAGGCTGTGACTCTTTTTTTGCTGTATAAGAAATTGGCTGGTCATCCTCTTCGCCAATGTTAGGATTTGCAAACTTCCTAACCTCCATTTCCAACTCTTCTCTAGTTGGAATCTTTCTGCATTCAGAAAGATCATGAATGCTATGAAGCCACTTCTTAAGCTCTTCTGTTGTTCCAGCAGGACATGGATCAGTAAAAACAGAATGATCATAGTTAGGATATTCTGCACCACCACTACCACGAACAACTTTTTTGATTAATTTAAAATCTCTTCCTTTGAAAGGATCAGTAACATCACCTAATGCTGTCTTTCCAATCATTTCGCTTCCACGAATAGACTCAAGAATTAAAGTTTGAACAGTCTTGCCAATAGCAAGAATCTTAGGCCCAACATTTTTTTCTATAGTGCCAGTCTTTGGATTGTTTTCAGATCTTACGATTGCATTCCAAAAATACCTTTCTACAGGCTTTAAACTTCTTGCTCTTGATTCTATCTTTGATCTTTCGTTGGCATCGCCAGTGATCTTAGCTTCTTGCCAAAGTGCATTATATTTCTTGCAACATGGACATTCACCTTTACTAGAATCTACAACCCACTTGCCTTCAGAAATAATTCTTGTACACTGAAGACTTTTGCCATTAATATAATGGATTCTAGTAGAGCAAAATAAATCTTTGCCCTTTATTTTTGGCAGCAAACGAATATTAACAAAACCTTCTTTATCAGGCATTTTAATATAAGTCTCGCCAAGACCAGTATTGGTCTTATTAAGCCTATCGGCCTCTTTGTTAATTTCTGTTAAATTCAAAGGCTCAAAAGACAATTCTGACATGATAGATCTCTCTTTCTATGAAACTAGTGGTTTTATGAGTCATCAAAAGCATTATTTGATGACAAGGTTAATAGTATCATAGATATTTTTACAAATCAAGTCTTTTATTCAATCTATTCTGAAATATCTTTTTCAAGATTTTTTTTAATTTCTTCTTGTCTTAAAGCTTCTTCTTTTTCCATTTCATTCTGTATTTCTTCTAATTTTTTTAAATTATATTCAATTTTTTCCATTTTTGACTGTAACTCCAAATCTTTCTTTTTATTCTCATCTTTCTGCAAAGCTTTATCCCTCCTTCTTTCTTCTAATGCTCTTTCACGAAGCAATTGTACTTTTGCTTTTGATTTTTTTTGTCTTTCTTTTCTTTTAATAAATTTCTTATGTTCTTTTGACATTTTATCCCCTTCGTAAATCTGGCATATCAACACCTTTTGAACCTGACCAATTCAAAACATCTTCTTTTAATACTTCCGCATTTTCATTAATTAAATTAATTGTATCATTAATAAAATATTCATCTGGAACTTCAACTTCTCTTCCCATATCATCTATAGTACATAAAATCATTCCAATTCCGTTATTAGCCAGTCTTTCCCTATAAATGCTATACACTTTATTAGGGGTGAAACGCAAAGGCTTGCCCTTTAAATAACTGGTATCGCTAGGAACGAATATCATTTTCTTAAGTGGTCTTGAATCTTTTAATGATCTAACAGGAACAGCAGGTGCAATAGGCACAATAGGTGCAGCAGGTGCAGTCAATATATGTTGTGGCTTTATCTGAGAAGCTGCCACAATATTATTATCAACTTCTAATTCTTGCTTGCAAGACAAAAGATTAGATTGTTCTATTTCTTGAACAACAATTGTTTCACCTGAAAATCCAAATTTTTTATTTTTAATTAAAATATTATTTTTAGATTGCTTGTAAGATATCTTTTTCTTTACTAGTTCAAAAATTTCAACATCAAAAACAAAAATATCCCTTCTTGCAAGCTGAGTAAAAACCATAGATGCAAGCATTTCCAATGAAACATCTTCGAATATATCTCCTAAGTTTTTACTATATGTAAGCACTTTGCTCTTATCATAATCTATTTCATCTTCTAAACATTCATAATATTTAAAAACTACTTCAAATGCCATTTTAAATCTTTCTTAAAATTATTGCTTCATTTCTTTTATTATATTTTTTAAAATCAATATTTCTCAAATTACAATAACTAATAACATGGTTTTCAAGTTCGCTTCCTAAATCAATTATATTGTCCAATACTAAATTTTGCAATTCTTCACAATCAACAAAAAAAGATAATATCATATTAATATTTTCAACAATATAATCTTTGTCATTTATAAAAAGCAATTTAACTTTGTTTTCTTTTATTGAACTTAAAAAATCATTATTTAAAAGCGAAGAAAAATAATGTTTTTTTGAAAAATTAAATTTAAGTAAATTATTCTTGGTTAATCTTAATAAATTATTATTGTTTTTATTATCATAAATATAAACATTTTTAATATTATTATTTCCCATCAAATACATTCCTAAGTTATATCCGCCACACAATCCAATTTGTGCTACATCTGAAACGAATAAACTATTTTTTCCAATAAAATAATAAAAAGGGAAATTTCTTTTATCATTTACAAACATTGAATCTTTTATTGATTGACTTTCAAATATGAAATTATTCAAAATAAAATTTAATCCATTTAAGTTTTTGTTAAAAGTATCATATTTTTTTTGATTTATTGAAATCATATATATGATTATAGATAAAAAAGAATAAAGTTTAAAGTTATCTACTGTATGAAAGTAATTCCCTTATGATGAAAATTCCCCAAAAAGATTCTTTGTATTTTGATATAGGAGCAAATATAGGTGAATGGTCTTTAAAAAATATTAAAATCTGTAAAAAAATTATTGCTTTGGAACCATCAATTGCAAATTATAAAATATTAAGTGAAAATTGTAAAAATAAAAACATCACATGTTTAAATTATGCTGTAAGTAATGAAAACAAAAAAGAAGTTGATTTTTATGAACAAGAATGCCTATCAACAATAAATAAAAATTGGCTGTGCTCAAAAGAATCTAGATTTTATGGAAAAGAATATACTAAAACTACTTGCGAAACAATAAGACTAGATAAACTTTTAAAACAATATGGAATTCCAGATTTAATTAAAATAGATGTAGAAGGAGCAGAAGATTTAGTAATTTCGTCTTTAACACAAAAAGTAAAAACTGTATGTTTTGAATGGGCACGAGAATTCCCACTTGTAACCAAAAATAGCATTGATCATTTAATGAAAATTGGATTCACTAAATTTTATGTTCATCCAAATGGCAAACCTTCTTTTGTTCCAAAAGAAAAAGAATACACAGAAGATTTGAAAATTATAGAATACAAACTAACCAAAGAAGAAAACAAAATTTGGGGAAAGGATTGGCCATGGGGTATGGTTTGGGCTAAGTAATTAAAGTCCTTCTAATTCTCCAATAACTCCGCCAAGAGTTTGATCAAAATCATCTCTTGGCTTTAAAAATTCATTTGATAACTTATCCATTTCCTTTCGCAGCATATGACCACGATTATGAGCATCTTCCCTTCCTGAATTCAATGATTGCAAATGATGATAAAGTATGTCTTTTATATGCTTTGATTCTATCAAAGCCTTTTTATATTTTTGCACTTCATCAGATCCTTTAGCAAATAACTCAGCAGATTTATCGCTTTTTCCCTCTTCTTTACATTTCTTAAATTCATTTATAAATGATAATTCAGTTTTCTGTTCAATCAAAGAACAGATTCTTTGTGCATTTGCTAAACAACGACCTATATAATCAATTTTTCCAGAAATTCTTTCAAAGAAAATATTAATAGTTGCATCTGTAAATTTTAAATCATCTGGATTAATTTCTACTACCGATTCTCCAACTTTAACTGTAAATGAATTACTCATTTTCTTCCTCTATCTTTCTATCTTCTTTTTTTAAATTACTAGAATCTATATTAGTCATTTGCGATCTTTTAGCCTGTACATCATTCATAGTTATCCTATATTTAGTTTCTGTGCATTCATACATTGAAAGTGTGTTGTAATTGAAATTTACATGAAAATGAAATCTACTTTTACCATTTCTATGCTTAATAATAAATATCCTTCCAACACTGCCATCTTTTTCCTCATTAGTTTGATTAATACTCCACAAACCATCTAAAGGCTTAAATTGATCAAAACTACCACCGATGTTTCCCTCGTCAATAAATCCACCGCTATCTATTTCAGCAGCAGATTTACTTGGTTGAATACAAGTAACACAGCAAAACTCATTCTCCATTGCTAATCCACGCAAATCTCGCATGATCCTATATTTAGATTCCCAGCTTGGAATATTAGGAGTATCTTTCATTTCACCAACATAATCTATTATCACCATATCTGGTTTATAACCATAAAGCTGAAGCTGCGAAATAAAAGCACGAATGTCATTTACATCAACACTGCCAGATGCAAATTGTTTCACAACTAATAAGTTTTTATCTTCTGCATTTTTAACATGTAAATTCATTAAATTTACAATTTCATCCTTGTTATTAAGCAAAAAATTAAATGGTTTTTCTGAAAATTGACTTGTGAATCTTTGACAAATACCAACCCAATCAATTTCTA
>Ga0114978_10004529_pt1 | contig 11223 bp, 12 predicted proteins | sample S_140212_EF_Meta_FD_87027 | JGI IMG/M metagenome (GOLD analysis project Ga0114978, IMG submission 87027) | Freshwater microbial communities from Lake Simoncouche, Canada to study carbon cycling - S_140212_EF_MetaG | ecosystem: Environmental > Aquatic > Freshwater > Lake | place: Lake...
CCTCCGGCCCCGCATCCGGAATTACCGGCAATTGCGGCAGGTTACTCGGGGCAATCGCAGCGGTGCTATCCCCGTGATTTTGCGCAATGTAGAAATTATTGGCCGGCGCTTCGCGGCACATTGCCGCATTTGAATAAGCCAGAAACTCGCTGGTGGTGAGCGCATTGCGCTGGTTGAGACGCGGGTCGGGCTCAGCGTTGAGTTGCGCGGCGGGCGCGAACGCATGACTATTGCCACCGGACGCAACAAACGGATTGAAACTGTCTGCGCGCGGTCCCGGGGAATTTACATTTGCAAGCGACTTGCCCGGCAAATCATTCAGCACCGCCGTGTTGATCTGCTGATTCGGATAAATGCGATTGCGGTCGGTCATCCCGTTATATTCCACCAGGCGCTCCACCGTTCGCATGATTGCCGCCGGCGTCACCTCGAGGCCGCGGGTCTCCAGAGCCTTGCGGGATATTCCGTACAAGGTTTCTCCCGGCCTGACCGTATGCACGTCGACCACCGGCAACGAATTATGCGAACGGAACCCTGCCACAGCAGGCGCCCGCTCTGTATCGCGCTCGATCGCATTGCTCAGCGCGCCAGCATTCATGTCCGCCGGCGCCCCGGCCCCCGGTTCACGCCCGTAGGCAAGCGATGCAGGCAACCGCGCCGCAGTTTCAGTCTTCGCCAATACCGCCCGAAAATCAGACCGCCCGGATTCACTGCGCGCAACTTCCCCGATGACCGGCGACTGGCCTGGCGAAGTAACCGCATTGTTGGTGATAATTTCCATATGAATCCGCTCAAAAAATCTGTCGCGCTCCCGGTGTCAGGCAAAAATCTGCCGTGTCATGCGGATAAAAAGGCAAATTTCTGCCGCCGCCGTTAGAAAATCTCTTGGCTAAGGCGCCAATGACCCGCATTTAGAGCACCCCATGGCCGACGTCAAAACAAAGCAATAGTTATGCCCGTCGCGGCAATTCATTTCGCAAGGGCGGCCTCCCGCACAGCGCCAAATCAGCCCTGATTATTTGCGCAGCAGCTTGGCAATTTCAACGCGCGCCCGGCTCAACGCCGCAACGTTTCGGACAGCTGTTGCGCCGCCAGAATTTCCGGCGCCGTCATTTTTACGGCGACAATGTCGCGGTTGGTAAAGGCGGCGGCCCTTAAGTCGTCAGCCCATTTGGGATACCCGGCAGCCGCCCGGCTCGACCAGGCATAGGAAAGCACGAAATCCGGCGGCACGCCGCGGCCATAGGCATACAGCACGGCCAGATTGCCTTGCGCGTAGGGGTTGCCGGTATCTGCCGCTTTCCGGTACCAGGCTGCGGCCTTCTCCAGATCGGCAGGCACCCCCTCGCCCAATTGATACATGCGACCCAGATAGAATTGCGCGGTCGAGTCATTGCGGCCGGCGAGCCTGCGCCAGATCGATGCGGCTTCGCTGTAGTTGCCCTGCTTATACTCATACAGTCCTTGCTCGGCGTCTTCGGCGAACATGCAACCTTGCACGAGCAGCGTCAATACGAGCAGCGCGCCCGCGCCTATCCGCGTCGGCCATGCGGACGCCGATTCAATGGCGATTTCTGTTCGTAGCGTCACAAATCACATCCCGGGCTGAATTTAAACGCACTCCACCAGGCCTCGCCTAACGCCAGGCCCTCGCACTTTTCTCAATTCCAATGATCGCACAGCCGACCCCCAGTGCGCCGGCTCAATGAACACCAGAAATGACCGCCAGTTCCGCGGATTGTTCCCGCCAAAACAAGACCGCTCCGCCCAACGCTCTCGCCGGACCATAGACCGCTGGATTGATCAAGATCAAGTATCGGGCGCCGCATAGCCTCAACCATACGCGCTGACGCGGCTTTGGTTTGGCGGCCGAGCAAACCACCCGCCCCGCCCTCTACTTCACTGCGCCGAAAGAGCTTAAGATTTTCACAATTCATTTTAAAAAACGGAACATAAACACAACCCGGCTGGACGTGCGGAGAATTGCCGAATTGAGCGAAGGCTTCTCGGGTTCGGAAATCGAGCCGGTCATTGTCGCCGCGTTATTCAGCGCATACGCCGTGAACCGCCCCATCTCAACCCAGCAGATTCTTGACGAATTAAAAATTGCCAAACCGCTCTCCGTGATCATGCGGGAGAAGGTCAGCGCGCTGCGCAGTTGGGCCAGCGACAGAACCGTGGCGGCGAATTAGGCCGGCGTTTTTTAGTTCTGGCGTGCAGATAAAACCGGCTGCGTTGCCTCAGGCGTAGACGTTGATCTGCCGCCCCCTGCGCTCATCCAGCACCGCCTGCACCCGGCTGAACGTATCCCGCAACAGCGAACGGTTCACAGCGTCGCTGGGCGGTGCGTCGTCGCGCCGGTCGCGGTTTTCTGCATGCACTGCGCCGGTATACGAGTGATCAAACCGGACATTTTCAGCGGCCGGTTCGGCACGCCGGGTGGCGTCATAGCGCGCGCGCGCCCTGGGTTCGCCAAGGACCTCGTAGGCTGCGTTGATTGCCTGCATCCTGAGCGAAGCTTCGCCGGCAGCGCCCTGCCATTTGTCCGGATGATAGCGTTGCGCCAGGGCCCGGTAGGCGGCGCGGATGACGATGTCCTCCGCTGCCGGCGCAACACCGAGAAACGCGTAATAGTCGACCCACATCCTGATGTTCCGTGATGGGCGTTTTACTGGTTGGCGCGTTTGACTAAAAAATGCTCAGCGGGACTCGTTCACGACGACGAGCGCTTCGCACATGGCCGGCCCGCGCTGTTCCTGCGGCACCCCACCGGCGCAGACCATCTGCCGGCCGTTGCGCGAGACGACTCGCTCGACCCGGTCGACGTCGGCAATCAAACCTTGCTTGCGCAGTGGAGAAGCGGCGTTTTTTACCGCAACCACGTCACAGATATTGAGGGTGCCGAGGGTTTCGTGCGCACGAAACAGATTGCGCGCGGCAACCGCCTTGCCGCCGAACAGTTCAACCTCCACCCAGAGCTCACCGGTCTGGTGTTTTATCGCCAATGCTTTTTCAATGAAGAAATTATTCGACAGGCGCAGGTAATGGCCTGATACAAGGCCCGACTCCGCAGAGTGATCGGCCGCCAGCGCTGATGCAAAGCAGCCGGTAGTTAAAACAACCATTACCAGGTATCTGAACATGTTCACCGCAACCTCCATTGATCGGAAACAGACGCCCGGTGAGGGCGCCGAGGCGGCTTTGGCGCTTAACGTTCGCGACGACTCTTGCCTGCTGCCGACCACTGGCACCGTCCGACCTCAGGGCTAATTTACCATTTTTAATACTTAAGCTGTTTTAATCTTTTTAAATTTTTGTAACGTTTTGTGGCGAATAGGCGTACCGAAACCGGTCGACGCTATAAAACCATGAAAATAAAGGGAAATATTTCGAGAGGCGGCGCGCATAACCACGCCAGGCGTTTTGCCACGGACATCCGGCGCGTCGCGCGCCGGCCTGCAGACTAGGCGGCTACTACGGGCTCGCCCGCGCTGTCCGCCGACGCCAGCTGCACGACGAGGGGAATCTCAAAATAGAATGTCGAACCAACACCGACAGCCGTTTCGAACCAGATCAAGCCGCCCATCATTTCGATCAGCGTCTTGCACAGACTCAGGCCGACACCGGTTCCGCCATAGACACGACTGAGCAGCGGGTCGCCCTGCTGGAAGCGCTCGAAAATTCCGCCCTGATAGGCCGGCGCAATCCCCGGCCCCGTGTCCTTCACGCTCACGCGCAAAAATCCGTCCGCGCAGGAAACCACCACATCAACACCGCCGTCTACGGTGAACTTGACGGCATTGCTGAGAAAATTATGCAGCACCTGGGAAAGCCGCATGTCATCGATAATGATGAATTCAGGAATATCCCCGACGAACACGAGATTGATAAAAATACCTTTTTTGCCCGCAGTCGTCTTGTGGATCTTCACGCAGAGCTCGATCGTTGAGCGCAATTCAATCCGCCCAGCATGCAACACCATTTTGCCGGCGACCGCTTTTTCGACATCCAGCAACTGGGTGAGCAGGCGTTCGAGATGCAGCCCCGCCCGTTGTATGGTGTTGGCGTAATCCTTGATCGTGCCGGCGTCGAGCGGCAGCGTGCCTATAAGTTCAGCAAAGCCGTTGATATTCGTCAGCGGGCCGCGCACCTCGTGCGAAATTGCATTGATAAAGTCGCTCTTGAAATCATCTGATTGTTCCGCCATTTTGCGGGCCTCGCGCATCAGCTGCAGCGACCGCCCCGATGCGATCAGCGACCAGCTGGTCAGCATGGCCATGCCGAGTAAAAGCATAACAATGAAAATGAACGCGTAACGGAGATTGTCATTCGCCGCTTGGGCAACGCTCAGCGCGCTATCCCTGTTGGTTACCACGGTCACCACCAGAGGATAGACGTTGGACTGATGCCAGCCGTAGATCGCCCCCTCATTCGTGAGCGCCGTCATACCTTCGAAATGTCCTGCAGGCCGTTCCATTGCCAATTTGTATATGGCGGCTTTGGAAAAGTCGCCGCCAACCTGCAACGCCAACGACGCCGGTTTTGGCTCGCCAACATAATTCACCAGGCTGCGCGCCAGAATCAGCCCGGTTAATCTATTCGCAATGGTGATGCGCGTCCCCCGGCTAAGGGGCATGGCAACGTAAGCGGCAGAGAAATCAACCGGATCAACAGCAACAAAGACTATGCCCTGAAACCGCCCCTGCCGGTCGGCGAGACGGCGCGATAGCTGAAACGTTTTTCGGCTTGAAATCTTGTCGGCAACCGGTGCGCTGATGTACAAAACGTCGGCACTACTGGCGACATGGGCCAGAAAATAGGCGCTGTCCGCCACTGAAACGCCGGCCACATTGGCCAGGGTGGACCAAATTATTTGGCCGTTCTTGTCGGCAATTGAAACGTGCTGAGCCCCCGCAATTACATTCGTTAAGGCGACAACCACCTCGGGCAGCACGCTGACATTGATCCGTCCATCGGCTACGGCAGTATGTTCTTTGACCAACCTGCCCAGTGCGTCCGCATGTGCGACGACGCCCTCGGCGTGATCCATGACCGCGTACGCGAGCGCTTCGTTGTGCCTGCCCTCGGATTCGGCCGCCTCCCGCAGACTCGCACGACTCGTCAGGACGTAAACAACGGCCAGCGCGATAACAATGAATAAACTTACCGCCCAGACAACAAGCAGTGGCCTCCGTGAATCACCGAGAGGCACTCAACGCCCTGCGCGACATGGCCGCCTGCACATAACCGCGTAACTGCGGCCACGGCACGGGCTTCGGAAATTCGGTGACCCCGGGTGCCAGTCCGCCGCGTTTGGCGATCTCGGCACTATCCATGCCGCTGACCACGACGATATCCATGGCGTCATATTCCGGGTGGCCGCGGATTATTTTCAGCAACTGGAAACCGTCCATCCGTGGCATTTTCAGATCGAGAATCAGCAGATCCGGCCGGATGCGCTCGATCAAGAACGTGACCTCAAGACCGTTGGGCACGATGGTCAGGCTGATCGGCATTTTCCAGATGTTGATCGTTTTTTCGTAAAGCTTGCACAGCGTCGGGTCGTCTTCAGCGATCACGACCGCATACTGCCGCCCGCTGCTGCTGCTGCGCGCACCGCCTCCTTGCTGGCGCTGGCGCAAAGCCTTCTCGACCGCCTCGACGCTGATGCGTCGATGCCCGCCCGAGGTTTTCCATGCCTGTAGCTCGCCCTTTTCGACCATAATCTGGGCGGTGGTCAAGGAAACGCCGAGCAATTTTGCCGCCTCGCGCGTGCTGTAATACTGCTTCGGTATTTCTTTGATAGCCATAATATATTTGACATTTTGGTTGAAATTGCCATTAGTCTACCATTTTGCCCACAACAAGCATTATCGACTTCGCCGTTAGCGTCACCCGCCGCCGCCGGCCAGGCAAACTCCCAGCCCCAGCCGCGCCAAAATGCCGGCATCCGGCATCAAATCCCTGATCAGGGCCTGGTCACGCGCAACTTCGGCGGCCAAACGCAGCCCGGGCCAACGGGAGTCAAGGCGCCAGCGGCGGGAGCCATCCAACTGCAGCGGACGCGCACTGACCGTCAGGAGCAGCGACCCGCCGTTGCGAACGGCGGCCACGGCGTAACTGTTTGCCGCGGGCGCCTGGCACAGCATGTCGGCCAGGACATTACGCAGAATGTGCCCCACCGCCTTGCTCGACGCGCTGACATGCCCGCCCGGACACCGTTTGCTGATGCCCAATTTAGATTTTCCGGCCATCACCTAAACCACAGGGTGACGGCGCAACCCTCGCCGAACCTGCTTTCGATCGTCATGCTGCCGCCATGACAGGCGGCGATCACCTTGACCAGCGCCAGACCCAGCCCGTTGCCCGGCCGCGCATCCACGGTCTTGCCGCGATAAAATTTTTCGCCGATGTGCGCCAGGTCCTCGTCTTCGATGCCGACGCCGTCATCTTCGACCCGGATGCCGGCGCGCCGGCGCGCCCCTTTGCCGTCCACCACGGTCGCAATCCTGACGCCACTGCCCCAGGCGGAAAATTTCACCGCGTTTTCCAGCAAATTGGTGACCATCCGTTCGACCCAGAGCCGGTCGCATTCGACAGCCGGCAGATCGGCGTGCCAATCTTCGGCGATTACGGCACCCGCATTGCCATTTTGAAACACCTCGACCGCGGCATGCGCAATGGCATCCAGATTGCCCGCCGCCATTTTCATCATGGCCACGCCGTTGGTTTCGAGCGTCGCCAGATCGACCAGATCGTTGATAAGGCGGTTAAGCCGCCCCGCCTGCAACTGAATCGACTCCAGAAAGTCGCGCCGCGTTGGCTCATCGAACTCAAAATTCAGCAGCAGCTCCGAAAAACCGAGCAGACTCGCCAGCGGTGAGCGCAGTTCGTGCGCTGCCAGCGCCAGATACTCGACATGCGCCTGCTCGCCGCGGGGCGCAACAGTGCGCCGCTCGATGGTTTTTTTTGGCCTCGCGGCGCGGCGACGCGCAGACGCGGTCTTGGTGCGCGCCGTCTTCCGCCGCTGCGGAATTTTTTTCGCCGCTTTGCTTTTCGCTGTCATGATCAGACTTTCTAGTTGCGCCGCACGCGGACTAATTCAGGTTGCTGCCACCCGGCTGGATGATTACGCCGAGTTTGGTGATGATTTCCCAAAGCAGGTTCAGGCTGACGGGTTTGACGAGATACTGGTCGGCGCCATTCTGGCGGCCGTTCTCGATGTCACTGCGCTCGCCAAGACCGGTCAGCATGATGACGTAGCACCCGCTGGTTGCCGGATTGGTCTTTATATTCCAGCAAAGATCGAAGCCCTCGGCCTTGCCGCGCATCATGATGTCGGCGATGACCAGATTGGGGGCGCAGGTCTGTATGGCAGCCAACGCTTCGTCGGCATTGGCTGCCTCCAGCACACGCATGCCATGAACCTTCAACAGTTCCACGAGCGGCCGGCGGACATGCGGATCGTCCTCGACAACCAGCGCAACCGACGCCGCTACGGACTGCAGCCGCGCGACCACCGGCGTCGTTCCAGCCAGGCTGCCGATCATATGAGTAACCAGTCGACTGTTTCGAGCAGCTTGAGCGGACTGAAAGGCTTCACGACATAGGCGTCGGCCTTGGCGGCGCGGCCGGTGGCGAGATCGGCGATTTGGCCCTTGGCGGAGACAAAGGCAATTTTGACGGAAGCACCGACTAGCGCGCGGATTTCCCGGCACAAACCGACGCCATCCAGGCGGCCCGGCATCATGACGTCGAGCAGGATGAGATCAGGCATGTAGGTCTGGAACTGTTCGAGTGCCGTATCGGAATTATCGACCGCCACGACCTCGAAATCCCTGAGCTGGAGCGTCGCCAAAATCAGCTTGCGCGTATCTTCGCTATCTTCAACCACCAAGATCTTGCGCCGGCGCACCGGCGTCACAGCCGTCGCATTCATACCGTTTACATCCATTCAACTGCTCCGTAATTTGAAAACCTGCATAACTCAATGCATAAAGCCCATTTTCATCAATCTAATTATTTCAAACATCAGATATACTAACTTAATATTGTTAAAGTGAACTAGCAGCATTTTCCAGCGGGCGTTGACTGCCACTTAAAACCGAGCCAGTTTTGGGGTTGGTTTTCACCGAAATTTGAGCCTGGAATAGACACTACCCTACTCTAAAAACTGCGCAGGGGTTGCAGGAGATCAACGCCAGACTTGTCGGTCGATGTGAAACGTAAGCCGCCCGTCGGTGTCATTTCGCCCCCCCCCCCTTCGGGTCACTATGACAACCGGACAGATGTCGTGCTACAGAAGCGGACAGATCCTGAACTCGCAACACGCTGTATGGCGTGAATTACGAGATTGGCAACAGTGCCCTTCCGCGCTAGACTTGTACAATTTAAAGGACAAGTAGATATGCGCATAATCTCGTTCTCCGAAGCTAGAAACAATTTGAAGCAAGTCATCGACCAGGTCGTCGACGATGCCGACGTTGCAGTGATTTCCCGCCGTGATTCCCCGGACGCCGTGGTGATGTCCCTTGAAACCTTCAATAGCTGGATGGAAACGGTACATCTACTGAAGACACCGGCGAACGCCGCGCATCTTGACAAGTCGATCCAGCAATTGCGGAAGGGAAAAACACGTACGCGGGCACTCGTTGAAGCCTGAGCGACTGGTTTGGACCGCGGCGGCGTGGGCTGACTACCTCTACTGGCAGGGACAAGACCGGAAGACGCTGAAGCGCATCAATGCTTTGATCCAAGATGCGTTGCGGCAACCCTTCGACGGCATCGGCAAGCCAGAACCCCTTCGGGAAAACCTTTCCGGTTTCTGGTCACGACGCATCGACGACGTGAACCGGCTAGTCTATGCCGTCGATGGCCGCGATTTGGCTATCGTGTCCTGTCGATATCACTATTAGTAGCGGAACCGGTGCTAGGCGCTAGCCGCGACGAATCTAAAATACGACCGTATCAATCGATAGACGTCGATTAATCCCAAAAGGCTTCAACAGCCCCCTACTCCCACTCAATCATCAACGGCACTTCTAAACCGTTGTCACGTAAAGAACTTTTTTCAGTGAGTAGCATTTCTACCGTCAAATCTACCGTCATTTGCATCTGATACCCAAATTTAGCATTCAGCATCTATCGGCACGTATCGCAGACTATCGACAGCCTGATGCATGTAACCCTTCAGGATCGGTCGGTAACTATCATTACCTATCGCTGGCAACGTTTTTCTCGTCCTGTGATCGTTCAGTATCTATCGCAGACTGTCGATAGCGCACGATTTCAGATCGTCGCTTTGTTTTCGAATCGAATAATCCATTGCCCGGGAACCGGTGATCAAGCCGTCCGCACAATCACGCACGCCACTACTGATGCCGTGACGCCAAAAGTCCCGGAAATCGCTTTACGCGCAATTCTTCGAGCACCGATTCCGAGAGCTTCCACCCCTCGCCGCCGATTTTCGCAATCAGCTCGGTCCAAACCCGCTCGAACGCATGGATCGCATCCGCCTCTTCGAAACGAATGCCCGTCGGTAGCAGCGGCGTGATGTCCTCTGTCAGGCTCCGTGTGAGCTTTTCAAGCATGCGCTGCTCGGCCATCGCGCGCGTGATCGGCTTGCCTTCCAGTGCCAGATAGTGGTCAAAGCATGCGATGACCTTTTCCGGGGCCAGCGGAAGTTGCTCCAGTCCCTGATGTAAATCGAACAGGTCGCGGCTCGCACGTCGTTGCAGCAGTGCGCGCAGCTTCGTACCGAACAATTCCTCGGGCTCGAAAGACGCGATCTCGGACTTTCCTCGGTACCAGTCATTTTCGAATGCAAAGGGATACCGCTTGATGCCGAGCAGGTTCGTGTGCTCCCGGGTGTTGATCTCGACCTTGAGCTTGAGCGTTGCCTGGGAATCGACCTCGGGTGTGAACTTGAACACCAGATGCATCGAGTGACCTGCCTGCTCTCGCTGACATCTTCCAAGCCACGACAATGCTTCGCGGATCGCGTCGACCGTCGCACCGATGGGCTCAGCCTTCACTTGCACGAGATCGATGTCTTCCGAATAGCGCAGCGGCTGCTTGAACAACAGTTTGTGGATCGCCGTTCCACCCCGGAACGCTATCTTGTCCTTCAGCGCCGGCGCATTGAACAGGTCGCACAGCGCGCGGCTGATGATCAGGTCCTGCTCGACCTGCCTCAAGTCCGGCCAAGGCGCCCTCACACTCCACCCCTGCAGGAAGGCGGTGGGAATCATTCTGCGATCTCCACCGTTTCATTGATCGTGAGGTGTATAGGAAATTCAAACCACCTTTTTCCCGATGCGCGACTGTATCGCCGCCGGGGCGACAAGCGGTCAATCGCGCGGTGTTTCGTGAAAATTCCCCGCTCTCGATAACCATTCGCCCCCTGAATCGACCCGAATCGCCTCACTTGGACGCAATCCCCCCGTTTCGCGCGAGCGCAGGCCGCGCCGCATTGTCAGCCACGCTATGCAGGGCCGTTCTTGTCTTGAATATCAGGCTGCCTGAAATAGATCCAGCGGCCGCGCCGGGGAGCGCGGCGGGGCTCTCGCAGGCAAGCCCAGGTGCGTGAGGATCTTTACGATCAGCGCAGGCTCCTCGATGGCGGCGATGATCCTGAACTCCCCGCCACACTGCGGGCAGTGTTCCAGGTCGAACTCGAACACGCGCTTGAGCAGGCGCGCCCAGCCCATGCGCGCCGGCGCGCCGTGCGCGTGCTCGCCCGCGGGCATGCTGACACTCTGCGCCGGGCCCGGCACGACTGCCGCACGCAGCCCGGCATTGGGGGCGAGCACGCCGTGGAAGCGGATCAGATGCAGGCGCGGGCGCGGCACCAGCGCGGCCAGGCGCTGCATGAACTCCAGCGGCGACATCACAATGTGCGTGGTGCCGTCGCGCCAGGCGCTCTTGAGTTGCAGCACGACATCACCCGCGCCATCGCGCTTGAGCCGCTCAAAGGCGATCGCGGGGCGCGTGATGTACCGGCACAGCCTTTCGAGTTCCTTACGCTGATGCTCCCCGCAGCGCACCCCGGCATGCAGGCTGAAGCCGTGCGCATCGGCGCACAGGGCTGCGGTGGCTTTGTCGTCCCGGCCGGGCACGGTGCGCAGACTCTGCACCTTCTGGCCGGCGCGCGGCCCCAGCGCGATGCGATAGGTGCAGGAGGCCGCTTGCAGGGGCGTGAGCGGGTTATGCGGATCGATGTCG
>Ga0114978_10004530_pt1 | contig 11223 bp, 10 predicted proteins | sample S_140212_EF_Meta_FD_87027 | JGI IMG/M metagenome (GOLD analysis project Ga0114978, IMG submission 87027) | Freshwater microbial communities from Lake Simoncouche, Canada to study carbon cycling - S_140212_EF_MetaG | ecosystem: Environmental > Aquatic > Freshwater > Lake | place: Lake...
AGGCCGCGTTTGGCCAACCAGTCCTGGATCACGCCGGCCACGACATCGCTGTTCTTGTCCATCATGATCATGTGCGAGTTGCCCTTGATACCGATCTTGGGCAAGTCCACCATGTCGGCGCTGCCGCCGGCGGCGCGCAAAGCCTCATAGAACTTGATGCCATTGCTGCGTATGGTCGGCCAGCGCGAGTCCTGCTCAATGTAATCACCATAGACCGCCAACACCGGCACCTTGCTCATCTTGGGCGCGTCGGCAACAGGCCCGGTTCCGGCCGGCTCGACCAGCACCAGCGCCTTGACCTTGTCCGGGCGCGCCTCGGCGACACGAATGCCGAACAGACCGGCCTGCGAATGCACCAGCACGACGCAGGGGCAGACCTTATCCACCAGTTCGATATACGCGGCAATGGTCGGCACATCGGTCGAGGTCCAGCGTGGCACGTTCTGCTTGGTGAAGTTGTCGTAACCCTCGAGCGGAAACTCACTGCCGGGCATGGGACGCATTTTCGAGGTGTCCTTATTATACGAACCCGCGCCCTGGCCGATACGGAACCGCTCGAACGGGTTTTCCTTGGTCAGGAACACCGGATCGGTCTTGAAAATATCCGGGTACATGGCCCATCCGGAGCGGCCGCGCTCGACAGCGTCGGAGTTATAGACCGGCCAGCCCTTCTTGACGAAATAGTTGACCCAGCCCTCGCGACCATCGGGCGTTGTCTCGTAGCTCACACCACTGAGGCCGCCGCCGTGCCACATCAACAAAGGCAGTCCGCGCGGATCCTTGGGCACGAAGTACTGCACATACATCTGCTCAACCTGATAGACCCCGTTAGGGTCGACCTTGGCCGGCACACCGCCGGGCGTGAAATAGACCTCCTTGACCGGCTTGCCCGAAATGGTCACCTCGCGTCCGCCGACATGAAAGGAGCCCATTTGTGACAACTGTATCGGCGCCTGCGCGCACCCCGCCAGCGCCAGCAATGCACCCGCGGCAATCATTATTTTTTTCATATCGCATCCCACTTTTGGAATCAGCGCCTATTTTACCGTCTGCGCACGCCGAAAAGTCATCGTCTGCAAATGCCCGCCCAGCGCGGGTTTCCAGCCGGCATCCCGTGGCGTCACGGCGTTTGATTTTCCAGGCAAACTCCAGGCAAACACAGGTGGGCAGGTTAGCCCTGCCGTCGCAAGCGAAAAAAACAGAAATATCGCGATGATTCCGCCGCCTGGCGCGCAGGAAAAAGCAGCACTGCTTTGTCAAGTGTCCATTGTCCAGCGTCCTTTATCTTTAGCCCTGCAGAACTCGCGGTACACTCGAAAAGGAACCTGCGAAGCTGGAGCGGCCCCGGCGATATTCGCCCCCCGCCTGAACGCAATGAAAGGAATACCTTGATCACGCGCCAGTACGCCAAAGTGGCAACAGCATGGCTGGGAACTCTCGGTTCACTGGCTCTTTTAGCCATGACTATCCCCGCCCACGCGGCGGAACTCAGGGTGCTCAGCGGCAACGGCGCGCGCGCTGCCGTGGCGGAACTCTCCGCCCGTTTCGAGCGCGCGACCGGCCATACGGTATCCATACGCTTTGAAGTCAATTCTGACGTCAAACGCTTGATCGAGGCCGGCGAACCCTTCGATGTGGCTGTACTCAATCCGCCGGTGCTCGACGAACTGATAAAACAAGAACACGTCGTCGCCGCCTCGCGCGCCGTGATCGGCCGCGCCGGCATAGGCGCAGCAGTGCGCTCAGGGGCGCCCAAACCGGACATTTCCACCATCGCCGGCTTCAAGCGCGCCCTGCTTGGCGCCAACGCCGTTACCTTTCCGGGTGAAGGTGCAAGCGGCAAATACTTTGTCAGCGTGGTCGAGCGGCTTGGCATCAGCGCCCAAATGAAATCCAAAATGCGCCCGATGCCGGCCGAAAATAATGTCGAACTGGTGGCCAAGGGCGAGGTCGACATGGTTGTCGTCGTCGCATCGCGCATCGCCGGCGTGCCCGGGGTGCAATTCATCGGCACCATTCCGCCGGAGTTACAGACCTGGATCGGCTTCACCGCGGGCGCCGGGAGCAAGGCCAAAGAACCTGAAGCCGCGCGTGCGCTGATCGGCTTTTTCACCGCGCCCGCCGCGGCGCCACTGTTGCAAGGCATGGGCATAGAACCCTTCGTCGAATAAACGCCCCCAAGGCGCAGTTAAGGCGCACTCAAGACCCCAAGACATAAAGACATAAGCCTCCGCACCCGCTACACTCGCCGCATGCTCAAGAAGCTTGGCAAACCCGTTCCCAAACGCGCAAAACGCGCGGCACCAAGCAAGGACGCTGGCAGCCTGCCGCAGACGCAAAACAGCCGCCTGGGCGCCAACATCAAGGCCTTGCGCATGATCAAGGGCCTCAAACTGCGGGAGTTGTCAGGCCGCGTCGGCTGCTCCGAGAGCCTGATCTCAAAAATAGAAAACAGCGTCGCACTGCCCTCGATCACCGTACTGCACAAGATTGTCGCCGCACTAAACGTCAGTATGGCGGCACTGTTCGCCGATGAGAACGCCGACCGCGGCATCGTCGGGCGCAGTGGCAAACGCCCCAGTTTCAGCATCGACAAGGCCGGCTCGCAACTCGAGCGACTGATCCCGTCCGAAGGCCGCCACCTGCTCGAAGGCAACCTGCATATCCTCGCACCGGGTGGCGGCAGCGAAGGACTGCTCTCGCACGATGGCGAGGAAGTGGGCTTTATCATAGACGGCGAACTGGAACTCACCGTTGGCGACCGAACTTATTTGCTCGCCGCCGGCGACTCCTTCACCTTTCGCTCGGAAATCCCGCACAGCTACCGCAATCCATCAAAAAAGCATGCCCGAATCATTTGGGTCAGCACCCCGCCGACATTTTGATGCGTCGCTGCGAGCCTGCGCAAGCGCAGCCAAAACCCGGCAAATGCCCTCCAGTCGCCCTTTACTGGTGCGGCAACGCACCAATTTAAAACCTTTCTTGACAGTACTGGCGCGACTTCATAAAGTCCTCCATTCAAGTGACTTGAATATAAATCCGCAGCATTGACCTGCTGCCGACCGACACGCAACAAGCACCAAAAACAGCGCACAAAACCGGATGAAATCATGGACTCCAACGCCACCGAAGACAATCTGATTGAAAAAATCACCGCCAACCGGCAGGCCCACTACGAGCCCTATGGCTGGCACCACTGGCCCGAACACCCCTGGCTGACCTACCAGTTCCGCCGCGCACTGGGCGAGACGCAGGAAGGCGGCGGCGCGGTGAGCGAATGTTTCCTCGCCGCGAGTCGCATGATCCCCGGCGACAAGGAGTCCTGGCACAAGGAATGGATGGTCGTCGCCGACAACAACTGGAACCGCGGCCTTGCCGAGGAGAAACTCGGACACGTTCGCAGCGCCATGAACTGCTTTTTGCGCGCCGCCGATTACTATCGCCAGGCCGAGTTCCACCTCACGCCCGAAGATCCGCGCCGCCTGCCGACCTTCGAAAAAATGGAAGCCTGCTCGAAAAAATTTATTTCCCACCTGACGCCCAAAGGCGAGGCGGTGGAGATTCCCTACGAGAACGGCGCGACGATTTGCGGCTATTTCGTGCGCACACCGCAGCAACAGCCCAATCGCAGCAACAAGCATCCGGTGCTAATCTGCTTTGGCGGCCTCGATTCGATCAAGGACGAGATGTGGTTCATGCAGGCGCACGGCGCGCTGCAACGCGGTATCTCGGTGCTGATGGTCGACCTGCCCGGCCAGGGCGGCACACTGCGCCGGCACAAGATCCCCAACCGCGTCGACACCGAAGTACCGGTGGGCAAGTGCATAGACTGGCTGGTGAAGCGCGACGACGTGGATGCGGCACGCATCGCCTGCTGCGGCTCCAGCCTGGGCGGTTATTACGCCGCGCGCGCCGGATGCTATGAACCGCGACTGGCGGCGGTCATCGCGCACGGCGCCGTCTGGGCCATCACCGACTTGTGGGGCAATGCCGACGACAGTCATGGCCTGGCCGAACACATCCGCTGGGTCTTCGGCGTCAAGTCCATGAAGGAGGCCATGGTGCGCGCGAAAGATTTCACCCTCGACGGCCACCTCGATCACCTGAAGTGCCCGATGCTGGTGTTGCACGGCGGCCACGATGTGCTGACCGTGTCGCAGGCAACCAAGGTCTACGACTACGCCAAAGCGCGCGGCAAGGACGTTACCCTGCGCCTGACCTCGGCCGAAGAAACCGGCGCCGAGCACTGTCAGCACGACAACCCGACACTGGGACAGGAATTGATGAACGACTGGCTTGCCGACAAGTTCGGCATAGACCAGGCCGCGCTGCAGTTCAGCGCGGCCTGAGCCGGAACGGCGCCGCGCAAAGGAAACCGCATGTTGAATCTGGGTGTCGACAACATCAAAGCCGCCGTGGTGGCCATAGACCTGCACCGCGGCCACCTCGACCTGTCGGTGGCGACCATGCCGGTGCAAAGCGAGGCGCAGGCGCGGCGCGTTATCGAGGCCAACAAGGCTCTGTTCGACTGGTGTCGCGGCAAGCGCATTCCCATCGCGCACCTGGTGACAACCTACCGCGATGCCGAGGAAATCCGCGTCAACCCGTTCTGGCGCACGCGCGCCGAGAACCCCAACAATCCGCGCAAGAATGTGCTCAAGCACAATATCGCCGGCATGCCCGGTTGCACCATCATGCCGGAACTGCACGACCAAAAACGCGACTGGGTGCTCAACACCAAGAAGCGCTACGACTGTTTCGTCGGCACCGACCTCGATTTTGTGTTGCGCTCGCACAGCATCAACACACTCATCATCACCGGCGTCAACACCAACAGTTGCATCCTGTCGACCGTTGTCGCCGCCTGCTCCAAAGACTATGCGGTCATCGTCGCCGAAGACTGTGTCGACACCATGGACGCGCCCGAATTGCACGCCGCAGCCCTGCTTTGCATGCGCACCGCATTTGGCTTTGTGATGAAAAACACCGAAATCATGGCCGCGTCCGAACTGGGCGCCGGCTGAATCCCCCTCAAACCCACAGCAACCCAAAGCAGGAGACCCCACACCATGGCCATGCAACCCCGCGATCGCGTCCCTTTCAGCGCCATTGTCGACCGCCCCAAGCTCAAGCTGCCCGGCGACGGCCGCATCATCGTCTGGACCATCGTCAACCTGGAGGTCTGGGATATCGCCAAACCGATGGCACGCCAGGTCATCCCGCCGCCCACCGGCGCGATGCTGCTGCCCGACGTGCCGAACTGGTCCTGGCACGAGTACGGCATGCGTGTGGGCTTCTGGCGCTTTCATGCGCTCTACGAAAAACTAGGCATGCGCCCGACGCTGTCGATCAACGCCCGCGTCTGCCTCGACTACCCGCGCGTCGCCAGCGCCTGCAAGGATGCCGGCTGGGAGTTCATGGGCCACAGCTGGGAGCAGGGTCCGATACACAAGGAAGAAGACCAGCCGGGCATGATCAACCGCTCGATGGACACCATTGAAAAATTCACCGGCAAACGTCCTGTTGGCTGGCTCGGACCCGGACTGACCCAAACTCTGGAAACGCCAGAATACCTCGCTGCCGCCGGTGTCAAATACATCGGTGACTGGGTTTATGACGACGAACCTACAGAGATCAAGACAGAAAAAGGGCCGCTCATCACCCTGCCCTACTCGGTCGAGACCAACGACATCCCGGCGATGCTGGTGCAACACCACGAGGCCGCCTACTGGCAGCAAAAGTGCATCGACTCCTTTGACCGCCTGTACATGGAAGGCGCCGACCGACCGCGCATCATGGCCATTGCCATTCATCCCTACGTCAGCGGCCAGCCCTTCCGCATCAAATACCTCGAAGCCGTGTACGATTACATGAGCCGCTTCCCCGGAGTGGTGCATTGGAACGGCGAACAGATACTCGACTGGTACCAGAAACAGCGTCCGCAGGCGAAATGACGACAGGCTTTATCATCGTCGTTCACCAAGCCCCCCTCGCCCCTTGCGGGAGAGGGGACGGGGGAGCAGGCGCTCGGACTGGTCACTCTCTCAAACTCGTAAGCAAGGCGATCTGACCATGTCCATGCTCGGCTTCAACCTGCTCAACGGCGCGACGTTTGCCGCGCTGCTGTTCGTGGTAGGAAGCGGCTTCACGCTGATTTTCGGCCTGATGCGTATCGTCAACCTGGCCCATGGCGCGTTGTATCTGCTGGGCGGCTATGTCGCGTTCAGCGTCGCGATGAAAACCGGCAGCTTTGCCCTTGGCATCGCTTGTGCGGCGGGCGCGGTTGCCATCGCTGGCTTGTTGATTGACGTCGTTTTGCTGCGTTTTGTGCGCGGCAACGACCTGCGCCAGGTGCTACTGACCGTGGGCGTGGCGCTGGTGCTCAACGACGCCATGCTGGTGATCTGGGGCGGCGACACCTTTACGGTTCCGGTGCCACAGTGGCTGCAGGGGCCGGTGCAGTTCCTGGGCATGACCTATCCCGTCTACCGTCTGTTCGTGCTTGGTGTGGGTGTGGCGATCTTCCTCGGCCTGTGGCTGCTGCTCAACAAGACGCGTCTTGGCGCGCTCATCCGCGCCGGCGTAGATGACGCCGAAATGGTCGAGGCCATGGGCGTCAACATCCGCCGCGTCTTCATTTACACGCTGATGCTTGGCACCGCCCTCGCCGGCATAGGCGGCGCGCTGGGCGGCGCATTCCTTTCTCTTTACCCGACTGCCGATGCCGAGATACTGGTGTTCAGTCTGGCGGTGGTGATCATCGGCGGTCGTGGCAGCCTCGCCGGTGCGGCGGTGGGTGCACTACTGGTTGCCATGCTCGCCACCTTCGGCCAGGTATGGTTCCCCGAACTTGCCTACTTTGTGATTTTCGGCCCGATGGCGGTACTGCTGGCTTTCCGACCGCTTGGCTTGTTCGGACGGGCCACATGAACAAACTACACAAGGTGAGCAAGCACCATATCTGGACCGCGATCGTGCTCGCCGCGCTGGCGCTGCTTCCCTTTGCCATCTCCGGTTACCAGACCAGTCTCGCTACGCAGATGCTGATTTTTGCCGCTCTGGCCATGTCCATCGACATCCTCGCCGGCTACGCCGGGCGCACGCCGCTGGGTCATGGCGCGATATTCGGCGTCGCAACCTATGTGCTGCTCTATTACGTCACCACCGCCGGCGGCTCGCTGTGGGGCGGCATCGCCCTGGGCATACTCGCCGCGGTCGGCACCGCCGTGGTGTTCGGTGCGCTGGCCATCCGCACCTCGGGGGTTTATTTTCTGCTGCTCACGCTGGCGCTGGGGATGATTGTCTGGGGTGTGTCGCTGCGCTGGACATCGGTTACCGGCGGTGAAAACGGCATACGCGGCACGGTCAAACCCGAATGGCTGGCCAGCCACGTCAACCTGTATTACTTCACCCTCGCCATCACCTCGCTGATGGCGCTGGCCATGTGGCGCTTCGTCAATTCACCCTTTGGCCTGACGCTCAAAGGCATACGCGAGAGCGAAACACGCATGAAGGCCCTGGGCTACAACGTGCCGCTGCATGTCTTTATCGGCTTTGTCGTATCGGGATTTTTCGCCGGCATGGCAGGCATCCTTTACGCGTTCTACAACTCCTTCGTCAGCCCCTCCACCGTTGAACTCAGGCAATCAGTGGCCGGCCTGCTGATGGCCATCGTCGGTGGCATCGGCACGCTGTTTGGCTCACTCATCGGCTCCATTGTCATCATCACGCTCGAAAATCTCGTCAGCCTGTACACCGAACGCTGGTCCATGGTGCTCGGCCTGATGTTCATTTTCACCATGATCTTTGCGCCCGAGGGCTTGGTCGGAAAGGCGCGGCAGTTGATGGCACGCCGCCAGGCGCGCCTGAGCGGTGCGGCCACCCTGAGCGCTGCGGCCACCCAAGGCGCGGCCACCTCCCCCTCCACAGCAGGAAGGGATAAAGGCGGAGGCCACTAGCCCCTGCCCAAAAAATTTCAACCGCCATATCAGCAACAGCAAGCGCATTCCGAACATCGCCCCCCCACCCTTCCTACTTTTTCTGGAGATCAGCATGATGAATCGCCGCAAATTCCTGAAAGCCACCGGCGCTGCCGCAGCGACCAGTGCCGCCACCTCGGTCGGCCCGTGGGTGCACACCGCATCGGCGCAGACCGGTCCGATCCGTATCGGCCTGATGGCCCCGCTCACCGGTGTGGTTGCCGCTGGCGGCCGCGAAGTCGTTGAAGGCTTCAACCTTTACTGGGAGCAGGTGGGCAAGAAAGTCGCCGGTCGCGACATCGAAGTCATCGTCGAGGACGACGGCGCCAACCCCGACACCTCGCTGCAAAAGGCGCGCCGTCTGGTCGAGCAGCGCAACGTGCACTGGCTGGTTGGCAACATCCTTGCCAATACCGGTCTTGCCGTGGCGGAGTACGTCAAGGGCAACGGCATACCCTACTTCATCCCGGTCATCGCCGCCGATGAACTGACGCAACGCAAGCGCCTCAACAACGTCGTGCGCATCGCCGGCTACAGCTCGAGCCAGACGCCGCGCCCCATCGCCGACTACGGCCTCAAGCAGGGTTACAAAAAGGCCGTAACGATTTCGCAGGACTACGCCTTCGGCCACGAGCAGTGCGGCGGTTTTTGCCAGACCTTCACCGAAGGCGGCGGGCAGATCATGCAGCAGTTCTGGAACCCGCTTAACACCGCCGACTTCAGCCCCTACCTGGCGCAAATTCAGAACCTCAAGCCCGATGTCGTGTTCGTGATGGAAACCGGCGCCGACGCATCGCGCTTCATACAGCAATTCGCCAACTTCGGCCTCAAAGACAAGATCCCGGTGCTGTATTGCCAGAACGCCACCGACCAGTCGGTCATCCGCACCATGGGTCCCGAGGCGGAAAACCTGATCTCCGGCGCGCATTTCTGCGAAGGCCGCGACGAAGCGGCCAACAACAAATTCCTCGCCGACTACAACAAGGCCTACAACAAGCTGCCGTCCATTTACGGCTTCTCCCACTACTCGGGCGCGATGTGGCTCGCCGAGGCGATCAAGCGCGTCAACGGCAAGATCGAGGACAAGGTCGCTTTCCTCAACGAAGTGCGCCAGGTCAAGCTGACCGGCTCGCCGCTGGGCAAGAGCGTGGAACTCGATCCCTACGGCAACCCGGTCTACGACATCTACATTCGCAAGACGGTGAAACGCCCGGATGGCAAGCTGTGGAACGTCCCCGTCACGTCCTACCCGAACGTCGGTCAGTTCTGGAAGTACGCGCCGGAGCAGTACATGTCCCAGCCGCCGTACTCGCGCACCTACCAAGGCATCAAGAAGGCCTGATCCGCCAGTCCACCAGCCCACCAAGTCCACCAATGCGCCGTCATTCCCGCCCAGGCGGGAATGACGCCCCGCAGGACGCCAATATCAACACATCGACTCAATGACCGCCCCCCTGCTCAAACTCGAAAATGTCAGCGTGACCTTCGGCGCGCTGCGCGCTGTGGACGGGGTTTCTCTGTCAGTCAAAGCGGGCGAACGCCGGGCAATAATCGGCCCCAACGGCGCGGGCAAGACCACGCTGTTCAATGCCATCGCCGGCGACATCCGTCCTTCGGGCGGGAGGGTCGACTTCGGCGGACGCAATGTCACACGTCTCAAACCGCATGCCAAGGCTCACTTGGGCATTGGCCGCACCTACCAGATCACCAATCTATTCGCCGCGCTTTCGGTTGAAGACAACCTGCGCCTCGCGGTACGCGGCCTTTCACCGCGCAAATTTTCGCTGTTCGGCTCGGGCCAACTGAACCAGGTCGAGCACACGGCGGTGGAGGAAGCCCTCGCCGAGAGCGGCATGAGCGCGCGCCGCGGCATGCCGATACGCGATCTGTCATATGGCGAACAACGCCAGCTCGAACTCGCCCTTGCTCTGGCCGGCAAGCCGACCCTGCTGCTGCTCGACGAACCGGCCGCCGGGCTGTCTGCGGCGGAGCGCGTGCGCATGGCGGAAATCATCCGCGCGCTGCCGCGCACACTGACGCTGGTGCTCATAGAGCACGACATGGACCTCGCGCTCGGGCTGGTCGATTACGTCACCTGCCTGCAGCACGGCCAGGTGCTGGTCGAGGACACGCCAGACGCCATACGCAGCAACGAAAAGGTGCAAGAGGTTTATCTCGGAAAGCCGCACCATGCTTGAAGTCCGCGACCTGCATAGCAGCTACGGCGACGCCCGCATCCTGCACGGCGTATCCATCAAGGTCCCTGCCAGCCGCGTTGTCGCGCTGCTCGGGCGCAACGGCATGGGCAAGACCACGCTGATCCGCTCGATCATGAATTTCACCTCACCGCAGGTGACCTCGGGCAGCGTCAAATACCTCGGCAAAGAATTGCGCGGACTCACCCCCCATGCCATTGCGCAGGAGCGCATCGGCCTGGTACCGCAGGGGCGGCGGCTGTTTCCGTCGCTCAGCGTCACCGAACACCTGACCATGGTCGAATCGCGCGGTGCCGACGGGGACGCCTGGACAGTGCAACGCATTTTTGAAATGTTCCCGCGACTGGGCGAACGGCGCAACCACCGCGGCAATCAGCTCTCGGGCGGCGAACGCCAGATGCTGGCCGTGGGCCGAGCGCTGATGCTCAATCCAACGCTGCTGTTGATGGACGAACCCTCGGAGGGGCTGGCGCCGGTAATGGTGCAGCACCTCGAGGGCATCATCACCACCCTCAAGCAAACCGGACTTGCCATCCTGCTGGTGGAGCAAAATCTCTACAGCGCGCTGGCCGTGGCCGACGAGGTCTATATCCTCGAAACCGGCGGCATCGTCTGGCACGGCAGCGCCGAATCGCTGCGCGGCGACCATGACACCATGCACCGCTTCCTCGGTGTGAAATAATTTTTTTAGCCCGCCCGGCTTGATTTCGGCCGGAGCAATACATCGTTTTCAACATCCGCCGGAGCCATTGATGACATTCAAACGACGCATTCTCTGCACTTTTATCCTTTCGGGCGCCCTGCTTGGCACCGCAGGCGTACATGCGCAGGCCGACTATCCGAAACAGCCCATACGCATGGTCGTCGGCTTTGCCGCCGGCGGCATTTCTGATGTGCTGGCGCGCGCCATCGCCGCAAAGATGTCCACCACCATCGGACAGTCGGTGGTGGTCGACAACCGTCCGGGCGCAGGCACCACTATCGCCGGCGATATCGTCGCCAAGGCGGCCCCCGACGGCTACACCATC
>Ga0114978_10004532_pt1 | contig 11220 bp, 7 predicted proteins | sample S_140212_EF_Meta_FD_87027 | JGI IMG/M metagenome (GOLD analysis project Ga0114978, IMG submission 87027) | Freshwater microbial communities from Lake Simoncouche, Canada to study carbon cycling - S_140212_EF_MetaG | ecosystem: Environmental > Aquatic > Freshwater > Lake | place: Lake...
ACGAACTGCTCCGCCACATCTCAGATTATATTCGGGCGGACGAGCGGACGCACGTGCGCAAGGGAACAAAAATTCTGGAAGTCATGACCAAGCTCGAGTCCAAAGCTTTGGAACTTCGCACCCGCGAATTATTCACGGAATGCTTGGTGAGCCTCGGGGCTATCAAGAAGGATATCGATATGCAGACCCTGACTCGCGAAGAGATCGAGCATCTCGTCGGCGAGTAAGTTCCGCTTCCCGCCCTTGGCTCGTTGACTGGGGTCGAATAATATCGGCCCCAGTTCGCGACCATGAAGGCGCATTCAGTTAAGGCTGCATCGGGCGATAGAGTTTAGCCCGCAGCGCTGGTTCACGCAGTAGGACCGCTTGCAGAAAACGGAAACTATCGGCGAGGTAGCCTTCATAGCCTGTTGGTTTACCGTCCCAGTTAGTCCAATCGATGCCTTGTCGCGCGCTATCGGTGACGCCATTCTGAAATCCGCCCTGCTGTTGGCGGCCGAGCATCGCGCTGAGTAATTGGTCACCGCGTTCGGGAGCGCCGATGGCGTAATGAGCATCGATGAAATGAAGGACTTGGCCCGCAGTGATCCCCGCGTTCATATAAGTACCGAATGTATCGGTGCCGTCACTGCGTTGGGGAGCCCCAAACCCCGGTTGGAGATAATCACCCGGCAACACCGGCGTGAGCATGGGCGGAACTCCGAGATCGAAGCGGGTGAATTTTACCGCCGCTATTTTTAGCCAGAGGCGGTCGAGCATGTCGCGGGCGCGGTCGGCTGGCACGAGTCCATAGCTAATCGCCAGGCCACAGGTCGTGGGCGAAGCGTAATCATGCAACTGGCCATCGGCGCTGCGCCACCAAGCGAGCAAACCCGTTTGTTCATTATAAAGAGTTTTAAAATAGGCGGCCTTGAGCCGATCGGCGCGAGCGCTATAAATCTGCGCTTGGGCGTCGCGGTGCAGTTGTTTTTCGAGATCGGCGAGACAGCGGAAAGCCCGGTAGATGAGCGCGTTGGTGTACGCATCTTTATGCCCGCAGTTGAGCGCATCCCACCAAGCGCAAGAGCGATTGGGTTGTTTGAGCGTATGCAGATTACCGCTTTGGGTGGCCTCGATCAGGCCATCATTGTCCACATCGCGGCGAATCAGGAAATCGGCGACGAGCTCGAGGCGCGTGATTTTTTTAGCCAACCAGGTACGATCTTCCGTGGCTTCGACATAATCCCAAGCGGCAATCAGGGGGCCCGCATTGGCGTCGAGAAAGTTGGCGAAGTTCCAGTAGCAGATGAGCTCGCCCGTTTCATGGCCTGCGGCGTCGCGGAGCATTTTGGTATCGAGCCAGTATTCAATCGTTCGGCGCACCAAAGGCATGAGGGAGACGCCCGGTGCGGGCACGGGTATAAACAAGGCTTGATCAGCATAGAACCATAGCGAGCAACTCGCGGGGTCGCTAATCACATTATTACCGAGCATCCCGGGTGGAGCGCTGAAGGGGCGGCCCTGTTCGCCCCATTGTGAGGTCGGTTGGATGATATTAAGCCAACCGCGGCGCGCTTGGGGCCAGAGCGAGGAGTCTTTTAAACCGGCGGGTGCGGCTAGAATGAGGGGTTTAAAAGCGAGCGCCGTGCCGGCGGCACCATGGAGAATAATATCTGCTATTTTGTCTTTTCGGCTACCTTCGAACCGTCCGGTGATGGGCGCACCGTTGACTGGCGTGAGGGTCATCGCTCCAAAGTCAGGTGCGTTGATGATCGCGGGGAGTTCGAAGCTGCCATCATCATTCCAGCGAGCGGGAATGATGCACGTGGACGTGACCCGCGGGTCGAACGGCAGGTGCAATTCCGCCGCCGTGAGCGTGAGGGAAAATCCGCCACCGTGATCGACGGTCGCGGTGCAATGAGTAATTGGTGAACGTAGGAGATTTTGTTTGAGGCGATCGCCGCCCTCGGTGTCCCAGCTGATAAAACTGACAGTTTGCGTTTCGGCCGTGGCTTCCAGCCGCATGACGGGCGCTCCCGAAAGAGCGGCGGTCGCCGTCAGTGCCAGCAAGCCACAACCAATTATATTAAAAGGGAAATTCATGAAATTGAATCGGGGTTAACGTTCGCGCGAGCTGGTCGAGCTTGATCTATGATTTATTCTGCGGGCTTAATAAATTATTCGGCGGGGGGTGTATCAATGGCGACTTGCAGGCGAGCCACGACGCGTTCGGTGGCAGCCACGGAGGCGGAATGGTAGGTCTTGCCATTCGTGTAACCAATATAAGGCAGCCAAGCTTCTGAGCGCAGGGCGCGACGATCACGGATCAGGGCAAAGCGAGGATCGGCGGTGAGTGCTGGCAGTTCGACGGCTGCCGTCGTCTCGGGCAGCGCGAGGCCTAGGCCAGTGGCGAGCGTGCGCGCCATGAGTAAGTGGCCAGCTTCATTGGGGTGCACGCCATCGGGGCTGTAAGTAAAAGCCGGATCGAGAACGCGGGCAGCAGTCAGCGCTGCGCGCATTGCTTGGTGAAGATCAATGACTCTCACACGAGGCGCTTGCTGGGCGATTTCCGCGGCGGCAAATCCTGCCAGCACATCGTCGTAATTATTATAGGGATGTTTGTAACCAAATTCTGGAGCGGTGCTACTGACCGTGCGGGCGTTGATCGGAAGGGTATCAAAAACTGGTGGCGTGATGAGCACGAGTTCAGCGCCGATTGCCTGAACTTTATCGATCAGTCGGCTGAGCCCGTGAGTAAAGGCGGCCAGTCGCTCGGGGGAGGCTGGATGATAGATGCCATCGTTCATGCCGTAGCAGGCTAAGACGACTTGCGGTTTAACTAACTCCAGCGCGCGATCCAGTCGATCGAAGAGGCAGGGGCGGGGAGCGGGATGATCGGGTTCAGTTAAGCCAGAAAGCGTCTCACTCGAAAGACCAATGCTGATGAGATCGCTGTGCGTATCGGGTGCGAAACGCTGCAGGTAATATTCGAGATAGGACACATAGCGGCCGTCCTGGGTGATGCTATCCCCGAGCACGAGCACACGCTGGTGGGCAAGCAGGGCTGGGGCGCTGCTCGCAGCGCAAGCCGTGAAAGAGAGCAAGAGCAGGAAAACGAAAAGGAAACGGCGCATGGGGAGAAAGGGAGTTTAAGAAAAGGCAGTGCGACAAAGATTGGCCACAACAAGCGCAAAAAATGCAAAAGAATAGTGCTGGATGATGGACTCTGAATGGCCAATCCCGGGCACGACACCGCGGCAAGGTGAAAGGGTCTTCCACGCTGCGCGCCGGGGTAACATCCCTGCCAAGCGCAAGCCTCCGCCCGCGCCGGCTCTACCGGTGCCGCGTGAGCGGGCGCGCTTCTGGTCGGATCGCCGCATCACCACCTCAGCTGCGAGGCGCCACCCTAGCCCTGCGCGCACGGGGCCACGTCAGCGTTGTCGGCGAAACAAGTGCGATCAGCCTGACGAAATTTGATTTCGCTCCCTGGCCAAGAGTCATGGCGTGATCATTCCCCAGCGCACCGTGCTCGGCCGACGGGCTACTTCTTCGCTGGCGGTTTTAGCAGAGTATGAAAGCCCATGGACTTTTCCTGCACGGGCGGAGCGGGGGGCGGATCGAGCAGTTCCATGATGCGGCGGAGCACTTCAACGATCGCAACTTCGTGTCCATCGAGCCGAGCACTGAGCTTGGCTTCGAGTTTCTTGAGCTCGGCCGCCAGTTCCTTTGAACCTGAGAGTAGCTCGCGCATTTGCACGAACGCCCGGATGACAAAGACACTCATGCGCACGGCTTGCGGGCTGTTGAGGACGTTGGCGGCCATGACGGCACCGTTTTCGGTGAAGGCATAGGGAAGAAACCGGCGCCCGCCGTAGCCAGAACTTGAGGTCGCAATTTGCGATCTCAAGTTCCCAAGTTTTGCGATCGCAATTTGCGACTTTAAAACGGCATGTTCCTCTTTTGTTAACTGGAACACAAAATCAGGCGGAAAACGTCTGGGGTTGCGTTTCACCTGCTCGTTGAGTCGCTTCGGGGTGACGCCGTAGATGGCGGCGAGGTCGGAATCGAGGATTACCTTCTGCCCGCGGATGGTCAAAATGCAGGCCGCGACGGTGACGGCAGGAATCATCTGGGCACGTTTCTTCATAAGAGTGGCGGCCCGATAGAGATAGCGGAGAAGAATTTGCGACGACTGGCAATCTTGTTTGCGGGCCTCGCTGCTGGCACTGACCACCCGAGCCGCACCGTCTGCGCGGTGGCAGAAAAAAGCCCCGGTTGTTCGCCGGGGCCTCGTAAGTGAACGGGTGTTGGCTTACTTCTTCAGATCGGCAATCGCCGCTTGGGCGGCGGCGAGGCGGGCGACCGGCACGCGATAAGGCGAGCAGGACACGTAGCTAAGACCGAGCTTGTGGCAGAACTTTACCGAGTCCGGGTCACCACCGTGTTCACCGCAGATCCCAAGCTTGATATCGGGACGAGTGGAACGGCCTTTCTTGATGGCGATTTCCATCAGCTGGCCCACGCCAGTCTGGTCGATCGAGGCGAAGGGATTCTTCTTCATGATCTCGGTCTCTTGATAAGCGCCGAGGAAGGAACCGGAGTCATCGCGCGACATGCCGAGGCAGGTCTGCGTGAGATCGTTGGTGCCGAAACTGAAGAATTCAGCAGTCTGCGCGATTTCGTCAGCGGTCAGTGCGCCCCGGGGAATCTCGATCATGGTGCCCACCGTGTAGGCGATCTTGACTTTCTTTTCAGCCATAACCGCGGCGGCGACTTCGTGCACCAGGGCGGTTTGCAGATCGAGTTCCTTCTTGAAGCCCACGAGTGGGATCATGATCTCGGGCTTGGCTTTGTAGCCGTCCTTGGTGGCGTCAGCAGCCGCTTCGAGAACGGCGCGGGCCTGCATCGCAGTGATCTCAGGATACTTGATCCCGAGACGACAGCCGCGGAAGCCGAGCATGGGATTAAATTCATGCAGCTCGTGAACGCGCTGGATGATTTTCTCCACGGGAATATTGAGTTTCCGCGCGAGATCCATCTGCGACTCCTTGGAGTTCGGCAAGAACTCGTGGAGTGGTGGGTCGAGGAAACGAATGGTGGCCGGGAATCCTTTCAGCGCTTTGAAGATTCCGTAGAAATCTTCGCGTTGATAAGGGAGCAGTTTCGCGAGGGCCGCTTGGCGATCAGCCAAGTTACCGGCGAGGATCATTTCACGCATGACATCGATGCGATTGCCCTCGAAGAACATGTGTTCAGTGCGGGTCAGGCCGATGCCCACAGCCCCGAAGGCCATGGCGTTCTGGGCTTGCTCGGGGGTATCGGCGTTGGTGCGGACTTGGAGTTTGGTGGCTTGGGCGCACCACTTCATGAGCTGGACGTAGCTCTTGAATTTCTCCGTGGCCTGCGCCTCTTTGTCGTCGTGGAGTAGGCCCGCGATGATTTCGGAAGGAGCGGTGGGAATTTTGCCGGCGTAAACGGTGCCGATCGTGCCGTCGATGGAGAGAAAATCTCCTTCAGCGTACGTGGTGCCTTCGACGGTTACAGTCTTCTTGTCGTAATCGACTTGGAGCGCAGCTGCTCCGCAGACGCACACTTTGCCCATTTGGCGAGCGACGAGGGCGGCGTGGGAAGAGACCCCACCGCGTGCGGTCAGAATACCTTCGGCAGCAATCATGCCGCGCAAATCCTCGGGTGAGGTTTCGACGCGAACAAGGAGGACTTTTTCGCCCTTCTCGGCTGCGATGACAGCGCGATCAGCGTTGAAGTAGATTTGACCGGTAGCGGCGCCAGGGCCGGCGGGTAAACCGGTAGCAATCACTTGAGCTTTTTTCACTTCCGCCAGATTGAACACCGGCGCGAGGAGCTGCTCGAGTTGGTCCGCGGGATTGCGCAGGATGGCGGTTTGCCAGTTGATGAGCTTCTCCTTCACCATATCGATGGAGAATTTAAGAGCAGCCATCGCGGTCCGCTTGCCATTGCGCGTCTGCAGCATGAATAGCTTGCCTTCCTGAATCGTGAATTCGATGTCCTGCACATCCTTGAAGTGTTTCTCAAGAATCGCGCGAACCTTCATGAGCTCTGCGTAAGATTTTGGCATCTGGGCCTTGAGGTCGGCCACAGGCTCAGGGGTGCGCACGCCAGCGACGACGTCTTCGCCCTGGGCGTTGATCAGGAACTCACCGTAGAATTCGTTGGTGCCGTTGGCAGGGTTGCGAGTGAACGCCACGCCGGAGCCTGAGGTGTCGCCCGTGTTGCCATAAACCATGGCTTGGACGTTAACCGCGGTACCCCATTCGGAGGGAATGCCGTATTTGGCGCGGTAAACTTTAGCGCGATCGTTCATCCAGCTACCGAAGACTGCGCCAGCGGCGCCGCGGAGTTGGTCCCACGGATTGTTCGGGAAGTTTTTCCCTGTGCGATCATGGACGAGGGCCTTAAAGCGGCGGACGAGCTCCTGTTGGTCAGCGGCGGTGAGTTTGGAGTCCTCGATGTCGCCGTGATATTTTTCGTGTTTGAAACCATGGATGACTGTCTCGAACGGATCGTGGTCTTCGCCTTCACGCTTCTGCACTCCGATGACGACGTCGCCGTACATTTGAATAAAGCGGCGATAGCAATCCCAAGCAAAGCGCTCGTTCTTAGTGGCGGCGGCGAGGGAGAGAACCGTTTGATCGTTAAGACCAAGGTTGAGGATTGTGTCCATCATGCCTGGCATGGAGTCGCGAGCGCCTGAGCGCACGGCTACGAGGAGGGGGAAGCCAGTGGAGTCACCGAACTTATAGCCCATGATTTTCTCCATGTTCTTTACGCCGGCTTCCATTTGGGCCTGGAGTGAAGCTGGATAGGTGCGCTTATTCGCGTAAAAATAGGTGCAAACCTCTGTCGTGATAGTGAAGCCAGGAGGCACCGGCAGACCGATACGGGTCATTTCGGCGAGATTGGCGCCCTTGCCGCCGAGGAGGTTCTTCATAGAACCATTGCCATCGGCCTTGCCGGCGCCCCAAGAGTAGACGCATTTGAGCGCTTTGCCTTTGGCGGCGGATTTAGGGGCGGGTTTCTTGGAAGCGGACTTTTTGCCCGCGGACTTCTTAGCAGTGGATTTCTTGGCCATGTTGATAAGTGAAAAAAGGACGAAAGGGCCATCATCGCAAAGGTTGGGTGCAGGGGTGTCAATGATGGAGGCGGGCGAAATGGAGGGTGGGGCTATTGCGCCTTGGCTGCTGCTGGGGGTGCTCGGTAGAGTGGGGTAAACGTGTGAGGGCCGCTTGGTTTTGTTAGACTCTCCCGTGGGCAAAGAAATACGGAGATTGCCGACGAGGGCCAAAACTGTTTGCAGGTCAGGCGCGTGAGCGACGAAGTACCTATTGACGAATACCATGAAGGCGGTTCTCCCGAGAACGAGCCAACGCCGGCGGCTGCAGAGGGTGCCCGCAAGCCAATGGGCTTTCTCGAGCATCTCGAAGATTTGCGCATGACGCTGGTCAAGAGCGCCGTTGTCTTTGGCGGCTTCGTGACGCTGATTGCGTATTGGGTCGATGATTTTGCCAAGGTGCTCAGTTGGCCGCTGGAGCGGGTTAAGCACGACTACCCCAAGATGAACACCGAACTCGTGACTAATAGTCCGATGGGCGTGTTTAGCGTTATCATCGATATCTGTCTCATCGGCGGCTTGGTGCTTTCGCTGCCGTTTATATTATTCTTTGTCGGTCAGTTTATTGCCCCAGCGCTCACGAAACGAGAGCTCAAGGTCCTACTCCCGACTTGCTGTTCAGCGTTGTTGCTCTTTTTGGGCGGCGCTTCTTTTGGTTATTTCATCATTACGCCCAGTACGATTCGGGTGGCTTATGAACTGAATCAATTAATGGGCTACACCGTGCTCTGGACGGCAGATCGCTATTATAGTTTGCTGATGTGGCTCGTGCTCGGAATGGGCGCCGCTTTTGAATTTCCGCTCTTGATCGTGTTGGCGGTCTACATGGGTTTTGTCGAGGTAGCGACGCTGCGCAAATATCGGAGGCACGCTTATGTCGTAATCTTTATAATCGCTGCGGTGATCACGCCGACGCCCGATCCCATTAACCAATCACTCTTTGCGCTGCCCCTGATTGTTCTTTATGAGGTGGCGATTTTTGTGGCCGCCTCGCTGAAGCACCGCCGCAAGGACGAGATTATTGAGGTTTGAGCTTAGGGCGCAAATTCAGTTCGACAAACCACCGTCGGCTCCTTCTTTTTCCTGCATGGCCACTTCTGCGAAAAAACCATTCTCTCTCGTTAATCTGCTCCTCGATTTGGGACTGACCGCGATTGCGTTCAGTATTTTTTATTGGCTCGTGAATTCGCATGTGCCTTCCAACGACCCTGCGATGATCAAGCTGTGGGGCAGTCTCGCCGCGGGTTGCATGGCAGGGGTGTTCTGGCTGGCCTTGCAGATGTTGAAAACAGTTTACCGTTTTCAACGCGACCAGCGTAAATAAGCACGAGCGGCGAATCGCTCGCTCTCGTTAGCACCCCGCTGGGATCAGGGTCTTGGGAATTGCTGCCGTCAAATTTTCGGGGGCAGCTGCGGTGACTAATAAATTGTCCTCGAGGCGCACGCCACCCAGTCCGAGGCATTTTTCCGCGAGCGGCCAGTTAACGCAGTCGCGATATTTTTCTCGACGGGCGCGATCATTTAGCAAGGCGGGGATGAAATAGAGCCCGGGCTCAATCGTGACGATATAGCCGGTGCGCAAAATAAGATCCTGCCGCAAACTGGCGAGGCAGGGGCGCGGATCTTTTGTTCGGCCCGGTTCCAAGCCACTCGCGTCGCGCACGCCGAGGCCGAGCATATGACCGATGCCGTGCGGAAAGAAGAGCATGTGCGCTTCTTGTTCGATGAGTGCAGTTGCCGAGCCCTTCATCAGGCCCATGGTAATGAGGCCATCAATCAAATCGACGGCGGCGCCAAAATGAATGTCTTTCCACTCCGCGCCAGGGCGGCAGCGATCGATCGCGCGCAATTCTGCGTTCAGTACATTCTGATAAAGATCCCGCTGGAACGCACTCGGTTCGCCCGCGATGTAGGTGCGCGTGACGTCGATGACGTAGCGATCGAGTTGGGCCCCGGAGTCGATCAGAATAAATTCTCCCGCTTGGGCAACGCGGGCGGAGGGGGCGCCATGAAAAACCGCCGCGTTGGGTCCGCTGCCAATAATGCTGTCGTAGCCGGTAACTTGAGCTCCGTGGCGGAAATATTCCGCTTCGAGTTCAATTTGGAGGCGGCGTTCACTCACCCCCGGACGAATGAGGGACTGGATGGCCGCGTAGCCGGCCGTTGTGGCGCTGGCGCAGCGTCGCATTAAATTAATTTCGGCCAGCTCCTTTGGTCGGCGCGCATGTTGGTAGGCGGCGCGGACCGCGGCTGTGCGCGTGGCATCGCTGCGCACGCCTGCCACGGGAGCGCCGAGCATGACAACTTGTCGACTTGCCCGAGCTTCCAGCCATGCAGGAAATTTCGCGAGGGGTTCGCCGGGTAATTGCTGGCGGCCTTCCCAGATTTGCTCGGTCTCGGTTACCGTGGGGACGAAAGAAATCCAGCCGGAGGCCGGATCGTAAGCGATGATGCCGCCGCTCGCATCGGCGAGACCGGTCAGGTAATAATATTCCTGATGAGCAATAAAGGGCAGCATTGCGTCACTTATCTCCGGTTTGGCTAAAGGAGAACCAGCCCCGACCAAGAGAATTTCGTTAGTCAAACTCAGCGCGGGGGCGATGCGGGCACGGCGGGCAGCATAGTCGACATTCATGCGACTCCAGAAGGCACAAAAAGAAGAAAAAAGAAAGACTACAGAAGTGCGGGCTGGGCGAAAATTATCTTTCTAAAAGCGCCGCGTGTAAAATTTCGATCGGGTGCAGAGCCACGCGACCGGTGCCGTCTTTAATTTGGTGCCGACAGCTCGTGCCTGGGGCGGCGACGAGGGTGTCGGCCGCCGCTGCGCGCACCGCAGGGAACAGCACGAGTTCGCCAATTTGTTGAGAGACTTGAAAGTGCTCCGTTTCATAACCGAAGGAGCCGGCCATGCCGCAGCAGCCAGAAGGAATGACGGTCACCGTATGCCCTGCCGCCAGCTCGAGCATTTTTACCGTCGGGGTGAGAGACGAGAGCGCCTTTTGGTGACAATGACCGTGGAGGGTGATGGCTTGTGGCCGCGTGGTGAAAGCGGCGCGATTGATGCGACCGGCCTCGGCTTCACGCGCGATAAATTCATCAATGAGCAGCGCATTTTTAGCTAGGGCCTGGGCGGTGGCTCGCAGATGCTCAGGCACAAGGTCCGGATATTCGTCGCGGAAGCCGAGAATGCAGGACGGTTCGAGGCCGATGAGAGGGGTGCTTTTCGTGATGATATTCTGCAACAACTCAACGTTGCGAATCGCCAGTTTTTGGGCGGCCCGCACGAGTCCTTTAGATAAGTGAGCGCGGCCACTCTCGACGTGGTGGGGAATAATTACTTCGTAGCCGAGGCGATTGAGTAATTGGACTGCCTTGATGCCGACGGGCGTGTCGTTGTAGTTCGTGAATTCGTCACAGAAAAGATAAACACGACCATTCGGGAAGCGGTTGGAATTAACCAGGGAATTAGTTTCGCGACTCGCGGCTAGAGCAACGTCGGCATTCTCGTTTTTATTCGCATGTTGGGCGTGCCAAGCAGCGAGCGTGGTCGCATGTAATGTCGGGAGGCTGCGTTGAGTGGCGAAGCCCGCAAAGCGTTTGATCCATTTTGAAACGATGGGGCTGGTGACGGCCCAATTATAGAGGGATGGTGCGAGCGATGCTAGCCGCATGGAGGCAGTGAAGCCGGCGACGAGGCGGGAGCGCAGCGGTACGCCGTTGGCATCGTAATAGTGTTGTTGCCATTCAGCTTTGAGGCGAGCGACGTCAACATTGGACGGGCATTCGGATTTGCAGGCTTTGCAGGAGAGGCAGAGGTCCATGACGCTCTTCACCTGTTCGTTGTCCCATGCGTTCATGCCCTCGCGGGCCTCGGTGAGCACCTGGCGAAGCATGTTCGCGCGCGCGCGCGTGGTGTCTTGTTCGTTGCGGGTCGCCATGTAACTGGGGCACATGGTGCCACCCATGAGGTGGGATTTCCGGCATTCACCGACGCCGTTGCATTTCTCGGCGGCGCGAAGGACCCCGTGCGCAGCGCTGAAGTTAAAAATCGTTTTATATTCTGGCGTGGGGTGGTCGGGCCCGTGGCGCAG
>Ga0114978_10004538_pt1 | contig 11214 bp, 9 predicted proteins | sample S_140212_EF_Meta_FD_87027 | JGI IMG/M metagenome (GOLD analysis project Ga0114978, IMG submission 87027) | Freshwater microbial communities from Lake Simoncouche, Canada to study carbon cycling - S_140212_EF_MetaG | ecosystem: Environmental > Aquatic > Freshwater > Lake | place: Lake...
GTATTTAATGATGATATTACCTTAATGATTTTTAAGCGAACTTAAAGGCAAGTTTTAGTTCTGAGCCTGATGAAATTACTCTCTTTTCTTGAGATGAAATGAATGGTTTTTTCAATGCATAAGGTGATTGCTTTCTAACGCTGACATCAGCTTTACTGCTAATTTTATTAATATACTGATCAGTTCGATAAGCACCAGATAATAAGTCTAACGTACTTAATATCAGTAGATCAGAGCGCTTGGCCAGATTATCATCTTTATTAGGTAATATTAACGCTGATAAAAGGACATTATTTAATTGTTGGCATTAGCTTTTTGATCTTACTTAATAGTTCTTGCTGTTGTTCTAAAGATAGCTTGCCAAAGTCTTGTTCAAAGTCGCTTAAGCTGTAATCCGGTTTGTTGGCGTTTTTATCTGAAAGATTGACGCCGCAATCGGCAAACACTTTTTTGATAGGTTCTGCAGCATTATCCAGAGGGATAGAGATGGTGAGTACGGTTCTTAGCATGGTGTTAACTCGCAACAACACAGCTTGTCCAGTTAACAGGTCTTCTGCCAGCCGCACGGAAAATTCTTCTGTGTAGCCTTTGCGTTTGGAGTCGGCAAAGGTTTTCATTTGAATATTGACGGGGGTCTTTTTATCGATCTGATACTCTACATTAAAGCGATTACCTTGGGAGGTAATCAAATCGTCTGCTTCAATAACTGCTTTTAATTTATTTTCTTGGCAAATAATTTCCAGCATCATGTCATCATAAAGACCAGGACGCGGCAGGGGTGATTGGGCAAAGCTATAGGTTTGATTGGTCAAGCTGTCGCTATTTTGATGATAACTCCAGTTATTATCAGCCCAGACATCGCTTTGGCAGGCCAGTAAAAGGGCTATTAGTTGGCTTAGTGTACGAGGTTTAAGAAAATGGCGATGGTTCATTTTTAATCTCGGGAAGATTATTGAAGTTTCCTTATAAGAAACTGAACAAGATTACCCATTCTATCGGGTAAATTAATTAAGGCTACTATAAAAGCAAAAAAGCAGTTTATAAGTTCGAGTTTAGTTGATTAATTTTTCGAGTTCCTTAGTTAAAGCGATATAAGGTATTAAGTTGATTGGCAAAGTATTTTTAATGGCTTGCGCCGTATGTTGGTAGTGAGCCAGTTTTTGCTGTTCTGCCGGTTCTTCAAAATATAGGGCACAGCTAAATGTTTTGCTAAGTACTATTTTTTTTGCCAATACACCGACAATCCTTTTTATCTCGGCTTGTAGATCCGTTAATACTTTTTGCTCCCAAAAATCATGAGGGTGCATGATTGCTAATTGTTCGCTGATATCCTGTAACGTCAAATACTCAGTTATTTCCTTAAATATTGTAAATATGGCAACGAAATCGGCTTTAGTTTCTTTGGCTAAAGCAACCAGTAGCGGAAAATCTGTAAGGCTGGCGAATAAAACCATTTTTTGTGCCAGTTCATCTGGATAGCCATTTGCTTTTAACACGTCCAGTTGTTGGTTGGTTTCCTTATTATCGTGATGGGTAACATAGTGTTTAAATTCCTGTAGATATTGACCATAACATTGCAGGGTTTGGGTAGTGGGGCGAATACTCAACACTTGTAATAAAGCCCAGTGGCAAAAGCCGGCTAGTGCATTTTCTAATTGCAGCAAACAATGGTATTGAATGTCGGTTGTTAATTGATTATCCAAGGCATAGATAGCTTGACGAAAGGCATCGCCTTCCAAAATACGGTCAAAGGTTAAGTAACAAGCGACTTGATCCAATAGTGAGTTGGTTTCACTCTCGGACTCAAAACTCAAGAAGCTGCAACCTGCCTGATTGATTATTTTATTACTGACGATAGTGGCTTTAATTTCATTAGCCAAGGGATGAAAAGTTAGTTCGTTTTTAAACTGTTCAATAACTTGCTTGGGAAAATAAGCCTGCAGATAAACATCACAGCATTCATCATGCAGTAAGGCGGCTTGGTTTTGTATCTGTTGGGTTAAATACATTTTGCTGGCCGCCATTAAAACGGCACGTTCTGGACGCGTCAAAGTTTGACCGACTCGGTCTAATAGTGTTTTGTTGGGTGGGAAAGATTCTACAATACGGTCGAGATGGCCGGTAGACTCTAAGTGTTCAGCCAGTTGTAAAAAGCCTTGTGTGTTTGTAGAGCTACGAATCCCATCTAAAGACAGGCATAGGCTTTGGGCATAATTATTCGCTAATACTTGCTGGCAAACCTCTGAGGTCATACTGATAAATAAGGGTTGATAATCAGTAATAAGCTGTTTCTTTTGCAAAATAGTCAGCAAGATTTTTAAATTAACTTCATGGTCGGAGGTATCAACCCCTGCTGAATTATCAATGGCATCCGTATTAATTCGTCCACCGCGCAAACTGTATTCGGTGCGGGCTTTTTGAGTAAAACCCAGATTTGCGCCTTCGCCAACGACTAACGCACCTATGTTGACGGCATCTATGCGAACATTGTCATTATGTCGGTCACCGACTTCTTCGTGCTTTTCTGTGAGCGCTTTAACATAGGTGCCGATACCGCCCAACCATAATAGGTCAATGGGTGAGGTTAGCAGGTAACGAATTAAAGACTCTCCATCCAATGTTTTATAACGTATGCCTAGCCATTTTTTTACTTCGGCAGACAGTGGAATATCTTTGTCAGTGCGTGCATAAACACCGCCACCTTCAGAAATGAGTGAGCGATCATAATCGTTCCAGCTTGAGCCGGGCAAATCGAATAAACGGTTACGCTCCTTGAAAGGAGTTTCATTCGTTAGTGGCTGAGGATCAATGAAAATATGTTGTCCGCTAAAAGCTGCTAATAAGCGGATACAGGGCGATAGTAACATACCATTGCCAAAGACATCACCATCCATACTGCCAATACCCACTACAGTAAAGGCTTCTTTTTGTATGTCTTTACCCAATTCTTGAAAATGTCGTTGTACGCACTTCCAAGCGCCACGCGCTGTAATACCGAGTGCTTTATGGTCATATCCCTTTGAACCACCACTGGCAAAGGCATCGCCCAGCCAGAATTGATACTCAGCAGATACTGCGTTGGCAATATCAGAGAAACTGGCAGTGCCTTTGTCAGCCGCTACGACTAAATACGGGTCAGGATTATCATGGCAGACGATATTTTCGAGGGTATCAATAATGTCGTTTGTGTAATTGTCGGTTAAGTCCAATAAGCCGCGAATTAAAGTCAGGTAAGCTTTTTTACCGGCTTCTTTTTGTTCTGATAATGGGTTAGTACCCAAAAATTTTAGAGGGTTCTTTTTTAAAACGAAACCGCCTTTAGCACCAGTCGGGATAATTAGGGCATTTTTACTGATTTGGGTTTGCATGAGACCCAGTATTTCTGTTCTAAAATCATCGTTGCGATCAGACCAGCGTATACCACCTCTTGAAACCTTACCGGCACGTAGATGAATGCCTTCCATATCAATGGCATGGATATATATTTCGTATTTCGTTCTAGGGGAGGGCATATGGATAACACCCAAACTATTTATTTTGAAAGCTATAAAATAATTATCCAAGGTTAGCCTAAGATGATAATTACAGCGCATGGTGGCATCTATCAGATTGAAAAAGGTACGTAAAATTCGATCATCATTAATATTAGTAACCGATGACAAGCTTTTCAACAAGTTAAGACGGAGAGGATATAAAGCCTGTTCTTCTCTAATGACAGGATCTATCCAGGCAGGATTGGGCCTGAAGCGAGCCTCAAAATACTTAAACAAATTTACTGTTACGCTGGGGTTGCTGATTAGGGCGTGATGAACACTAGCTCTGGTGGTGTTATGATCCAGTTGTAAAAAATAATTACGATAAGCCCGAAGCACATCAATTTCCTGCCAAGCCATTCCCGTCAATACCAATAATTTATTTAGGGCATCATTTTCACAGTGGCCGGTCAATATATCATCTATGGTTTTAAGTAATGGCTTACTAACAAGGCGTAACGGTGAGGAATGGTTGTTAGCCGTTTGAATGGTAAAGCTTCTTATAAAATAGGTGGTTTGTTTGGCAAAAATTGTAAATTGAACTTGGTCTAAAATACGTAAGTGCAGATTTTCTAGAACCGGAAGATATTCATCTAGAAAATGAACTTGCTGGGTATAACAATGTAAGCGGTAGTGAGATGTCGTTTTGTAGGGCTTAAGAATACTAAGACTATTTGTTTTTAGTTCTGTTAGTTGTTCGAGCTGCAATAGGTCTTTTAAGGCATGTCGTGGAGATACCAGTGCTTGATAGGCAGGTGGCAAAGCGGACAGATAGGTTTCCCACAACTGTTTGCCGTCTATTTTACCCAAGGCACGTTCTGCCAATTTTTTAAAAGCATCAGACCAAGAACTGGGAGTTTTTTTTGCTAGCAGATCCATTTGTTCGCCTTGTAGATTATCAGTTATTAAGTATGGGTTTTGTCAACGGTAGATTGTCTCAGGTTATATACAGATAATTTTAAGGGTTTTAAAGAGGAAAACTCAGCTACAGATATTTTTTAATTTCCAGGATGTTGCAATCGGTTTTCTTGGTATAAGTAACCGAGTCCATTAATTCCCTAATGAAAAAAATACCCATGCCATTTTCTTTAGGTTGATCAAGGTTAGGTAAGGGTAGGGCATCTAAGTCAAAACCTTGACCGTGATCATAAACTTTAATGTTAAGTTCTTTATCGTAAATGTGAATACTTATTTTTACGGTGTCTTTCGGGTTATGATTGGCATGTTTTATGGCATTGGTGGTGGCTTCGGTTAATACCAGATTTAAGTGATAAGCTAGGATTTCGCGATCACCCGAAAAATTTTCGATATCCTTTGCTATATGTTCGCCAATACTACCTATCAATTCCAGATACTTGGTTTGAGTCGGGATAATAACTTCTACTTGAAGAGCCGAGTTACACATAGACAACCTCTAAGTTTGATTTTCAAAAGCTTCAGGTAAATCGGTATATATTTCAAAAACCCTGTTTAAGCGAGTTAGTTCAAACATGGATAATACTTGTGGCTTACAAGAGACCAGCGACAGCTTGCCGGATTTGGCGGCTGCGTGTTTATATCCCGATAGTAAAGCCCCTAAACCAGAACTATCAATAAAACGGACATTCTCCAATTGGACAATAATATTAAGCTCATTTTGTTCAATGAGTTTTAGAATATAGGCTTTTAATTCGCCAGAGTTATGGGCGTCTATTCGTTCCTCTTGAATATTGATTACACTATAACCATTGATTTTTTCAAGATTCAAGTTCATTAGTTTTGTATAGTTGAAAGTTGAAGTTGACTGAGTATAGTCTTTATACTGTAAAGTTGTTATCTTGGACAACCTTCCAATTTATATATCCCGTAGCCAAAAAGGTCAATTTGTTCTCTTAGATCGGCTGGTGCTTCAACACTATGACAAAAGTAACAATTTTCAGTGGTTACTGTTGCACCTTCCAACCCTTGGCTTTCTAACCAATGTTTAGCGTAAATTAATGCTTTTTGTTGATCTTGTTCATCGAGCACCACATCAAAATGCAAGGTTTTACCCTGGCTTGTTTTTGCGTAGGTATCATAGACATGAGAAATAGTCATAACAGCTCCTGAAGGCTAGTTTAGGTTAATATAATAATATCGATTCGCTATAGGGTTATTATGTTACTATAAACATATTTGTCAACCTTACTAAGTAATTGTCTATTATGAGCGCTACAGGAAATGTTGATGTGTTTGATTTAATTGAACGTATGTGTGCATTAATTCGTTCGGAAGAGCGAAAAAAATGTACAGAACTGGGGATACAAACAGTACATTTGCAAGTGCTGGATTATTTGTCTCGCTGTAACCGTTATAGTGATACTCCTGCTGCACTGACTAGTTATTTAGGAATGACCCGAGGAACAGTTTCGCAAACGTTATTGTTGTTGGAAAAGAAAGGTTTTATAAAAAAAACCATAGACGCGATTGACCGGCGTAAGCTACACCTCAGTTTGTTGGAGGCCGGTAATGATATTTTAAAACAGACCCGAACATCTGATATATTTGAGCAAGCGGCTTTATTATCCAAAGAAAAGGATTTTTTAAACAACGAAGAAGCCTTTATGCAGGCATTGGTCGCATTACAAAAAGCCAATAAGTCACAATCTTTTGGTCAATGTAAAACTTGTAAGTTTTTTACTATTGCCACAGAGGCTTTTAGTTGCGGCTTGACTAAAGAACAGCTGAGTCATAGTGATAGCGAAAAAATCTGTCAAGAGCACTGTGTTCTATAACGCGGCTTGTTTATGCGCCTAAGTTAACAGCCTTTATTTATAACATACGTGAGAAATAGATTTTGATGAGCCTCTATAGGTCTGATGAAATTGCTATTTCAATCAAGAATATTATCCCAATCTGTGCGCTGTTTCATTTCAGTTTTAATTTCATAATTTAACAAAATTAAGCATTACTGAAACGTAAAGGTAATGACAAAGCCTCAAAACAAAGTAAGGCGGTTTTGTTTTGCACAAGCCGTATCTTTATATTCATTTCAATGCCTCTATTTTTTGCTGCCTGTTTGAATAAAGTCGATAAATTATTTTGATTCGATATTAAATATTAGTAATTTATCTTTAATATAGTTTTGACTCAATTAAGATTGGCGATGGCAAAATATTTGTGACAGAAGCTTTACAGGTTATCCGAATACGTACCGGTGAAACAGGTGATGAGGCGATTTAGTTTTTTAGACGGCTTCACATAACTAAATTGAGTTAATAAGCCTTATGAGAGTGTCGTTACTCAGTGTTCAGCATTTTCAATAGCTCTTCGCGGATTAGGTTTTGTTTTTCAATATCTTCAATGGGTTGTAATGCATGATCGGTAATATAAAAGATATCTTCAGCTCGGCTACCAATAGTGGAAATTTTTGCACTAAGTAAATTAACGTTTTGATTGATGAAGGCTCGCCCTATTTTGGATAGAAGTCCAGCACGATCAGTTGTGATAACTTCTATGATGGTGTTTCTATTAAATGTATTTGGTAAAAATTTAACACTGGTAGGGATGGGAAAATGTATTGCTTGTCTGGATTTGGATTGTCGATGTATGTTGATGTGGCTTTTTACTTCACCTTGTAAAAGGTTATTGCGTATTGCAGAGCAGATATGGGTTTCTCTGCAGAGTTCATTAATAGGTTTTCCATTTTGTTCGAGCACTTGGAAGCTATTAAGTACGTAATTATCCTGTGTTGTCATAATTCTGGCGTCAAGAATAGTTAAGCCCAATTGATCAAAAGTAGCTGTACTTATTGAAAAAATAGGACCTTGGTCTTTAGTATAAACAAAGACTTCAGCACTGCCGCGTTGAGGTTGTTGGCGCAGTAAAACCAAAGGCAGGTCATCTTCAACTGATGACGCGATAGCAATTGTGTGCCAAGCAATTTCATCTGCAGAGTAGCGTAAAAAATAGTCGTCACTGGTATGCTGCCAAGCTAGGTCAATATTTTCATCTGATATGCCAAGTTTAAGCAGTTCATCCCTGGCTTCTTGTTTGTTCTCACGTAGGCGTTCAGAAAGTGTTGTCGGATTTTGTAGGCCAAGACGTAAGGCCTTATGAGTAGCTGAGTAAAGATCTTTTAACAGTGAATCTTTCCAGTCGTTCCAAAGTTCAGGATTGGTTGCGCGAATATCAGCAACTGTTAGTAGATATAAATGATTAAGATATTCGATGTTATCTATCTTTTGAGCAAACTCATGAATGACGTCAGGATCACTGATGTCTTTTCGCTGTGCTGTCATGGACATTATTAAGTGACTTCGAACTAGCCAAGTGATGAGCTTGGTGTCATGCTTGGATATGTCATGTTGAATACAAAAGCATCTGGCAATATCTTCTCCGATTGCCGAATGATCCCCTTTAAGGCCTTTGGCTATGTCATGAAATAGGGCTGCAATATATAATATTTCAGGTTTCGGAATAAGTTTAAAAACAGTGTTACATAGGGGAAATTCAGTTACATGTTCTTCTAATGAGAAGCGACGCAAATTTCGGATAACAAAAAGCGTATGCTCATCTACTGTATAAATGTGGAATAAGTCATATTGCATACGGGCAACAATATTGGCAAAGCTCGGCAAGTAAGCTGCTATTACCCCATATCTATTCATTCGTCTTAGTTCATGGGTCAATCCGCGAGGTCTGCGAAATATTTCAATAAAAAGGCGGTTCGCGGTTTTATTGGCTCTGAATTCATCGTCTACCAAATGCAGATTATTTCTGATCAGACGAATAGTTGTGGCTCTAATACCGAGTAGTTCTGGATTAAGCTGAATGATTAAAAAAACTTCCAGTAAGGCAAGTGGATGTTGCTCAAAAATTGAATCATTGATGGCTTCAAGATAACCATTAATTGCAATAAATTTTTCATTGATGGGAGTTATTTTGTTAGCTTTTTCACCGATAATAAAACGCTCATTAAAGAGTTGTAACAACATTTCATTAAGGCGTTCAAGTCCTTGCACCGTTTTAAAATAAAACTGCATAAATCGTTCAACATCCTGATTGTACAGTTGATTGTCTGCACTGAAACCAAATTGCTTAGCCAAGTCGCGTTGATAGTCAAAAATGAGTCTGTTTTCTGCTCTATCAGTTAAAAGGTGTAGTGCATATCTAATTCGCCATAGTACGTCGCGGGCAGAAATTAACTCAGCGTAGTCAGATTCGGGTAAAAAATCATACTTAATTAATTCTTTGAGAGTTGATGAGTTATAGTGGCGTTTAAATATCCAAGCGATGACTTGCATATCTCGAATACCACCAGGTCCTTCTTTAATATTGGGCTCAAGATTATAGGCAGTGTCGTGGAATTTGGTGTAGCGTAATTGTTGTTCGTGCATTTTTGCTGAAAAAAACTGGTCTGATGGCCAAATCTTATCAGGCGTAATGCGAAGCTTGAGTGCTTCATAAAGTAATTCATTACCAGCTATCAAGTTAAATTCCATTAGACTGGTCATGATAGTTTGATCATTAATGGCTTCATTAACACATTCATTAACAGTGCGGACGCTATGGCCGGGTTTTAAGCCTATATCCCAAAGAAAACTAAAAAAATTGGAGAGGGCTTCTTGGTATATGGCTCTTTCTTCTGAATCAAGGAGAATGATAATATCGATGTCAGACTGAGGAAATAATTCTCTTCTTCCATAGCCACCAACGGCACATAAGCTTAATTGATTTGCGTAAACTCCTAGAAAATGCTCCCAACAGCAATTTAAAATGAGATCAATGAAGTCTGATTTTTCTTTAAGTAATCCTGAAACGGATTGGTGAGGGTTAAATTGGAGCTTTAGCTCAATGTCTTTTTGTTTTATCAAGCTTTTAAATTGCACAAGACTATCTGGCAAGGTAAAAAGTGCCGTAGTGATGTATTGGTTCAAAGTGATCACATTTCCTCTTTACGTAAGGTTAATATCTCATGGCCATTAGATGTTACCAGAATGGTATGTTCAAATTGTGCCGAGAGGCTGCGATCCTTTGTGACTGCTGTCCAGCCATCAGCTAAAATTTTAACATCTCGCTTGCCAAGATTAATCATGGGTTCTATCGTTATTATCATCCCCGCATCCAGTGTAATACCATCTCCAGCTTTGCCATAATGAAGTATTTGTGGCTCTTCATGGAATTTTTTACCAATACCATGGCCGCAAAAATCTCTTACTACTGAGTAACGATTAGATTCAGCATGTTTTTGAATGGCGTGACCAATATCTCCTAAAGTAGCGCCGGCTTTAACTTTATCTATACCCAAAAACATGGACTCTTGAGTTATTTTGATAAGACGTTTAGCGTGTTGACTGACTTCACCAATGCAAAACATTTTACTGGTATCGCCATGATAATCATCTTTGATGACTGTAATATCGATATTGACAATGTCACCTGATTTAAGTTTTTTATCACAGGGAATGCCGTGGCAAACTGTTTGGTTAATGGATGTGCATATTGATTTAGGAAACCCGTGGTAATTGAGTGGAGCAGGAATGGCTTTTTGCACATCAACTATATAATCGTGACAAAGCTTATCAAGCTGATCAGTAGTCACCCCAGCAACAACATAGGGCTCGATCATTTCCAGCACCTCGGCAGCCAGTTTGCCAGCAATACGCATTTTTTCTATTTCACTTGGGGATTTAATGATAATACTCATGATTTTTTGTATTCAGTGTTCAGTGTTGAGGGTTCTAGTGAATTAGTTATTACCTCGAGCCCAATATCTGAATGATTTTAACAGAGGTTTGCTTGTTGTAAGTAGTAAATTATGGTATAAAGTTAAGTTCATTTTTGTAAAAAATACTCACGCTTATCGTCACGTTTGGTAGGGTGCTAACTACATACGTTGTAGTTGGTTACTAGGCGGGATAGGCGGAAGCATAACCCACTCGGAAATAATAATTCCGACTTTAAAACTTAGGAGAAATAAATGGCAGCAGTATCCATGCGTCAAATGCTTGAAGCGGGTGTTCATTTTGGACATCAAACTCGTTATTGGAACCCAAAAATGGCAACATATTTGTTTGGAGCCCGTAACAAAATCCATATTATTGATTTGGAAAAAACGCTTCCAATGTTTAATGACGCTATGAATTATCTGGGTCAGATGACAGCAAACAAGGGCACTATTTTGTTTGTTGGAACTAAAAAGGCCGCGCGTAAAGTGGTTGCAGAAGAGGCTAATCGTTGTGGAATGCCTTATGTTAATCATCGTTGGTTAGGCGGCATGATGACTAACTTCAAGACTATCAAGAAATCAATTAACCGTCTTAAAGAATTAGAAGCAATGAAAGCTGACGGTACACTCTATCAACGTTTCGGAAAAAAAGAAGCGTTAGGAATGGAGCGTGAATTGGAAAAGCTAGAGCGTAGCCTTGGTGGAATTAAAGATATGAAAGGCGTTCCTGACGTAATTTTTGTATTGGATGTTGGCTATGAGAAAAACGCTATTAGCGAAGCAAAAAAACTAGGAATTCCTGTTGTTGGTATTGTTGACTCAAATAATTCACCTGAGAGAATTGATTATATTATTCCAGGCAATGACGATTCGATCCGCGCTGTTAAATTATACTGTGAAAGTGTTTCTGCAGCGGTAATGGAATCAAAGGCTGCTGGTTTAGGGATGTCAGCAAAAGTAGATGATTTTGTTGAAGAAGCAGCGGTAGAGTAA
>Ga0114978_10004539_pt1 | contig 11214 bp, 17 predicted proteins | sample S_140212_EF_Meta_FD_87027 | JGI IMG/M metagenome (GOLD analysis project Ga0114978, IMG submission 87027) | Freshwater microbial communities from Lake Simoncouche, Canada to study carbon cycling - S_140212_EF_MetaG | ecosystem: Environmental > Aquatic > Freshwater > Lake | place: Lake...
AAAAAACCCCGAGACTTTCAACAAGCTTCGGGGTTAATTTTTACATACTTCTTAGAATACTCTCAGTCATTCCGTTCCACTTTTTGATTTGGTTTTTAGGAATCCAAAACTCCATCTCACCAATTTCCTCAACTCTTTTCAAGTAGTCCTCACGGAAACGAGTCGCTTCAGACGCATCTTTGATGTAAGGAATTTTCAAGTGAGCCGCACATATCTTACCCATACCTGTCAACATTGAAAACTCATCAGTCAAATCTCTCATACAAGAAGAACAGATTTTACCACGTTTGATAGTCATCTTCCCTGCGAATCTAACTGCCTTTGGACTAACACCTAACAAACGAGTGATGTCAATTAATGTAGGGTTGAACTCTAATCCGTAAGTCTCTTTCAACTGTTGACCAATCTTACGTCCGATAATAATCGTCTCACCTGTTGTTGGCCAATTCATCTTAAGAGTCCTTTCTTTGTCCTCTTCTTTCTGAATCTGAGCTAAAGCAGTAGTCTTTTGTTTCTCAGTCAAAGTACCGTACTTTTTAAACTTTGAAGCAATTTCAAGAACGAAACTGTTTTTACCCTGATACTCAACAATTCGTTTCAAGTCTTCAGTCATTTCCTCAACCTTAACAGTGGTAGTCGCGTTAAGACATTTCTCTGCAGCCTCCTCTTGCTTTGGAGTCAATCGTCCGTACTTAGTAAGAACGTCTTTCATTTTGATAACAAAAGAATTTTGACCTTTGTAGTTTTTTACTTTTTCAGTTGTAGATGTCATATTGTTGTCCCGTTTTGTTAATACAAAGATAACTAATCTTTTTAATATATTAAAATAAAAACCCCCTTTCGGGGATTTATTTTTTTTAATTTTGAACGAAGGCTTTGTCAGCCCAAGTTTTAGTATTAACCAATTTCCACAACTCCATGTCACACATGTCAGGAAAAGATTCTCTCATAGTTCCAACTGTCATTACTTCTAAGAATCCACGGTCAATTGAGTGCCATGTGTTACCTTTGGTTGTGTATACATTCATCCAATGACCGAACTCGTTTTTCATTTGAATGTTAACCAAAGTGTTTTTCTTATATCCTGCAATTACGTTGTAAGGAGTTCCTTCACTGTCGTGGATATTGATGAATCCAGCGCCACACTTACCTGCGATACGGAATTCGTATTTTTTAGTTGTATCTTTGATGTGGTTAGAAACCAAAACAGATACTCTCTTATTTTTTACTGTAGTGTCAAAAGAACCGTAAAAAACGTCTCCTGACATTGTTCCTGTTGAAACTTTAACTGCGGGGATTGTAGGTGTGTGGGTCATATCTCTGTTGTTTTGTGAATACAAAGATATACAATTATAACTTAATCTCCAAAATTATTTTACAAAGGTTCGTCATTAATTTTATATATTTTATATTGGTCCCCGTTCTCATCTGCTCTACCTTTGATAAACTCTAAGGTATTTTTAGCATCTTCCATTGTACCATAAAATACTGTGTTGTGGTACGTATAACAATTCATATGATTGCTATCATGAAACCACATCCTTGCAATAACATAATTAAACTTGTCCATATCTTAAACAATTAAGTCATTGAAACTTAAACCATGGTCTGACATGATTTCATATAACTTTTCCCTGATTTCATAGGCAATTTCGTTGTCCTTATACTTGGATTCACTTCTAAGATATTGGTCAACCTTCCATAAAACAAGAGCCATATCTAAAGACTTAACACATCTTTTATGCGCCAAGATGTCATCCTGTTCGTTTAAATCAAATTTTAATATTGCTTTCATAATTTGTTTTTTAGTTTAACTAATTCCTGTTCTAATTCATTTACTTTTACTAAAGATTTAAATGCAACGGCAAATGAGACCATTGATATTCCAATTATTGAAGCCACTGTCAAAATAGCTAAAAAAAATATTAATAATTCCATAAATTTATTATTTTTAATTTTTGTTTATTTTACATAGTAGCACACTTCAATACCAACAGGCATAAAGCAAATCCAACTATAAAAAGTACTAATGGTGTTTTAATTTCTTTCATTTTTTTATTATGATTTTAATATGTTACAAATATAATTAATTAAAATTAAAAAAACCAATTAACACTTGGCTAATTGGTTTTTTATTTGGAGTATCATATTAATATGAAACCCATCGCGACTTATAGTTTTTGTTTGACGCACAATACCTGGCGTAACTATTAACTTGTGGATATCCTGTATTGTAATATCCACAGACAACAGCCCAATCATCATATTGGTTATGAAGTTTATTTAGTAACTTCATAGATATTTTGATGTTCAGGTCAATATTATGTAGTAATTCATTTTTAGTAACGTTCTTACCTATAATATAATTTGCCGTAGCTGGCATGATTTGCATTGGACCTTTAGCTCCAGCATATGATGTCAACTTCCCGTGGTAATCCCAATCAAATGGCCCTTGATATCTTGTTTCAAGGAACGCAATGTTATACGCAATGTATTTTGGAATTTTGTATTTGTTTGAATACTTTTCAATCGAGTTATAAACTTGAAGACTGTATGGTGAAGTAATTGTTCCTTTATGTGTCTCTAAGTTATAATCAACCGTTTCTTTTGCTATACTAACAAGGTTTTGTGCCGCGATGATTACAATACCTATTGATAATATATAAAAGAATCTAACTCCATTTTTTACCATTAATTAACGGTTTTCGGTTTAGGGTTGGACGCTTGTCCCCAAATGTTTTTAGCATATAAGTTAAATATATTGTAACCTACCGAATCTTGATAAATTGTGTAATTCCACGTTTTTTTATCAATCACAATTAAGTGATTATTTTCGTCTACCGCTAATTGAATGTCCGCTCTCTTAACGGTATTTACTTGGTTATTTTTTAACCCTGTTGCAATTAGATTATAATAATAACCAATTGTAAATCCCACAGCAAGACTAATAACAATCATTGAATAAAATGCCACTTGTTTGTAAAACTGTTTAAATTTTTCATTTAAATCTTCCATATTTTTATGTTTAAAAGTTTAATTTGTTTACTTCGTAACAAATGTAAGTGAAATATTTTAGATACACAAATTTGATTGAGCTTGATTACATTCGAAACATAATTGACCAGCCCCTTCAATATATCCAATTCTCATATGAACACTTGTTGATTTTAAATACTGAGTTTCTTTACCACACATTGAACAAGTGTCATATTCTCCCTGTGTTGGACGAATGATTGAACGAACAAGTCCATCTTCATCTATATCCAAGAAGAATGACTCATCGTCAATTCTTGGACCTTCTTGGTCACGTTGTGTCTGCCAATACTTGTTTCTAACTAACCCACCTAAGTCATAATCATTAGGAGTGTCCCTAATTTCTTTTTCTGTAACTGTTACCTTGATTTCCATATTGTTATGTATTTTAGAATAATTATAATATATTATTTGTAAAAACAAATCTATTTATATAAAAAGGATTTTCCAAACAAAATTATAAAAAATGAGTGAAAAATTAAAAAAATTGGCAATCAAGATGGAAGAGTTATTTTCTGAACCGATAACGCCTCAATCCATATATCACCAAATTCGTGAAATTACAAAACCACAAGTTGAGTATTTTAGAAGATTTGGGTCTGAAAATATAATTAAATTAATGTTTTATGTATATTCATTAAAAAAAACAGGTAATTTTAAATTAGGTGAAAAAATATTTAATAACTTATTTTTTGCACATTTATTTGAAACAGATGGTGAATATGCAGTTAACACATGTAGTCAATGTCATGGAGATGGAGAAACAGATTGTCCTTATTGCGATGAAGGTAAAGAAAATTGTCCTACATGCGAAGGAACTGGTGAAGTTGATTGCCCAATATGTGATGGCAATGACCCTGACTGTGAGGAATGTGAAGGAACGGGTGAAGTTGAATGCCCTGATTGTGCAGGTACAGGAGTTGTTAATTGCGAATATTGTAATGGTTCAGGAACTTATGAATGCGATAATTGTGATGGACTTGGAGAAACTGAATCAAACATTGAAAAAATTTATGACTTGACTTTTTTATGTTCTTGGAATAAAGATTTGAAATATGAATGTGAATTGAAAGTTGATACTTTATCACCAATAGAAAACGATGTGTCAGGTAACGACTACATCATATTATATAAAACTCAATCCAATGGCCCTATTTCATCAGAGGTAGAATTAGGTAGATATTATTGTATTTCTTATTCAGATGAACCAGATTTAAGTTTATTGATGAATATGCAAATTTATGGAGACTATGATGTAAGTAGGTTGATGTACACAGATTAAAAAAAGAGGAACCGAAGTTCCTCTTTTAGGACCGACTGATTAAAGTCAGACTTCCACCACCAAGTTTTATCTAACTTGGAAATCTTTATTTTTAATTAATTTGTTAACCAAATCTTCAACATCTTTTTTTTCCATATAAGCAATTACATCATCACCCGCTTCAGGATGAAAAAATTGAGTTCTGAATTCTCCTGTTTCTGTATCAAATATTGCCACCTCAAAGGTATCAATAAAGTCACCATATAATCCACGAGACCCACCGATTATTGAAAACTGTATCTTATCATTACCAATAACAGTTTGTCTTCCACCCTCAGCTCCTGAAGAAGGATGTGATTTAGAGTAACTTATAATATCTTCAATTGTTATCATTACGCAGATAGTTGTTTTAATTTAACTTCTAAAAGTCCTAAATTGTTTTTATCTTTTTGAGTTTTATTCTTCTTACTTTTTAACTCATCAATCAAACTTAAAATATAATCCCTTTCAGTGGGTCTTTCTTCCTCAATTGGTTTAGGTGAAGGTTTGGTAACTTCCTCCACTACCTCTACAGTCTTATTTAACAACCATAACCCAATACATAACTTCAAAATATTTTTCATTATTATAGTGTTTAAAGGTTTGATAATAAATTACTTTGTCTCCAAAGCTTCCAACTTTGATTTTGTAATCAAATGTTCTGCCAAAGTATATAGGTCAACATTAGTAGTAATGATTGAACAAACTAAATAGTTATAAGGAATATGAACTAAGAAGTCTTGACCATTGAAAAAAGTTAAATCATTCTTCAATTCAATACATCCTTGAACCATCTTCAAAAATAACTTGAACTGTGTTGGGTTTACAAAATTTTCGTTGAGTAATACTCCAAAAACTTCGTGTTGAATCTTGATGTTGTGGGTGTTCATGTTCATATCCTATTGTTTAGAATACAAATATAGTGAAAAGTTTTAATATAAAAAAACTCCTACAAAAATAAAATTGCAAAGCGAACAAAATGATTTGATAATTTGTAACTGTAGTATAAAAAATTCCGTTTTATTATATTTTTCATGATTTCTATTTTATTATATAAATACAATAAAAACAAAAAACCCTGACATTAAAAACGTCAGGGTTTATAAGGCTTTCAGGTTGAGAATACACCTTCAGTTAAGAATCTTTAAAAGGATTATTATTTCCCTTTATTTCCACTATCTTTTGAATAGTAATCCTCAGTGACGGTTATTAGGTTAACCACTCCTTAAGTCATTAGATACTCTCTTAATACTTGTCGCTCTTCAACGATGCCTCGCTAATTAAGTCTTGCGAACTTAGAGAACTTTCTTAAAAATCATGTTGGGTTTGGGACCCTTCATGGCCGTGAACAACTCACGACTATGTAGTCACCTTTCTCCAATGACTGACGAACACTTTTCCTTGTTTTTATAGACTGTTAAATCGCAATTAACAAATGTGTTTGGTTCTGAATTCTGAAGGTAGCGGTTCGCCAACCAGACAGGTCATCTTTTGAACAACCCGATACTGAACTACCCTCTAAGGACTCCCGTCCTTCATAGTTTTAGTCGTCTTCTGAGTCAAAACTTTGGTAAGTTTTAACCGAGCTGATAACAGCACCACCTGTACATCACCGTTACCTTTCGGTTTTAAGACAACTATAATATTGAATTACGCAATAGTGTAATTGGAGGTCACATTTCTTGCACTAATTCTACGAGTTATTCTTGTTGGTGTTCCCACCTCAACGAAACGACTCAGACCGCCTCGTCATCTAACCACTTTCTCTACAGTGTCACCCTCGGTACTGAAGGTTAGATGATATCTCGTTTGTCTACTTAAGCTCCCCGAAGGAAACCGCAAATCATTTAACCAAATGATTCACTTTATGCTACTTTCGTAGTTTATTTAACGACTATAGACCGCCGATTTCTTTAATTCAAAGAACATTATGATAACCTCGTTAGGTTATCTGTTGATGGTGCCGTTGGTGTCTGCTTACAGGAGACACTGGCGCCATTATATTTTTATTTTAAAAAACTCTTTTGAAAAAGGAAAGGGGAAAAATTTTACACCCACTCTCGTAGGATTTACAACCCCTTTCCTGAATTGTTTCACAAATTTAAGTTAAAGTTTTAACACTTCCAAATTTATGTGAAACTTTTTTTTGGGTAATTACAAACAAATTCATCTTTCCCATTGTGATATTACCCTTCACGTTTTGGACCTTCTACTCTATGTAGAACAGGCTAATTTGTTTAAAGTTTCAAGACTCCAACTCTACTTTGATGTAAACATCGTTCAAGTATAATTTACGGTTAGTCCCGAATTGTTTTACAAAGATATAAAAAATTTTTCAATTAGTCAAACACTTTGTAAAACTTTTTTTGTGAATTTTAAATTCACATTGTAGCGAGAGAAGGACTCGAACCTCCGACCTTTGGGTTATGAGCCCAACAAGCTACCAACTGCTCTATCTCGCGATATAATTTTAAAGAACTTTTTTCTTATTAAATCCCACAAGTTTAGTATTTCTTTCAAAGTACACACTTGTGGGACATTGTTTCACAAAAGTAAGAAAGATTTCTCATTCAAACAAATTATTATGAAACATTTTTTGGAGGTGTTCTGTCTTATTCAGACAATGAACTATAAATATAATCAATAATGATAAAAAGTCAATAATTAACTAAAAATTGTTTTAACAAATTTTGGTAAATGTTTTCCACAATTTAAATATTGAATATATTCTACCGTAAAATATCCATGCTTACTATGTTTGTGCGGAGTCTTGCAAGATTTAAATATAGGTAATTCTCCAAGTAAGGCTTCATATAAAAAAACATACATTAAACCCTTATCTTTCGTACCATCTTTACTTTCTCTTGGAATTAATCCAACTAAGTGTAATTTATCAACTTCAACGTCTATTGAAGTTGTGTCTAACAACATTTGTTGAGCTGCTTCTCTAATTTTTAATCCTTCAATCATTTTTCCACCAGGAATTGTCCAAATAGACTCTTCTACATTATCGGCGTTCCTCTTAACTAAAAGTATTTGCTTACCATACTTTATTAGTACTCCGACGTATCTTTTGTTTTCCATAGTATTTATCATTATGAATGTAAAAATAAACAAAAATATTTTTAAAGTCAAAACACTCATTGATAAAAAATCCCAATCAGCTGGTATGATGGGAAAAAAATTTGATGAAAGTTTTGAAGGTCTACTTTTTTTAATGGGTGGTATGAGACAATGTTTTTGGATGAAAAATTGTATTATACCTTTAGACATCATTATGATTAAGAATAATCGTATTATAAAAATACATCATAATTGCCCACCTTGTACCACAGAAGATTGTGAACATTATTGTGGTCAGGGAAATATTGTACTTGAATTACCTTCAGGAAGTTGTAAAAAATTAGGTATCCAAAAAGGTGATAACGTTGAATATCTATTCTGATTTATTCCCTTTAATTTTTTCTTTTAAGATTTTTTCAAATTCAGTTGCAACCATCTTGGTAAACTTAACCATAGGTGAATCTTCTTTTTCAGAATCATATTTGTATTTTCCTTGAGGTGGTCTTTTTCCTCTTCCCAAATAATTTAATCCTGAGATATTGGTAATACATTTGTGTCCTCCTGAGTTTGCTTGAATCAAATCCCAAGCATTTACGTTAATCTTATCTAAGATATCCAAATCTTTTTCGGATAACTCTCCGAATGGTTTTTCCATTATGGATTCAATATACTCTAAAGCTTCTTCACCTCTGTCTTTTGACATATATTTGTCACCATACAAAGCATTAAAATCTTTAAATGTAAATCCAACACTTTCAGGATTGATTCCTGTTTCACTAACCCATTTGATTGTTGATAATGGGACTGTTCTATCTTTTAATGAACTTTCCCACTTACCTAAAACCTCTTGTGCAATCTCACCTAAGTTGACACCTTTAAGTTCTCTTTCCTTTTTGAATGGATTACATGAAGCCTGAACCAATCCCATCGGCCAAGCCATGATTAAGAAATCCGCTTCAGGATTATTTCTGAATGGTGTATATCTATCGTAAGAACCTGGTTTGAACATTGAGCCTCCACCATATTGAAATATAATATTATCACTTACCTTAGGGAAATCTTTCATTGTTTCTCTATAACCTTCAGCGTTCTTTTGTAGTTCTTCGGGTGATGGTGCGTTTGTTTTTTTCATCCAAGCCTTAATGTTATTCAAAATAGACATTAAAGATGGTTGTGAATCCATTACTAAACTCTCAAGGAATCCTGGCTTGTTTTTAAACGCAAGTAATAATTTGTTGATAACAAGTCCCAATAACATTTTATTTTTTTGTAATGATTGGTCTTTGTCAATTCTGTATAGGTAGTTAACTACTTGGTCAGGATTAATATTGTGTTTTGCATAATCTGCAGAGTCAACTGTGTTAATTAATAATATGTCTGATGATGGAAATAAATCTTTTGGTGATACTACTTGAGATATTGTTTCAACATTTGAACGAGCACCTCTAAATTGTTTTGACGTTCCTTTCTCAACACCAACTTGTCTATCATGGTGGTCAGTATGAATTACAAACATTGGCTTACCACGAGCAAAGTCAACTAAAACTGGCATTACCTCACCTGTAGCGTCTATTTTTTTTACAGAAAATTCTTTATCACCATACTGAATGATATGTGTTCCAACCACATCAATACCATTATCTTCAAGATATTTCTTCATTGCAATTGCGGTAGTTACACCATCTAAATCTTGATGGAAATATATCTCAGCCTTTGGGTATCTATTACTCAATGCTTTAATGTCTCTAATTCCTGTTTCTTTTAATAATTTCTTCATTGATTTTTTATATAACAAATAATGCATCTGTAAGCATGCCTCCAAATATACCTTTAAACATTGATTGAGCTCCAGTTCTTCCTCCATCAGATGATGTAGTTGTTTGTTGATTTGATTGTGATGATGGTGTTTGAACTCCACCAAAGTCATCTTGGAAATTTTTAGCAGCTTCGGGAGTTGCCAAATATTCATCAAATTTCTTTTTCATAGCATCTTCACCACCTAAGGCAGCCGCAACTTCATCTGGTCCAACAAAGTTACCCAATCCAATATAATCTAAAAATCCTAACCAAAACTTTGTTTTTCTAACCAAAGCTCTAGCATTTGCATTTCCAAATAATCTTGGCATTCCACCCCATACATTCATAAATGATTTAGGTGATTTAGTGAAGTTTTTAGTATTAAAGAAGTTAGTCGCCTTTGCATCTTTTAAAAATGATGATAACAATACAATTTTTTCTTCTTTAGAAATAGTTGATGCAACTTTGGTTGCTAAATTTCCTGCAGTTTTCGCAATACCCTTACTATTTTTAGAAGCATTTGCAAATAAATCAAACCAAGCATTTACAGTATTTCTTAATCCTTTGAATGGACCAAATGGAACTCTATCAATTACATTTTTTACTTTAGGAACCCAAGTATCACTTGTCTTAACAAATTTACCAACAACACCAGGCTCGCCCGCAAGTTTTGTTAGTATTTGTTCCGCCTTTACAAAATCACCAGCTTTAGATAATTTAAGAGCTAATTCAATTTCTTTGGTTGCCGAGCTTCCAATTTTTAAAGCTCCTGTTACAGGTTTGGCAACCGCATCTCCAAAATATGGAACTGCAGAAATTAATGATAATAAACCAAAAAGATAGTCTCCTTGCGATATGTATGATAATCCATTTATAAAATCTACAGTAGGTGTTGGGTCAACAAGACCTAAAATATCACCTACAGTATTATACCATTCACTTTCATTTAATTGGATTTTGTTTTCTTTCAAGATTAATTCTTGAATATTCAATAATTGTTCCTCACTAATGATTATATCACTCATTATAGTTTTTCTTTATAAATATCAAGAGAAACAAAAAAAGGGTCTTACGACCCTTCTATTCAAACTCTATTTTTGTTTGTTTCTTATCGTTGATAAAAACATCTACTCGTTTCCGTGCAACTTCACAATACTTTTCACTTAATTCAATACCAACCCATTGTCTATCAGCAATCTCAGCCGCACATAAACTAGTTCCACTACCTGCAAATGGGTCTAAAACAATATCATTTCTATATGTAAGGATTTTAATAGCCCTCATTGGAATATCCATAGAAAAAGTTGCTTTAGTTTGTTGTCTTGTATCTGCAAAGTATTCCCACTGACCATAAACCAAAGACATGAATTCTTTCTTATCTTCATCTTGATATACGGTTTTAGTTTTTATGGTACCATCTTCTTGTTCCATGTCAACCATTTCAGATTTCCATTGTGGTTCACCCTTAACTTTTTTGATACGGTCTTTCTTATAAGCCAAAATTACACATTCTTTTGGATTATAAATGTATGGACTACTTGGTGACATCCACGACCCCCACGCTGTGGTTTTGCTTCGGTGTGGCGAGTTTTCATCAAGGTCAACAAGTCCATAGAAGTTAAACCCAACTTCTTTCATTAGACCCCAAAACTCAGCCATAAATAATATTCGGCCTCCTCTTTCTTGAACATTTACTTCATATGGAATATTGACGGCAATTCTACCATCACTCTTTAACACTCTTAACGCTTGAGTCAACCAATCTTTAGTCCACTCCCAATAATCATCCATAGACATTCTATCATCACAACTATCATAATCAATCCCAACATTATATTTTGGGCTAGTAACAATTAAATCTACGAAAGATTCAGGCATGTCTTTCATTACTTCAATTGAATCACCATTAATTACAGTATTGATAATGTCTTCTAAATTCTTCATATTTTTCTTTTTTTCTATTTAAATATATTTTTGAGTCTTTATAAATGTAATCATAAAACTTAAGATTTCCCAATTTA
>Ga0114978_10004540_pt1 | contig 11213 bp, 9 predicted proteins | sample S_140212_EF_Meta_FD_87027 | JGI IMG/M metagenome (GOLD analysis project Ga0114978, IMG submission 87027) | Freshwater microbial communities from Lake Simoncouche, Canada to study carbon cycling - S_140212_EF_MetaG | ecosystem: Environmental > Aquatic > Freshwater > Lake | place: Lake...
CGGGATGCGAAGGTCGCCTCCCAGATGTGGGTGGCGACGACCTACCTCTCGCTCGGGTCGGGGAGCGGGTCGGGCTCGGTCGTGCCCCCGGCGAAGGCCTCGGCGTATCTGGCGCGAGCGGCCGAGGTCTATGAAAAACTCCTCGCAGGCTCGGGCGCCGCGACGGCCGGGAGCGCCGAGGAGATCGCCCGCTTCGTCCCCTCGATCCGCCTCAAGCTGGCGAGCGTCTACCGGGAGCTGGGGCGCTGGGACGAGGCCCTCGGGCATGTCGACTGGATCCTCTCCGATCCGAAGCGTCAAAACTCGCTCGACGCCCAGATTCAGGCCGCCGAGTTGCTCCAGGCGGCCGGGGAGAAGGCCACGGATGGCGCTGCCGCCGCGCGCTTTCTGCGGGAGGCGATCGCCGGCCGGAAGAGCCAGGGGGGGGTGGCCTGGGGGTGGGGGGGAATTGCCAACCGGCTCGCCCGCCAGGCCGCCGACCCGAAAGCGGTCGACGCGCGGGCGAAGTTCTTCGCGGCGCGGCTCAACGTCGTTCGCTGTCGCCTCGCCCTCCTCGCGAAGCCCGGGCAGGACCGGGCCAAGCTCCTCCAGATGGCGTTCAACGATGTCTCCGTCACCTACCGCCTCTATCCCGACCTCGGCGGTGACTCGTTCCGGGCCCAGTTCGATGCCCTGCTGAAACAGATCCAGAAGGAACGCGGCGAGACGAGCCCCCGCGGGCTCGCCGAGCTCGATGCGCCCCCTGTCGCCGCCTCATGACGCCCGCCCGCTCGACCAGGAATCCCCCCGCCATGCCGACGTTCATCCGCCGGGGAGCGATCCCCGCCCCATGGTTCCTCCCCGTCCTCCTCGTCGGGCTCCTTCTTGCCGGGGGCGAGGCCGCCGCGCAGACGGCCGACCGGGTGGTGACAACCGCCGGCACGCTCTCCGGCCGTGTGACGGCGACGGACGCCAATGAGATTCAGCTCGAGGATCGGACGGGGGAGACCAAGAAGATCCCCGTCGACCAGATTCGGGAGGTGCAGTTCGGCGCCGAGCCTGCGGAGCTGAAGTCGGCCCGCTCGATGCTGCTCCGCGGTCGGGCGGCCGACGCGCTCGAGGAATTGGCCAAGATCGGTGCAAACGATCTCGACGGCGCCGAGCCCATCCTCCTCGACGAGGTCGACTATGTGCGGGCGGCGGCGACGGCGCGCGTGGCGCTGGCCGCCGGGGGTGATCCCCGTGAGGCTGGGAAGCTCGTGGCCGATTTCGTGACGAAGCACCCGGAGAGCCACCACGCCTACAACATGCAGGAGCTTCTGGGGGACCTCCTGGCGCGGGCCGGGAGGATCGACAACGCTTTGGCCGCGTTTGGGCAGCTCGCGAAGGGGCCACCGTCCTTCAAGGTCCGGGCGGCTTCGGCCAGGGCGGCGATGCTCCTCGATCAGGGGAAATATGCCGAGGCCCTGGGGGAATACGATGCGGCGGTGCAGATCCGCACCTCCGACGAAGCCAGCGCCGCCCAGAAGCGTGCGGCAGAGCTAGGGCGGGCCCGTTGTCTGGCCCAACTCGGCAAGCCCGAGGAGGCGATCACGCTCGTCCAGACGGTCATCCAGCAGGCCGATCCGGAGGACGGGGAGGTTCTCGGCCGGGCCTACAACGCTCTCGGTCAGGCCTATCGGGCCGTGGCGGGGAAGGAGCAGGATGCCCTGATTGCGTTTCTGACCGTCGATCTCGTCTACAACAAGGCCCCCGAGAACCACGCCGAAGCCCTCTACCACCTCGTTGAGCTGTGGGAAAAAGGGGCCAATCCGGAGCGCTCCCGGGAGGCTCGATCGACGCTCGAAACGAGCTATCCTGGCTCGCGGTGGGCGAAGAAACTTACGGCGGCGAAGACATGATCGAAGGGGGGGCGGAGGCCCGTTCCGGCACCCCGGCTTGAGGCGACGAACCCAGGTGACGTACGATCCATTGGGCCCGGGACCGTGGGCGGCTTCCGGAGTCACCGGCCGGTCGTTGGAATCGGGGATCAGGTGTGAGGGGATCGGTCGGATCGACATTTTAGGAGACGAGCATGCAGTCGGCTGCGATCGAGGTGGTGAGTGGATACGGCGGTGGCGCGGCGCTGCTCCCGGAGGTGGGCTCGGCGCTTCTACGGGGCCTCCGTGCGACGCTGTCGCGGGCGGCGCTTGCCGTGGCACTCCTCCTGCCGTCGGCGGCGGCCATCGGGCCCGTTCTCTCCCCTACCGTCGCCGTCGCCCAGGACGATCTCGCCGACGAGGAGGGGGCACCGGCCGAGGGGGAGAGCATGCTCGCCTTCTACTACAATGCGCTCGGTCTGCGGTATGTGATCATCTTTCTCCTCCTCTCGTTCGCCCTCGTCGCGCTCCTGGTGATGTGCTTCCTCCAGATCCGCCGCGAGTCGCTGATGCCGAAGGCCCTTCGCGACGGTTTCGAGGCGGCTCTCGATGCCAAGGAATTCCAGAACGCCTACGATCTGGCCAAGGCCGATGACTCCTATCTCGGCCACGTGCTCGCCGCCGGCATGGGCAAACTCCAGTCCGGCCATCCCGCCGCCGTCGAAGCGATGCAGGAAGCGGAGGACGATGAGGCGATGAAACTCGAGCATAAGATCAGCTACGTGTCGTTGATCGGGGCGCTGGCGCCGATGTTCGGCCTCCTCGGGACGGTCGACGGGATGGTCGGGGCGTTCATGGTGATCGCCAAGTCGGCGACGGCCCCCAAGCCCTCGGAGCTCGCCATCGGCATCTCGCAGGCCCTGATCACGACGCTCATCGGGCTCTGGCTCGCGATCCCGGCCATTGCCTGTTTCTCGCTGTTCAAAAACTGGCTCCAGAAGCTCAACGGTGAGGTCGCCGAAGAGTCGGAGAGGCTGATGTCGCGCTTCCAGACGATGGGCGTCAAGAAGTGACGAGTGGCTCTCCTTCCCCGTAGCGGATCTCCTCCGGAGCGATTCGACCCATGGCCAGACGCAACGGCGGTCCGTCGAATACCGAGATCGACATGACGCCGATGATCGACATGACGTTTCAGCTGATCACGTTCTTCATGTTCGTGATGAATTTCTCGGAAGCGGAGCAGGATGACCGCATCCAACTGCCGTCGAGCCAGCTCGCCAAGCCGGCCGAAGGGGTCATCGAGAAGCCGATCACGCTTCAGCTCACCAATTCCGGTGCGGTGATCTATGCCGGCGAGCTCGTCGCCGTCCGCGACATCGGGGCCTACCTGGAGCGCGAGAAGACGGTGATGATCGACGAGAATCGAGCGCCGAACTCGGCGACGATCATCGTCCGGGCCGATGGCCGGGCGAAGACGGGGGAGGTGCAGGACATCATCCGCATCTGCCAAGAGAAGGGGTTTGAGCGGTTCGCCCTCCGGGCGCAGTACGACGACAGGCGGTGAACCAATGGCACGCAGATCCAGCTCTGGATTGACCGACAAGGTCGAGATCAACATGACGCCGATGATCGACGTCGTCTTCCAGTTGATGTCGTTTTTCATGTGCACCCTGAAGGTCGTCTCCCCGGAGGGGGATTTCGACATCCGCATGCCGATCGCGGCTGCGGCGGCGGCGGCCCCGGACGACCAGCAGGTCCCGCCGGTCCGGGTGAAGCTCTCGGCCGCGCCCGACGGGAGCCTGGCCGCGATCGCGATGAACGGCACCCCTGTCGCCGACTTCGACGAGCTCCGGAAGCGGATCGTCGGGCTGGTCGGGGCCGACAGCGGCCCCAACTCGCTCGCCGAAAAGACGGAGGTCGAGTTCGACGCCGATTACGCCCTCAAATACGCCAACGTCGTCAAGGCGATCACGGCCGTGTCGGGGAAGGTGGAGAACGGCCAGGTGGTGGAGTTGATCCGGAAGATCAAGTTCACGCCGCCGAAGAAGGGCTGACGTCGGGTGTCGCCCCGATGCACTTTGCGGGTGGTGAGATCTGTGGGTGGTCCTTCTGCCGAGGCGGCGACAAGCCCCGGGGTGGTGGTTCACCCACGCGGGTGGAAGCGGCCGTGGATCCCCTTGAGCCGGCCGGCGTCGACATGCGTGTAGCGCTGCGTGGTGGCGATGCTCGCGTGGCCGAGCATCTCCTGGACGTGACGCAGATCGACTCCTCCGGCAACGAGATGGGTCGCGAAGCTGTGGCGGAGGGTGTGGGGGCCGATATCGGGGGGAACACCCGCCTTCCGGGCATGGTCGGTGACGATCTCCCAGATTCGCATCCGTGACAGCCGGTTGCCGCGCGACGAGAGCAGCGCCCACGGCGGGATTCCCTCGGGCTTGGTGGCATAGGTGCCGCGGTGGCCATTGATCCAGGTGCGGACGGCGTGCACCGCCCGGGCGCCGAGCGGCACAACGCGTTCTTTGTTCCCTTTGCCGTGACAGGTGCAGAAGCATTCGGCGAGATGGATGTCGGTGATCTTCAGCGACGAAATCTCCGAAGCCCGGCAGCCGGTGGCGTAGAGCAGCTCGAGGAGGGCCTTGTCCCGCTGGCCCGCCGGAGACCTGCCGTCGGGGCTGGCGAGGAGGCGATCGACCTGCTCGGGCGACATGGCACCGGGCATAGTGTCGTCGCGGCGCGAGGCGGCGAGGAGCTCGGCCGGGCTCTCCTGAACGGTCCCTTCGAGCTGGAGGAAGGCAAAGAAGACCCGCAGGGTCGCCGCCTGCCGGGCCACGCTCGCCCGGGCCAGCCCCTTCTTCGAGAGATAGCCGAGGTAGTCGCCGAGATCGCGGATCGAGATCGCAGCGGCGTTTCGCCCCCCAAGCCAGGCGCTGAAGTCGCGGAGATCGCGGGCGTAAGCCTGGAGCGTGTTGTCGGCGAGGCCGCGCTCGTGGCGCACGTATGTCAGGAATCGCTCCACGAAGAGGGCGTTCGAGGCCGGGCCGGTCTCCACGGCGGGGCTGACATCGAGGATCACTCGCCGTCCGCGCTGGCGCTTCACAATCACCGGCAGCGGGCCCGGCGACTGGGGGAGTGCCGTCGGCCCGGGGCTACCCGAGGGAACTGACTTCGGCGGGCCTGCGGCGCGGCGGGGCATGGATCGACCTCCATCCCTCTGTTCGGCAGGCCGGGCCGACGGAATGAGCCCGCTCCCCCGGAGGCCGGTCCGCGCGGCCGGCACAATCGTCATGACCGCTCAGCCTGGGGCGGTGGCGCGGCCGAGCCCGGGGAAACCACGGAGCGTTAGTCGCGGTCGTAGCCGAGGTTCGGGGCCAGCCAACGCTCCATCTCTGCTACCGTCATCCCCTTGCGACCGGCGTAGTCCTCGACCTGCTCCTTCGTGACCCGGTCAACCGCAAAATAGCGGGCCTCCGGATGGGCGAAGTAGAGGCCGCTGACGCTCGCCGCCGGCATCATCGCAAAGCTCTCGGTGAGCTCCATGCCGGCTGCCTCCCTGGCCCCGAGCCAATCAAATAGGGCGAGCTTCTCGGTATGGTCCGGGCAGGCGGGGTATCCGGGCGCCGGTCGGATGCCGCGGTACTTCTCCTCGAAGAGATCCTCGGTAGTGAGCCCCTCGGCCCGGCCGAAGCCCCATTCGCGGCGAACTTTTGCATGGAGCCACTCGGCCGCCGCCTCGGCGAAGCGGTCGGCAATCGCCTTGACGAGGATCGATGAATAGTCGTCCTGGGCCTTGTCGAAGCCGGCGCAGAGGGCTTCGCACCCGTGACCGGCGGTGCAAGCGAAGGCGCCGAGGTAGTCTTTGCGACCGCTCCCGACCGGGGCGATGAAGTCGGCGAGGGCATGGAAGGTGTCCTGCCCCTTCCGCTCCCACTGCTGCCGGAGGGTGTGGACGCGGCCGAACTCCTTCGTCCGCGACTCGTCGGTGTAGAGGAGGATGTCGTCGCCCTGGGTATTGGCGGCGAAGAATCCGTACACGCCGCGGGCCTGGAGGCTCCCCTCGGCCACGATGCGATCCAGCAACTGGCAGGCATCCTCGTGGAGCCGGCGGGCCTCAGTGCCGACCACGTCGTCGTCGAGGATCGCCGGAAACTTCCCCTTCAATTCCCAGGCCTGGAAGAACGGCGACCAATCGATGTAGGGAACGAGTTCCGCCAGGGGGATCGTGTCGAGACGGCTGATTCCCAGGAACGACGGCACGTCGATCGGGGCCGTCGACCAGTCGGTCGTCCAAGGCTTCGCGCGGGCGTCGGCTAGGGGTACGAGCGTCGCCAGCTGCCGCCGCTTGAAGTTTTCCACATCCCGCGTCTGAGCGGCGCGATTGTCCCGCGAGAATCCCTCCCGGCTGGCCGGATTGATGAGCTTCTCCACGACACCGGCAGCCCGCGAGGCGTCGAGAACGTGGACAATATTGCCGGAGTATTTCGGCGCGATCTTCACCGCTGTGTGCCGGGCGGAGGTCGTGGCGCCACCGATGAGGATCGGCACAGTCAGCCCCTCGCGCTCGAACTCCTCGGCCACGTGGACCATCTCCTCGAGGCTCGGCGTGATCAGGCCGGAGAGGCCGACAATATCGACCTTCTCGGCTCGGGCCGTCTCCAGGATCTTCGCCGCCGGGATCATCACCCCGAGGTCGAGCACCTCGTAGCCGTTGCAGCCGAGCACGACGCCGACGATGTTTTTGCCGATGTCGTGGACGTCGCCGCGCACCGTGGCCATCAGCACCCGGCCGCGGGAGGTCTGTTCCTGTCCCTGCTTCTCCGCCTCCATGAACGGCTTGAGGTATTCGACCGCCCGCTTCATCACCCGCGCGCTCTTCACAACCTGCGGGAGGAACATCTTCCCCTGGCCGAACAGATCGCCGACGACCTGCATGCCGCTCATCAGCGGTCCTTCGATGATCTCGAGGCTCGCGGCATACTTTCCCCGTGCCTCCTCGACGTCGGCCTCGACGTGGTCGGCGATTCCCTTCAAAAGCGCATGCTGGAGCCGCGCCTCGACGTCGAGGTCGCGCCACGAATCGGCCTTCGCGACGTCGACGGTGTCGAGGTGTTTGACCCGCTCGGCGAATTCGATGAGCCGATCGGTGGCATCGGGACGGCGGTCGAAGAGGACATCCTCGATCCGCTCGAGGAGCTGTGGATCGATCTCCTGGTAGACGGCGAGTTGGCCGGCGTTGACGATTCCCATCTCCATGCCGGCGCGGATCGCATGGTAGAGGAAGGCGGCGTGCATTGCCTCGCGGACGGCGTCATTGCCACGGAATGAGAAGGAGATGTTGCTCACCCCTCCGGACACCTTCACCAGCGGCATCGCCTCCTTGATCCGCCGGGTCGCCTCGATGAAGTTGATGGCGTAGCGGTTGTGCTCCTCGATGCCGGTCGCGACGGTGAGGATGTTGGGGTCGAAGATGATGTCCTGCGGCGCGAATCCGGCTTGCTCGGTGAGGAGCCGATAGGCGCGCTTGCAGATCGCTACCTTGCGGTCGGCATCGGCCGCCTGCCCTTCCTCATCGAAGGCCATGACGACGACAGCGGCACCGTAGCGGCGGACCGTCCTCGCCTTGCGGAGGAAATCCTCCTCCCCCTCCTTGAGGCTGATGGAGTTGACGATCCCCTTCCCTTGGAGGCACTTGAGGCCGGCCTCGAGTACCCGCCAGTCGGAGCTATCGATCATCACCGGGACACGGGCGACCTCCGGCTCGCTCGAGAGGAGCGTGAGGAACTTCGTCATCACCGTCGGGCCGTCGAGCATCCCCTCGTCGACGTTGATGTCGATGATATTAGCGCCGTTCTCGACCTGCTGGCGGGCGACGCTGACGGCCTCCTCGTAGCGCTCCTCGCGGATCAGCCTGGCAAAGGCCTTCGAGCCGGTGACGTTCGTCCGTTCGCCGATGATCGTGAAGCTGCTCTCGGGGCGGATCTCGAGCATCTCGAGCCCCGAGTAGCGGGAGCGATCCGAGTCTGCCGGGGGAACCCGCGGCGGGTGTTTGGCGACCGCCTCGGCGATCGCCTTGATGTGGGCCGGCGTCGTCCCACAGCAGCCGCCGATGATGTTGAGCCATCCCTCCCGGGCAAAATCGCCGAGCACCCGGGCCATCGAGGCGGGGGTCTCGTCAAAGCCGCCGAGGGCGTTGGGGAGCCCGGCGTTGGGGTAGCAGCTGACCGGGATCGGAGCGATCCGGCAGAGATCTGCCAGGTGCGTGCGGAGCTTCTCGGCACCGAGAGCGCAATTGATCCCGACGCTGACCAGATCGGCGTGGGAGAGGCTCTTCCAGCAGGCTTCGACCGTCTGAGCGGAGAGCGTTCGCCCCCCTTCGAAAACGGTGAACGACGCCATCACCGGAAGGCGGATCCCAGTCGAACGGAAGGTCTCCTCGATGGCGAACAGGCAGGCTTTCAGAACGAGGGTGTCGAAGGCCGTCTCGGCGAGGATGACGTCGACGTCTCCCTCGAGGAGCGCCTCGACCTGCGCGCGGTAGTTGGCCACCATCTGGTCGAAGGTGACGTCGCGGTGGCCGGGGTCGTTGACGTTGCCGGCGATCGAAAGCTGTTTGTTCGTCGGTCCGATCGAGCCGGCCACGAATCGGGGACGGTCGGGGGTCTTGGCAGTGGCGGCGTCGGCGGCGTCGCGCGCGAGTTTGGCCGCGGCGAGGTTCAGCTCGCGGACCCGGTCTTCGAGGCCGAAGTCGGCCAGGGCCAAGGCGGTGGCGCCGAAGGTGTTGGTCTCGACGATGTCGGCCCCGGCCTCCAGATAGGCCGCGTGGATCCCCCGGATCGCGTCCCCCTGCGTGAGAACGAGGATGTCGATGCAGTTCTTCAGATCCTTTGGGTGGTCGCGGAAGGCCTCGCCCCGGAAGCCGTTCTCGTCGAGCCCGAGGGCGTGGACCATGGTTCCCATGGCGCCGTCGAGGACGGCAATGCGGGTGGCGAGGAGCTCGCTGAAGGCCTTTTGGCGAACGTCACGGGGAAGCGTGGTCATGGTGGGGCCGGCGAACGGGAGCCGCCGGGGCTGGGTTTCAGGGGGTGGGGACGTGGACGGGACGAGTCATGATAGGCGACTGGGGGGGGCGGGCATACTGCGACACTCGGAGCGGCGGCGGGAAACAATTGGGGCCTTTCTCGCCCGGGAAACTGGGGTGGCGAGGGGGAATGGCGGTCCCCCCCGGCTCCCCCTCAAGCGCCGCGCGTTGCGGGGCCGATGGACCGGGAAGGGCTCGGTGGTCGGCAGGCTCCGGCCGTCCGGATCAGTGCGTCGGGTGATGCGGTCTGTCGTTCACGCTCTGGGAGGGAACACGCTCGGGATGGTGGTGATCGCCAGGTTTCCCAGACTCGATAAACCCTTGGCGGCGGGGTGGCCGGAGGTGCCGGTGTTCCCCGGCGACGCGTCGGTCATCGCCCCGGTGATTGCCGTCGCCGAAGTCCCGGGCCAGCCCGGTGTGGGCCTCAGCGAACGCCCCCGCCGTCCCCGCGCTCCCTTCCCGGTGGTGTCGACGCTTGTGCTCGTGGTGCTCGCTGGTGGTCTCTGGGCGGCAGTGTGGCGCGACGAACAACGGCGCGCCGCGGACGAACGGCCTCGCGGACCTGAAGCGATCGCCATGGAACCGGATGTGGGGACGGGGCTGGTCCGATGACCCTCGACTGGCTCGACCGAGCGTTCCTCTCCCGGCCGCCGCGCCCTGCGAAGGTGGCGGCCCAGCCACAGCCTGCGGAGTCAACGTTCATCAGGATGACCACACCCCCGTCCACCCAGCCGTCGGCGGAATCCTTCGCTGCCGAGCGCTCCGTCGTCGCTCGCCTCCTCGAGGCGGTGCCGAAGGAATGGGACAGCCTCGCGGAGGCGATCGAATCGGCGGCCCGAGACGGCCGGAGGGTCGTCGCCTTCACCGGTGGGGAACGGCGCGAGGGGCGCTCGACCGTCGTCGACGGCGTGGCCGAGGTCCTGCGGCGCCGTGGCCGGTCGGTGGCGATTCACGCCCTCGCCCCCCTCCTTCTGCCGATCGACGAGGCGGAGGCGGCCCGTGCGGCCGAAATCGTGCTCGTCGATGCCGGGCCATGGTTCACGACCGGTCCGGTGCGCCGTCGTACCGTCGAGCGTGCGGCGCTGGGATGTGATGCGGCAGTGCTCGTCCGCCGCGCCGCTGCCCCCCCCTGCCCCGCCTGGGCCGATGCCCTAGCCGCGATCGGCCTGACGGTGATCGGCGAGGCGGTGACGTTCGACTCGGCACTGGCCGCGGGGTGAAGCGATGGTCGTCACCCGGTCGGTGCCGGTGATCCTCACCCCCGCCCAAGAGGCAGCGCTCGGCCGGCTCCGCTTCGCGCTCGAGGAGCCGGCTGGGGTTGTCCTGCTGTGCGGCCCCGCTGGCGTGGGAACGAGCGTCGTCCTCGCTTCGCTGGCTGCCGAGCTCGGGGCCGGCCAACCGGCGGGCCTGCCGATCCGGTCCGTCGCGGCGCTGGTGGACGCGATCCAGCGAGACCTGCCGATCGGCGACATTCTTCTCGTCGACGATGCCCATCTGGCCACCCCCGACGATCTCGCCGCCATCGGCACGCGCGGTGGGAGCGACCGGTGCGTCGTCCTGGCGGGGCGTGGGCGCCTGCTGACGCTCGTCGGGCGCGACAGCCGGATCGTCCCCCGCGTCCGGCTGCGGGCGATCGTCCCGCCGCTGACCCTGGCCGATACGCGCCGGATCGTGGAGAGCCGGCTGGGTGACGTCGGGCCCGAGATGGTGCGGACCTGCCACGAGATCACGGCGGGGATCCCGGCGGCGCTGGTGCGCCTCCTCGAACTGGCCACGGTGCTGGCCGGTCGGCGGCTCACGCCTGCCGACATCGAGACGATCCACCGCCGGCTCGATCTGCAGGCGGTGTGAGGGGCATCGCGCGTCAGCCGCCCTCAATCCCCGGCCGCCGCGGTTCGGGCGAGATAGTCGGCGGTCGACTCTGCGGGCACGGAGCCGATCGGCGGAGGGGCCCGGCCGGGCGCGAACGGCGTTGGGTCGAGGTGGGGGGTGAGGCCGGTCATGAGATCAGCCAGGAGGACGGCGCTGCCGGTCGACTGGTGGAGGCCCGCGCGGAAGTGGCCGGCGGATAGGAAGGCGTTGTCGAGGTCGGGAATCGGGCCGATCGACGGATGGCCGTCGGCGTTGCCCGGGCGGAGCCCCGCCCAGGATCGCTCCACGACGCTCCCCGGCAGCTCACCAAGGAGCGACCGGGCGACACCGAGGAGGCGGGTGACGGTGTCGGGGGTCGTGTTCGGATCGAAGCCGACATCTTCGAGCGTCGAGCCGACGAGGAGCCGGCCGTCGGGGCGCTGGACGAG
>Ga0114978_10004543_pt1 | contig 11209 bp, 9 predicted proteins | sample S_140212_EF_Meta_FD_87027 | JGI IMG/M metagenome (GOLD analysis project Ga0114978, IMG submission 87027) | Freshwater microbial communities from Lake Simoncouche, Canada to study carbon cycling - S_140212_EF_MetaG | ecosystem: Environmental > Aquatic > Freshwater > Lake | place: Lake...
TTCTTGAATTTGATCGTATTTTTAATGGGGTTTTCATCTTTCAACGGACCGTAATAGCTATTTTTAAATTGCGATTTCTTCTTACTCTTAGTAAATGCCGAGTAGTTTATTTTTCCCTCTTCAATGTTGTTTTGTAAACCCTCAAAGCAGTCGATATAACCGTTGAACCCTAAAGAATACATAATCACCTCATTATACATTTTGTCGTCATGTAATTCATAAAAATATTTCAAAATACTGCCGAGTTCACGTAACTTTTTAAAACTAGTTAATTTATATTCAGATATACAAGATAATTTACTTTTTAAATCTTCCAGTATTTGTTTCTTCTCTCTTAAACACTTATTAAACTCAAATTGTGTGGTTAAATTGTTTGAATGAACCAAATAATTGTCCATTGATTTAATTGTATGGTCCAAATATGTTATGATTTCTTTAAAATGATTGTGTATTTTAATCATATTGTTATGAAATCGAATACAAACTGTTATATTTTGATATATAGAGAATACGTAAAACGCCGCCGATATTAGTAAATATATTTTTTCATTTGTTGAAACGTCATTAAATTGAGTAAAAAGTTTTCCAATTGCGTGCGATTCGGCCAATGTTTTTAAAACCTCAATATATTCACCCACAGTTAACTCTAAACCCTTCATTTTAATAATAAAAAAAGGCACAATCAATATAAAAATGGGCGTAAGTAGTGATAAAATTGGTGACGCCAAATTGTATAAACTCATAAATTGTAAGAATTGTTCCGATTTATTAAGAAATTCCAACATAGTCCAGTCAATGTAATAATATTTTTCCTTAAAATCGGTTTCGCCTTTAATTTCGTTCCATATTTCCACTATATTTTTATAGTTTGATGAATAAGTAGTGTATTTTTTGTCAAGACGTTTATAACCTTTTAGAAACTCTTGGTTTTGATTAATAAAATCGATATCGGTTGTGTAATATTCAGAAACTTGTTCGATAAGTTTTTTAGAAATATCATTATCGTTGTCAAAAAAATAATTATAAATGGGCTTACAATCGGACGCATCTACTGTTTTCACCAATTATAAATCATTAATAATATGTTGTTTAATTTTCATCTTTTTATCGTTATAAAAAATTGGCATTTTGAAATGATTATTAATTTCGCTAACTACAGAAACATTATTAGTATTAAGATTAGTATTAGTATTAGTATTAGACATTTATTATATTTTTTTAAAAGAAATATAATAAATTTATTTTACGAATTCAATGCTTCTGAATAAACCTATGGTATTAATTTGATATAAGTTGTGAATTATAAGTTTAACTTAGTATGTTTCCTAAATTTGCCGGCATTTCGTTAATTTGTGTGTTATAATGACTTTCAATTTCCTTCATTTTGGCGAAATCTCTTCTGGTTACAAAATTGAGACCTGTACCTTTTCTTCCCCATCTTCCACTTCTACCAATTCTATGAAGATAAGTATGTACACATTTCGGCAAATCAAAATTAATAACGACAGACACTTGTTGGACATCAATGCCTCTAGCAGTTACATTGGATGAAATCAAAACACGTGTAACACCAGTTCTAAATTGATTAAACGCAGCGGACCTAGCATTCGAATCCATACCACTATGAATACAACATACAGGAAATTCATCTTCGCGCATAGCCTCATATAAATCGCAAACGCGCTTAACACTATTGCAATAAATAATACAACAAGACAATTTGGCAATTGAAAACAAATGTTTCAAAGTCGTGTACTTTTGTCTGTCGTCATCAACAGCAATATAGTATTGACCGATGCCTTCCAAAGTCAACATTTCTGCTTTCACACTGATCTTAACCGGGTTTCGCATAATTTTATCAATAATCGGTGTAATGCTTTCAGGTAGTGTGGCACTAAATAACGCCACTTGGATGTCATTGTTAAAATATTGAAATATATTATACACTTGCTCTTTAAATCCAGAAGACAACATTTCATCCGCTTCATCAAGAATAACTATTTTAATCGACTTGATGGAAATTTTGTCTCTGCGCATCATGTCGTAAACGCGACCAGGACATCCACAAATGACATGAGGTGTGTTTTTATTTGAAAAACTGGATTTCTCTTCATACGCAGAACCGCCAAATACTGCTTGAATTCGCAAATGTTCTTTTTTACTATTCTCAAGCATACTTCCAAGTGATGTAATCACCTTTGCTGTTTGCGTGGTAAGTTCCTTAGTAGGAGATAAAATTAACACTTGCGTAGCATTTTTTTCAATATCAATTCTGGACAACGCGCCAATCGAAAATGTCGCGGTTTTACCTGTACCAGATTGAGCTTGGGCAATAATGTCTCTTCCCATCATAATAGGCTTAATTGCTTTTTGTTGAATAGGACTTGGCTTTTCAAAACCATAACTATAAATTCCTCTTAATATGTTCTCTTCTAATTCCAAATCTTCCCAATTACTTATTTCGTATGAAGGTTCAATTACTTCTTCATTATTACCAGCTTCGTTAACTTCGTTTTCAGTTGACATTTATATATTAGTTACATTAAATCTGTTTAAGTGTATTTATTATTATTTATTATATAAAAAAAAATTGATATAAATGCAATCTATCAATATATAATATACAAATCAAATGTCCGCTAAATTAATACACTATACACTAAATGATTTTAATAATTTTATTTTCAATGGGTTTAATTACGAACTGCCATCTGAAACGCTACAATTGATTTCGGAGTTGTCCTTGGAAGTTGGGTCACCGGACTATGTGAAAACGCCCGTATTTCAAAAAAGGGAAAATCCGTTGAAATCGGATGCGAATAATGGTGACATGACAGCAAGTGGTGGAGGAAAAGGAAACATTGGTTTAAAGAAAAGAAAAGGCGGTAATAACAAAGCTATGGAAATTAGCGAGGGTGATTGGGAATCAATAAGAACATTTCAGACTACAAAAATTGAAGATCGCGAAGGCGTTGAATGCGAAATTGATAATATAAGGAGTTGTTTAAATAAAATATCGGATAAAAATTACAACGATTTCCGTGACAAAATTATTGGTTTAATTGGTAATATTGTAAATAGCACGTCGGAAGATATTAAAAGTGTAAGTTTGGCGATTTTTGACATTGCGTCTACCAATCGGTTTTACTCTAAAATGTATGCTGATTTATATACTGAAATTATTAAAGAATATCATGTTATGAAGGGTTCATTTGAAGAAAGCCTAAGTAAATTTTCTGAGCTGTTTAATAATATTGAATATGTAGACCCCAAGGTTGATTATGATAAGTTTTGTAAGGTAAATAAGGATAATGAAAAAAGGAAGGCGTTGGGCGCATTCTTTATAAACTTAAGTATTAATGGCGTGATACCGATGTTAACAATTATTAATATTACTCGCAATCTGCTGTCGCAAATATATAAATATATTTCACAAGAAAACAAAAAAAATGAAGTCGACGAGCTTACCGAAAATGTGGCACTATTTTATAAGAAGGAGTTTTATGAAAATGAAGACGATTTTGAGTATGAGTTGATTGAAGGTTATACAATTACAGACATTATCGTAAGAATCGCACATAGCAAGGCGAAAGACTATAAGAGTTTAACTAATAAAACGGTGTTTAAATTTATGGATATGATTGATATGTAAAAATAAAATACAAAATAAAATATAATTTAAAAATAATAATATTAATAAATAATAATGAATAATAAAAAAATAGATGAAAATATTTTTTTTTCGTTAGATGAAAACGTAAACAAAGAACTAGATAATATAAACGATAATTATGATTTTACAAAACTACTAGATGAATACGATAACAAAATAACAAATGAAGAAATTAATGAAGTATTGTTTTTTGAGTATAAAATAAATTATACTATTAAAGAATTGTTATTGATTTGCGAATATTATGGAATAGCGAAAGATTTACGAGCAAATAAATGCAATAAAGAAGAAATCATAATTATATTGGTTAATTTTGAAAATAACCAAGTAAATAATACTATTGTTTTAAAAAGACGAAATATGTGGTATTATATGAGTCAATTAAAAAACGACAAGTTTATGAAGAAATATGTATTGTGGTAAAAAAATATTTGATGTGGTAAAAATATTTTTATATTTAATTTTGTATTAAATATAAAATAATATTATAATAAAATATAAATATGGTATTATCAAAAATAAAGAAAGATATTAGTTATCCTGAATTAAAAAGTGTCGACTCGAGTGATATTAAAATGGAAGCAAATTTATACCAATTAGAAATACTTGGTGTAGATGTTATTATAGCTGTTGGAAATTCTAAAAATACTTTTGAATCTGAAAATATATTGTTTTTTCCGATTTATTTAGTTAAACATAATAACAAAGTAATACAAATTGGGGTTTATGAAATAAAAGCATCTGATTATATTACATATTTAGATGAATTCAATGACTTGGACGTTGAAAAATTAAATGAACCATTAATTTATACATTTGCCACAAGTGAAATGTTAAATAAGTTAAGATTAGAACCAGATGTTCCTTTAAGACGCGTTGCGAAAAAAGATAAAGAGGATTCGGATTCCGATTCAGAATCTTCTTCCGATGAAGAAAAAGAAAAAGATATTTCAGATTATAATGTACTTTATGAAATCCCTGAAGAGAGAAATGATATTTTTATTTTAACAAAAGGTGTGCCAATACCTGCCGAATTAGTTGAAGAAACAAAAAAGAAAGCAAAAGATTACAAGGAAAAATATCGCCAAGAACCAAATGATATTTGGCTACAAAAATTTATGATGAATAAAAACTATTCTTTGGTGGATAATGAATCTGGTGGTGAGTGTTTATTTGCCACAATAAGAGACGCGTTTTCAAGTATAGCTCAACAAACGTCTGTTGGAAAATTGCGCAATAAATTGTCAAAAGAAGCAACCGAAGAAGTTTTTCTCAATTATAAAGAACATTTTGATATGTATAATACATCTTTATTAACAGATACAAATAAAATAAAAGAATTAGCAGCAGAATATATTTCATTACAACAAAAATTTACTAGTGTAATTGATAGAACCGAACAAAAATTAATTTCGGAAAACGCCAAAAAGGTTAAAGCGGAACATGATAGATTAGTCCACGAAAAAAAGGTAACCTCTCAAATGCTACACGAATACAAATTTATGAAACGCGTAGACACACTCGAAAAATTTAAGGCTATTATCAAAAAATGCGATTTTTGGGCGGATACATGGGCAATATCCACATTGGAACGAGTTTTAAATATTAAATTTATTATTCTCTCTAGTGAGGCTTATAGAAAAGAAGATACCAAAAATATTTTGGTTTGTGGTCAATTAAATGACGCTATTTTGGAAAACAGTCAAATCTTTACACCCGAGTTTTATATTATCATAGACCATACTGGTGACCATTATAAATTAATCGGATATAAGAAAAAACTAATTTTTAAATTTGGTGAAATACCATATGATATTAAAAATATGATTTCGGAAAAATGTTTGGAAAAGAATTCGGGGGCTTTTGCGTTAATACCGGATTTCCAAAAATTTAAAGGAACGCGACAAAAAACCGTTGCGAAAGAAACGCAATATGAGGAATTAAGTGAAGCTAAGCTAAGAGGATTGTATAATGACGATGTGGTATTCTTATTTTATTCAAAATCAAATGATAAACCACTTCCAGGTAAAGGGTCTGGAGAGAAAATACCAGGTGACCGTTTAAAAGAGTTTACAGAATTAGCGACAATTCCTGAATGGAGAAAAAAATTGTCAAATTTTTGGGTTTCTCCTTTTACATTTGATAATCACCATTGGGCGTCTGTAGAGCATTATTACCAAGCATCCAAATTTAAGAAGAACCATCCGGCATTTTATTTGAGTTTTTCTCTTGATTCAGGAACGGAATTGTCAAAAGATCCGAATATGGCAAAAGCGGCGGGTGGTAAAACCGGAAAATTAAAGGACAAACTATTGAGACCTGAAGGGGTTGATATGGATCCCGATTTTTTGGGGAAAAGACATAAGAAGGAAATGTATGATGCGCAATATGCGAAATTCACGCAAAATGAAGACCTTAAAAAGTTGTTGTTGGCTACAAACGACGCAAAATTGACTCATCATAGTCGCGGGTCACCTCCAATTTTATTCGAAGACCTTATGTTAATTCGTGACAAAATCAGACGCAATGATTTATAAATTATAATTACAATAAATTATAATATTTATAATATTTATAGATGGTTAAAACATATGGTGTTAGACTATTTAACGGTAGGATGGCAGGATGGATAAAAAATTTTAATAATGAACATCCTTATCCTCCTTATCCTCCTCCTCCATTACAACCACCAGGTCCTTTGAAAACAGTTTTTTTATTAGAATTAAGCGCTGGGTCTCACGTTTCTACTGATACAAATATTAAGAAAACATTAGAATATTATTGGGATAATCATCCAAAAGAATTCAGTAGATGCCCAATAGAAGATACAAAAGGTGATATTAAGATCCTTTTGTCACTTTTAGATAAATATTATACCGCAGGTTACAGAAATTTTTCTGGATTTACTAGTTCAAATACAGTCAAAAATGTAATACCTTGGTTTAATGAACATCCATATGCTAGAGGTATAACTTCACTTGGAAGTTTAACTGAGTTAGAAAAAATACCCAAAAATATTTTTAGATTAACGCCGAATATCCTTTTTAGAATTGAAACTATTCTTTCAAATATAATTTCAAAAAATGTATATTTTATATACACTAAAGGATTTTTAGTAAATGATGAAATAACAATTGAATTAAATGAGTATAAAAAACAAGGTATTATAAAGGATATAATTGTATATAAAGAAGATGAAATTACTTTGTCTGGACTCAAAAAATTTTTTGTTAATTCTACAGAAAATGATGTTTTAATTACGAATTTAACAAATAACTTGGAAGATTTTCTAGATATAATGTCTACAGCGTCTTTCTCAATAGGTTCTATTTATGAAATAGGGGCAATCAGAACCCCTATAATAAAACCACAATATTCATCGTTAGCAAATAAATATTATTTTTTGGAACTTGTAGGTGTTTGTACTTCTATATTATTAAGAAATGCAAAACTAAAATTAGGATATAATTTTTTAATTACGGTTATAAATCAATTAAATATGTTAAATGAGTTTAAAAATTCGGATTCATTTGAAAATTGCAATAGTCACGTAGGAATCACTGATTTTGATCCAGCTTCAAAATATTTATTATACTCTAATGTGCTAATCAATAAATTATCTAGTGACAATAAATTTATTTCCGAAAAATTGTATATAAATGATCCATACATTGAAACATATACTGCTACCTTTATAAGTGAACAAACTGTTCCGCAAAATTATATACCAATGAACCCGCGAAATGTTTCTGGGAAGGCGATTGCTTTATTAGAAATAACTAATCCAAATTTGAATTTTGATAATATTCTTAACTATGCTATTCTTCATTACTGGAATTATGATAAAACATTGCCTAGATTTCCAATAATAAACACTTATACAGATAGTGAAAATGATATTGAATTAATTAACAAGACAATTGGTTTATTAGATAAATATTACAATGACGGTTACAGGATTTTTTTTGGGTTTTCGCGTTCAACAATTTTAAACGGTGTTATTCATTGGTTTGCGAATCATAAAGATGCTGTAGCGTTTTCTTGTTTCAGTACTTCGATAGATAGTGACCTAATTGATAGAACAAATACAAATGTGTATAGATTAGAATATTCTGATAATTACATTGTTGACTCTATATTCACCAAAATAGAAAATACATATGACAAAATCTTTTATATTTACAGTGGAAATGAAAATGCCGCAATAAACATAAAGAACTATATTACTGAAAATGTAACTGGAAAATTTTTATCTTATAATATTGACGCGATTGGTAACTACACAGCAAGTAGCATAAATAATTTTTTCCGCGAAAATGGTGTAAGTGAAAATAGTGTTGTTATATTATATGTTTTTGATGAGAAAAACTATTATGATTTATATAATTCTCCTGATTTAAAAAATTATCCAAAAAGACAATACAGTATTTTGAATCAATCAACACCAATTATAACAGGTGTCAATGCTCAAGAAAAATTAAATGGATTAAATTATATTTTAACTGCTTCTCCAAATACATCAAAAATTTGGAGAGATAATGCTAGTTATTTAAGTGATAAATTTAACTCGGATACAAACAGTGCTAGTTTATTAGACGCAATAAAAATGATACAATATTTACAAAATGGTAAACCAACAAATGTATTGGGTTCACATAATGGAACACTTCAATTTAATGATAAAGGAGATCGTATGTTTCCTTCCTATTTACAACTGACTTACAAAAAAGAAAAAAATTCGTTTGTAAATAATTCAGTAATATTTGACGATCCGTTATTAGGTAAGTTTGAAGCTATATTGTAGAATATTTATTATTAATTAATAAAACAAAAATATATGAAAATATATGAAAATATAATAAATACTAATTGCTATTTTAACTAATACATTTATATGTTTCATACTCCTTTCCAAATATATATTTCAAATAAAAGCGAATTCTTGAATAAAGTATGTTCTGTATGTTTATGTACTTTATTTTATCACGAAAATCCAGAAAACGATCTTTTTGTTATGTGTGTCAGACTCAATTGTAATCATATATATCATAATGATTGTATTCATAAAATATTGAATCATAATCATTTAAATTGTCCAGACTGTAGGACCCCTATTAACAAAATTATAAATTTAAATTTCTCGTTGGAATTAGCCATACGCAATGACGCATTTGATAATGGAAACGTAGAACCATCTTTAAAAAAACAGTTTGAAAATGAAATTTTAAAAATTGCCGATTATCCTTACCATAAAATAGTGTTTGAACGTTGGCGAAATGAGAAACTATTACTACAAGAGAAATAAATTATCTATAAGCCGCCGATCCAGCTCTAGTATTATAAGTATTTGGTGATTGAGAATAATGATTGGAATTAGTTATTGTTTTAGGATAATACCGATATGGGCTTGGTTGAGAAGCAGGAAGTTGATATTGAGGTAAAGTTTTATAATAACATGATTTTTTATTTTGAAATTGAAATATAGCAGGACTATTGCAATTAGGAGCCTTATTTTTTTCATAATTCACAAAGCTATTCTGGTTGTGTATAGCAGCCGAATTAGTTGATATAGTGTCTACATTCAATTTAAGCATTCTTGTAGAACTATCGACAGCACCCTGAACCGCAAATTGTGGATTATTCGGTTTATATACAGTAAGTTTACAACCATTTGGATTTGACGGTCCTTCAAACGGTACACCCCAATACGGATTACTAATAAATGCGTTAAATTCAGTAATAGCGACCGCTTTTTTATCATCTGGTAAAGAATTCAAATAATTCAATAAAGTATCAAAATTGTATGCGTTAATAAGAGCTTCATAATAAGTTAATTGTGTTTGAGTTAATATACCCATATTTAACAAAATAGTCAATAATTTTATAACCAAAGCTCTTTCAGTAGCGTCATAAATATCAGCATTTGGATAACAATTCGCTACATATGTGTTGTTTATGGCAAGAGCACTTCCAGGTTTAGCGTTAGCCAATTCAGAAGTGGTAATACCAGATTGAAGAAAAGCATTTGTAATTTCAACCGGGTGCGGTTGTTGAAAGTTAAACGCTTTTTGGTCATATGTTTTACACCTGTTTTGTAAGTATTGTTTATGTGTTGTGTAATAATTTTTCTTTAAATTCGTGCTGGCGTAAATAGACCTTCTTTTAGCCTTATACTCTTGATTGCAACACAAAGTCGAATTTTGAGTGTTTTGTTCAGGGTTCTCTGTTAAATAACTATTGTTTGGATAATAGGAAGAAATAATCCCTACGCCTTCACAAGTTTTACAATCTTGTTGTAAATCATTGAACTGTCCGTTGTCATTTAGCGTATTTTGTTTAACAATAAAACTGCCTGGATTATCAAGCATTTCATTGAGTAAACCTCGACCTCCTGCGCCTCCTCCTAATGACGCACCTTTACTAGATTTGACAAATCGATTCATATTATAATTGATTAAACCAGATTCATCAATATTTATATCAATTTGACCATTATGTGGGTCTTTACCGATCAAGTTATTTGTTGTTATTGGTTCAACTGGAATTACTCTACCCTTTCTAAAATGTTTGATTGGACGTGCCAAACCAAACCCAGTTTGAAACACGTTTCCAGGATCATTATTGGTTAAAGGTCTAATGTGGCCTGCCGCAGTTCCGATAGGATTACTTCCAAGACCTATTCCTTTCCATGATAAATATTGTTTATTAAAATAAGTACTATTATGATTATATCCTGAAGCAGGCATAGCTGACCTCATTCCTTGTGGATAATAAGCGGTTGACATTTATATTATTATTAAAGAAAATAAAACTAATATTATATTATATTAATGTTAACATTGATAAACATATTGATACTTTTTTTTGCTATATTAATTATTTCTCAAATATTTTTAGAGTGTTTTAGAGATAATATTATTGAAGGTTTAACAAGTAATACTTACCAACCGTATGATAATAATAACCCAAATAATGCTATGATATTAGCTCAACAAAATGCTGGTAATATTGCTGTATTACAAAAAGAAATAACAAGTTTAAATGGAATAAATCAAGAAGTGCAAGATATAAGCGGTAATGTTGCTAATTTACAAAGTCAGGTTACAAGTTTAGTTAATGCGCAAAATAATTATGCGAATAACATGACCGGAGGTTCAGAACCTCAAATAACCGGTACAACAGATTCAACCGATACAACAGACACCTCAACAACAACCAGTTAATTTTAGTAACAAAATAAACTACTAAAATTATAACTAAAAATACAAGTAAAATAAAAATATTTATATAAATTAAGATAGAATGTCTAATATATTTCAACAAGCATCACAAGATGCCGGAGGACTCCAAGACCGTTTATTAGGTCCGACCTATCCATATTACAAAAATATTAAGGCGCCAGATCAGATTGGCATGAGTGATAAGGGGACAATACAACAAATGAGCAGTAACATTAACGGATTAATTAGTTACGTAGAAGTGCTTGTTTCAGGGAAATCCAACGCATCCGCAACCGGAGGCCCTTTAGGAAATAAA
>Ga0114978_10004544_pt1 | contig 11208 bp, 12 predicted proteins | sample S_140212_EF_Meta_FD_87027 | JGI IMG/M metagenome (GOLD analysis project Ga0114978, IMG submission 87027) | Freshwater microbial communities from Lake Simoncouche, Canada to study carbon cycling - S_140212_EF_MetaG | ecosystem: Environmental > Aquatic > Freshwater > Lake | place: Lake...
TACTGCTGGTGCAAATCGTGTAATGACAATGGAATTACATGCACCTCAAATTCAAGGTTATTTTAATTTTCCAGTTGATCACTTAGAAAGTTCAATCATTTTCGTTCCTTACATCCGTGCCCTAAGCCAAGATAATTTGGTTATCGCTGCACCAGACGTTGGAGCGAGTAACCGTATTCGTGAAGTTGCGAAGGCGTTGAATTTGCCTATGGTAATTTGCGATAAGGAAAGAAAAAGAGCCAATGAAATTGCCAATATGACCGTTATTGGAGATGTTGAAGGCAAAGATGTGGTTCTAATTGATGATATCATTGATACTGGTGGAACATTGTGTAAAGCTGCTGCCATGATGATGGAAAAAGGCGCCAATACTGTGAGAGCACTCTGCTGTCACCCTGTATTAAGTGGTAAAGCCTACGAAAATATTCAAAATTCTGTTTTAACTGAATTGGTTGTTACCGACACAATTCCATTAAAGCAGCATATCGATAAAATTAAGGTATTGTCTGTTGCACCTTTATTTGCTAGGGCAATCAGAAATGTACATGAAAACGGAAGTATTAGTTCATTGTTCAAACAAGTCTTTACTTCTCAAACTAATTTAGATCTCAAACAAAATCAATAAAAAATTATAATAATTCTATATGAAAACCATTTTATTAAAAGGTGAATCACGCGGGGAGCTTGGAACAAGAACTGCCAAAGCGTTGAGAAGCGAAGGTAAAGTACCTTGCGTAATTTACAGTGAAGGTAAAGAAGCTACACATTTTGCTGTTTACCAAGCTGATTTTAAAAACTTAGTTTATACTCCTAATGTATATAAAGTTCGTATCAATTTAGATGGTCAAAACCATGAAGCAATTTTACAGGATATTCAATTTCACCCTGTATCGGATGCAATTTTGCACGCTGATTTCATGACTGTAGATGCCAACAAAAAGGTAGTAATGGAAGTTCCTATTCGAGTTGTTGGTAACTCTCCTGGAGTTCGTGGCGGTGGTAAATTGATTACCAAAATCACTCGTTTGCGTGTAAAAGGACTTATTGCAGACATGCCTGATTTCATTGATGTTACAATTGATGGTTTGGAAATTGGACAAAGCGCAAAAGTTCGCCAAATTTCTATTGATAAATTGGAAATTTTGGACGCGCAAGAAAATGCAATCGTTTCTGTGAAAACAACCCGTGCATTGATGCAAGCGGCTGCTGAAGCAGGTAAAAAATAATTAATTATTTAAATATAATTTTAAAGGCCTCTTTTGAGGCCTTTTTTTTTATGCCATTTTTTTCATTGCTCTTTAAGCAATTGTTTCTGCCATTCCTTATATCCGTAAATAGCCATTATTGAAAGAAAGCCATAAAGACAAGCAGTAATATTTTGATTCCCATAAATGTACATTGGAACGTAAATAATATCTACAACTACCCAAATTATCCAATTTTCGATATACCTTTTTGCTTGCATATATAAAGCCGTTAAACTAATTACAGTTGTTAATGCATCTATTTCTGGAATTCTTGCAGTTGGATTTATTATTTTATAAAAATGAAGCCAAGTTGCATAGAGTAATGCTGAAATTAAAATAATGAGTGTTATGCGTTTCCCATCAATTTTACTAATTTTTTGTAGTTGTTTTGAGGGATTCAAATTTGACCAAAACCACCAACCGTATAGTTGGAATAATACAAAAACAATTTGTAAATAGGCATCTGAAAAAAAGTGATTCTGATAAAAAACAAAAAAGTAAACAATAGACGCTAAAATACTTATTGGCCAGTTTATGATTTTATTTTGAGCAGCAAGATATACACACCAAACTGTAAGCATGGCGCCAACGCTTTCTGGTAACCAAAGTGAAACTGCCATAATTATAATTTTGAAATAGGTGTTTGTGGGTTCAAAGTTACTTCTTGTAGATTATCGTTGCACGTAAAATATTTACAACGTAAATTTGTTTTACCTAAAAGATAAAATTATGTTCGAAATTCCTAAATTACCTTACGAGTACACTGCTCTTGAACCACATATTGATGCAAAAACCATGGAAATTCATCATGGTAAACACCATCAAGCTTATGTTACCAATTTGAATAACGCTGTTAAAGGCACTGCTGCTGAAAATATGTCGTTAATGGAAATATTAGGTTCTATTAGTAAACTAACTCCAGCTATTAGAAATAATGGTGGTGGACATTACAATCACAGTTTGTTTTGGACCATTATGGGGCCAAATACAGGCGGTGAACCTACAGGCGCGTTAAATGATGCCATAGTTGCAACATTTGGCAGTTTAGCGGCATTTAAAGAGCAATTTGCAAGTGCAGGTGCTACACGCTTCGGTAGTGGATGGGCTTGGTTAATTGTTCACGATAACAAATTGGTAATTACTTCAACTCCTAACCAAGATAATCCATTGATGGATATTGCTGAAGTTAAGGGTACACCAATCTTGGCATTAGATGTTTGGGAACATGCATACTATTTGCACTACCAAAACCGCAGACCTGATTATATTGGTGCATTTTGGAATGTTGTTAATTGGACAAAAGTATCTGAATTGTTTGCAGAAGCAACCAAATAATTGAATATATTATTAACGAAAAAAGCCAGCTACAAGCTGGCTTTTTTCGTTAATACAAAGTATAAAATTCGTATTTTTCTAATGTATGGCTGCGTATCGCTTGAACTTTCATTAGGCTCACCAAAATGCGTGCTGCTCTTCTGTTTCCTAGATTAAATAGTTGGCAAATTTCTGCTTGGGTTACCTTAGGATTTTCTTTTAAATAGTTTAAAATTCCTTGCTCAATTTTGCCCAATGTAACTTTACCACCTTTCTTTTGGGCATGCATAAAATCTACAGTGGTCTTTGATGCCAAAATACAATTGTCGTTTACACGCACATAAACCCACCATTTTTCATCTTCACCTTTGGAATAATAGGGTTGATTTTCACCTTTGGGAATATCTACTAGTAATATTTGCTTCCCATCTACAGCATGACGTTCAACGGTAAATTTAACTTCAGGTTTAGAGTAAAAGCTTGCGGCCAATTCAAGCATATGAAACTCTTCTTCTGGGTTGATTCCAGAAATATTTCCATTGTCTTTTACTCCAATGAGTAAAATTCCACCATGGGTGTTGGCAAAACTTACCATGGATTTGGCAATTTTATGCGGGCTTTGAATTACTTGTTTAAAATCTAAACTTACGCCTTCGCCTTGTTGTATAAGTTTTAAGATTTTTTGACTCATTTTTCTGGTAAATATTGTAAATGGCTGAATTGATCGAAGTCAAATACTTCATTCGCAATAGCTAACAATTGTTCTGATGTTAAGTTTTTAATTTTTTGAATTGTTTCCTGCAAACTCATAGCCTTATTGTATTTGATAATTCCTTTGCCAATATGAATCATTAAACCACTTCTAGATTCATTGCTCATGATAATTTGACCAATAAATTGATTTTTGGCTTGACTTAATTGCACTTTGCCTAACTTTTGTTCTTTGAGCTTTTTTAATTCTTTGATAATTAAATCTATAGATTTATCAATGTATTTTTCCTCAGCACTTAAGTAGCAATGGAAAAGTCCCCCATCTAAAAAGGATTGATATCCACTTTCAACGTGATAGGTATAACCGTGTTTTTCTCGAATGGATAAATTTAATCTACTGTTCATACCAGGTCCCCCCAATAAATTATTCAATAACAACAATCCAAACCTATTTTCATGATCCTCTGAATAGGTTGGGGCACCCATTATGGCATAAGCTTGATTAAAATCACTCTCTTTTTTTAGGGTTTGTGGTGTGTAAATAATGGGTTGTTTTATATTGCTAATTACAGGATTATTTAAAGGCTCTGATGGTAAGAATTTGTTCAAATTGGCAATCACTTTTTCAATTGAAACATTTCCAACCACAGAAAAAACCATATTTGGATATTGGTAGTAATTGTTTACAAATGACTTAAGCGCGTCGGTAGTGATTTGTTCAACAGATTCATGTGTGCCAAGAATATTATGAGCCAAAGGATGATTTCCAAAAACCATTTCTTGAAATTCGTCGTAAATATTTTCCTCTGGGGTATCAACATACATGTTGATTTCGTCTTTAATTACCTTTTTTTCTTTTGTCAATTCAACTTCAGGCAAAACTGTTCTAAAGGTAACATCGCAGAGAATATCTACCGCCCTGCTTAAGTGGCGTTTTTCAATCGTTGCGTAAATAGCAGTGATTTCTTTGGTAGTAAATGCATTCAATTCGCCACCAATTACTTCGAGGTGATTGAGAACATGAATGGTTTTTCTTTTTTGTGTTCCCTTGAAAACCATATGTTCAAGGCAATGAGCCAATCCAGGAAATTCGTTGTCATTTCTGCTTCCTGCATGAATAATAAAGCCGCAATGCACCAACAAGGTTGAGGATATTTTTTGGTGTGCAACCCGCAACCCGTTGTTTAAAGTATAGATTTGATATTCTTTGCTGCTCATTTAATGCAAATTTACCTATCGTTTGCCGTATTTTTGCAGTAACAATGAGAATAGATTCAACTGAATTATTGGTTCAGAGATTAAAAAACAAGGAATTCAAACGTGCGGTTATCACAACCCACCATAAACCTGATGGCGATGCAATGGGCTCAACACTTGGTTTATATGGGTTTTTGAAACAAATTATGGATGAAGTTTTTTTAATTACTCCAACTGATTATGCCGATTTTTTAAACTGGCTACCTCAAAATAATGTTGTAATTAATTTTGAAGAAAGCGAAGAATATGCAACCTCAGTTTTAAAGGATGCAGATTTGGTTTTCTGCTTAGATTTTAATCGTTTGTACAGAATAAATAAATTAGGTGAACTTATTGGAGAAATGAATATCGACAAAGTTATGATAGACCATCATTTGGAACCTGATAACTTTGCAAATTATGTATTTTGGGATAGACAATCGAGCAGCACATGTGAACTAGTTTTTGAATGGATTGAACAAAATTTCGGCTCTGAATTTATTTCAAAGGATATGGCGGATTGTCTCTATACTGGTTTAATGACCGATACCGGCAATTTTCAACACAACAATACAAAACCAAAAACACATAGAATTGCAGCTCAACTTATGGAGCATGGTGCAGATCATATCAAAATACATGAACGTATTTTTGATGTTTTTAGTCCCAATAGGAGCAAGCTTTTTGGATATTCGCTGTATAAAAAATTAGAGTTAATTGAAGACGGTAAAGTAGCTTTGATTTATTTAGATACCCACGAACTTGAAATGTTTAATGTAAAAACTGGTGATACAGAAGGCTTAGTAAATATGGGTTTGAGCATCATTGGCGTGGTTATGAGTGTGCTTATTGTTGATAGATCTGAGCGGGTAAAAATGAGTTTTAGAAGTAAAGGCGATTTTGCTGTGAATGAATATTCTGCCAAATATTTTAGTGGTGGTGGACATAGAAATGCTGCCGGTGGTCAAAGCGAAGACACATTAGAAAATACCGTTATTAAATTTAAAGAAACAATAAAAGAATATAAAGAGGAGTTATCTAAAATATGAATTTTCTTCCTAAAAACAAGTATTTGAAATGGTCAGTAATTTTGCTGCTTATTATTTCTGTTGGATTATTAATTTATCAGCTAAATAGTTACAAAACTTCTAAAACTGGTATGAAATATCGGTTTATTGAAGGTGGAGCACTTAAAGAGCAATTGGGTCCTGAAAATTACTGTTTGGTTGAATTTATGATTATTGGACCTGACAATGATACATTACAAAACTGCTTTCATGATGATACTTTGAAGGAGATTCCATATCCTGTTGAAGCACGAAATGAATTGATGGAGGCTTTGCAAATAACTAAGCCAGGAAGTACCATTGAAGTTTTGATTTCAACAGATAGTTTGAAACAAAAAATTTCCAACCATTATAAGATTAAATTATTGCCAAACAATGAAATGGCCAAGTTTATTATTCGGGTAGATAAAGTTTTAAATGCCCAAGAATTTGAAGCTTATTCTAATGCAAAAAAATTAAATAGGGCAATAGCAGAAAATAAGATTATCGATCAATATTGTGCTAAAAATGAAAAAGATGGCAATTGGTTATTAGATTCATTTCAAAGTATCAAGTACAGGGTTAAAGATGAAAAATCAGGAAAATTCATTACTCAAACCAATTTGATGAGTATGCCACCGGTTTTGTTTCATGCCACCATTGTTGAATTTGATGTAGTCGTTTCAACCTTGAAGGGCGGTTTAATTTACGATAGTAGGTTAGAAGGCCGAAGATATAAAGCGGAGCAAATGGCTAATTTAAATGGGGTAAAAGTATTAGATTTTTTACCGTTTTTTGTAAATGAAGGCTCAATTGGCGAATTTGTAACTAGTTCTGATCATGGATTTGGAGCTTACGGAAGAATAGGAGTACCTAGTTATGCTCCATTGTATGTGAAAATAAGTAATGTAAAAGTAATTCAATGAAAAATATAATCATTACCGGCGGTGCCGGTTTCATCGGCTCGCATGTAATCAGAAGATTTGTAAATCAATATCCTGATTATCACATTATTAATGTAGATAATTTAACCTACGCAGGTAATCTTGAAAATTTGAGAGATGTTGAGGGACATTCAAACTATGAATTCGTAAAATGTGATATTACAGATACCAAATCGGTAGAAACATTGTTTTCATCCAGAGAAATTCACTCTGTAATTCATTTGGCGGCTGAAAGTCATGTAGACAGAAGTATTACCAATCCTATTGATTTTGTAATGACAAATGTGGTTGGAACAGTGGTTTTGTTAAATGCATTTAAATCATTTGGAAATGTTAATGAGGGAAGATTTTACCATGTAAGCACTGATGAGGTTTATGGAACATTGGGGGATGAAGGAAAATTTACCGAGTCAACTCCTTACGATCCAAATTCACCTTATAGCGCGAGCAAAGCGAGCAGCGACCATTTTGTGCGTGCATACCACGAAACATTCAAATTGCCAATTGTGATTAGCAATTGCTCAAACAATTATGGTAGTCATCAATTTCCGGAAAAATTAATTCCTTTGATGATTCACAACATCAAAAATAATAAACCTTTGCCTGTTTATGGTAAGGGAGATAATATTAGAGATTGGCTTTGGGTGAATGATCATGCTTCGGCAATTGACGTTATTTTCCACAAGGGAAACAATGGCGATACTTATAACATTGGCGGTAATAATGAGTGGAAAAACATTGATTTGGTAAATAAATTATGCGAAATCATGGACCGAAAATTGGGACGTGAGGAAGGTGAATCTGTTAAATTGATTACTTATGTAACAGACAGAGCAGGTCATGACTTTAGATATGCAATTGATGCAAGTAAATTAGAATCGGAATTGGGTTGGAGCCCTAGTGTAGCTTTTGATCAAGGTTTCGAAAAAACAATTGATTGGTATTTGCAAAATGAAGAATGGTTGGATAATGTAACGTCTGGTAATTACCAAGCATACTACCAAAATATGTATACAAACCGTTAAAACAACCATGCCTAATTTATATTTATATAATACATTAACAAAAAAGGAAGAATTATTTGAAAGTATTTTTCCTAATAGGGTTGGTATGTATGTTTGTGGTCCAACAGTTTATGGTGCCCCACATATAGGACATGTTCGAGGACCAATTGTTTTTGATGTATTACGCAAGTATCTAATTCATAAAGGGTATCAAGTTCGCTTTGTAAGGAATATTACAGATGTAGGACATTTGGTAGGTGATGCCGATGAAGGAGAAGATAAACTTCAAAAGCAAGCCAAAATAGAAAAGCTCGAACCCATGGAAATTGCCCAAACTTATACAGATATGTATAACGAAGTGATGGACAATATCGGGGTTCTTAGGCCGAGTATTGAGCCTAAAGCAAGTGGTCATATCATTGAACAAATTGAAATGATACAAAGTATTATTTCAAAGGGATTGGCTTATGAGTCAAATGGTTCGGTGTATTTTGATGTTTTGACGTACAATGAAAATCATAACTACGGTGAGTTAAGCGGAAGGGTTTTAGATGATTTAATGGCTGGTGCTGGAAATCAATCTCGTGAATTGGAGGGACAATCTGAAAAGCGTAATGCCAATGATTTTGCTTTGTGGAAAAAGGCTTCACCTGAGCATATAATGCAATGGATTAGTCCTTGGGGCAAAGGTTTTCCAGGTTGGCATATAGAATGCAGTGCAATGAGCGCCAAATATTTGGGTGAAGAATTTGATATTCATGGAGGTGGTATGGATTTGTTATTTCCGCATCATGAATGTGAAATTGCACAAAGCAGGGCTGCGCATAACCATCAACCGGCAAAATTTTGGGTACATCATAATATGATTACAATTAATGGCCAAAAAATGGCTAAAAGTTTGAATAATGGGGTAACCGTGAAAGAACTTTTTGATGGTTCACATCCCTTATTATCAAAATCATTTTCACCCCAAACTTTAAGATTTTTTGTTTTACAAGCGCATTACAGGGGTACTTTAGATTTTAGTGAAGAAGCTTTAATGGCCTCGGAAAAGGGATTGGCGCGTTTACAAGCTGCTAATTCGTTGCTCGCCAAATTGAAGATTTCTGAAACTTCATCTGTTAAATTTGATGATATTCTTAAAGAAATTGAAAATTGCTTAGATCACGATATCAATACGCCCCAAGCCATTGCCCAACTTTTTGAAGCTGCTCGACGCGTGAATTTGATAAACGATGGCAGAGAAACAATTTCTGCAGAGGAATTGGCAAAAGTGACTTCTATTTTTAATATTTATTTTAGAGGGATATTGGGCATTGCAAATTCTGTAACGAATGAATCAAATCATTTAGATTCAATCTTGAATGTACTGATTGACTTGCGTTTGCAAGCTAAAATTGATAAGAATTTTGCATTAAGCGATGCAATTAGAGATAAGGTGAAGGCTTCAGGAATTGAAATTATGGATTCTAAAGAAGGAAGTTCTTGGCGTTTTATTGAGAGCTAATTGATTCTATGCCAGGGCATTTTACATTTTATTCGGATAAAATTGATAATAATTTTGCTTTTTTTTCTGAGCAAGAAGCAAAACATGCAATTTTAGTTTTGAGATTCCAACTTGGAGATTCTATTGAATTTACAACAGGCAATGGAATTTATTATTCGGGTAAAATTGTTGAAATTCAAAAAAAATCCTTTTTGGCCTCGGTAGATAGTTTTAAAGAATTGCCACAAAGAAATTTTGTTATGGCTGTGGGAATTTTAAAAAGCTCTGATAGAATGGAGTGGTTGGTTGAAAAATGCAGTGAAATTGGTGTTAAGCAATTGATTTTTCTAAAATCTCAGAATGGTGAAAGGTCTAAAATTAACTTGGATAAGCTTAAGAAAACTGCTGTTGCTGCAATGAAACAATCGCATAGTGCCTGGTTAATGGATATTCAAGAGGATAATTTTGAAAGTGCTTTGAATACAAATCAGGAAAATAAATATATTGCTTATTGTAATTCAGATATTGTTCAATCACTTCCTTTAAAATTTGGTAATGATAGTATCGTATTTATTGGGCCCGAAGGTGATTTTACTTTAGGGGAAATTGAATTGGCAAAATCTCATGGTTTTCAAGTAATTGGTCTGGGATCACAAATACTCAGAACTGAAACTGCCGCCATTGTTTGTGCGAGCTGGTCTCTATCTTAAACATTTATAACCGTTTATAATCATTTACTATACGAATTGATCATTCGTACTGTATGAACTTTGTATCACTGAAAAGGAAAACAGATAAGGCCTGCTGTTAAACTTGGAAGTATTTTTTAATGTGAAAAAGAAAAAGAAAAAAGAAAGGAAACAAAAATGCAAAGTTTAATGAATTCAGTAAGATTAATTGGAAATGTTGGCATAGACCCGGTGTCTACAACATTGGAGAATGGCAACAAAGTTGTGAAATGGAGAATGGCAACTTCGGAAAAAGTGAAAAACGGAAGTGGTGAAGTTACCGAAAACACGCAATGGCATCAGCTAATAGCGTGGGGCAATCTGGCAAATGTGGTTGAGAAGTATGTAGTAAAAGGAACCAGATTGGCAATTGAAGGTAGGTTGAATCATCGAAAGTATGTGGCGAAGGATGGTCAGAACAAAGAGGCGACGGAAATTGTGGTGAAGGACATTATGTTCGTAGGATCAAAGAAAGAGAAGAAGACCATTGAGGCGAATGATGAAATTCCATTTTAATTTAGTTGGCTAAAGAAATCTGTTAAAAAGAGGGCGCAAGCCCTCTTTTTGTATAAATTACAAATTTTTTAGTAAATCACTTTTGGGGGATAACCAAATAAATCTTGTTTGAAGTTGAAAAGCCAAATTATGGAAACAAGAAATTGCCTCGAATGCACTGATAGACTAATCGGTAGAATAGATAAAAAATTTTGCTCTGATTCCTGTCGGACAAGCTATCATAATAAAAATAATGGGATTGAAATACAATCGATTCGATTTATTGATAGTAGACTAAAAAGAAATCGTAAAATATTAATGGATTGTTTTTTAGATCAAAATGTTTTAGATTCTCAAATTGAATTACGGAAAATTCTAAAAAAAGGATTTGTTTTTGATTTCCATACGCATATTGAAAAAATGCCGAATGGAATTGAATATCAATTTTGTTATGAATTTGGATATTCTCAGTTGGGTGATAATCAAATTCATTTAATTAAACAGCAGCCATACTAATGGTTTGGTAAAAATTGACTACCTTTGCAGGTTCAATTTAATCAATATGTCAACTCCCAAAAAATCAAACTCAGGCGGTAAAAAATTTCAACAAAGACAAACGGGAGAAAAGCGTCCTCGTTCAGGCGGTGATGAAGGAAGCGTGAAAAATAGTTTCAAACGCGAAGATAGTGGCTCGAGAAATTTTGGGGGGAATGATAGAGGTCCACGTCCAGAAGGTGGCGGATTCAACAGAGGTCCCCGTCCAGAAGGAGGCGGATTCAATAGAGGTCCACGTCCAGAAGGTGGAGGATTCAACAGAGGACCACGTCCAGAAGGTGGAGGATTTAATAGAGGTCCACGTCCAGAAGGTGGAGGATTTAATAGAGGTCCACGTCCAGAAGGTGGCGGGTTCAACAGAGGTCCACGTCCAGAAGGCGGCGGATTCAATAGAGGTCCACGTCCAGAAGGTGGCGGATTCAACAGAGGTCCACGTCCAGAA
>Ga0114978_10004545_pt1 | contig 11206 bp, 10 predicted proteins | sample S_140212_EF_Meta_FD_87027 | JGI IMG/M metagenome (GOLD analysis project Ga0114978, IMG submission 87027) | Freshwater microbial communities from Lake Simoncouche, Canada to study carbon cycling - S_140212_EF_MetaG | ecosystem: Environmental > Aquatic > Freshwater > Lake | place: Lake...
CTTAAAGAAACTGAATATCCACTTTGGTCACCTGTAGCTTCTCCGTCAATATCGCCTCCTTTTTGTATCCAATTACTAGAACTGTCTAAATATTTATACACCCGAACACTACCACTATCACCACCATTTCCGGCATTATAATTTGATCCAATTGCAACTGTATTACCATCAGAACTTAAAGAAACTGAATATCCACTTTGGTCATTTGCCGCTTCTCCGTCAATATCTCCTCCTTTTTGTTGCCAACTCATTTATAGTAAACTATAACATTATATTATATATTTAATAACTTCATTTTTAATATTTGAAAAATAAGTATTTAGCGCGCTTGTAGTCAAAATAAATAACCCTGCACTAAATGCAATTTTTTTATCAAGATTTGTAAATACTGTATGGACAAAAGGGTTAAATCTCCAAATCAAAAATAAACAAATATAAATCTTTACATAATAATCTAAATAATTTAGATATTTAGGCGCTGTTTTTGAAAGACCTAACGCAGATAAAATTATAAGTGAATAGGATGTATAAATAAATATATTGAAGAATTTTTCTTGGATGTTATGAAGGGTTATACTGTTTAACATAACTATATAATATGTATAAAATAAAATATATGAATTATACAATTTTAAAGAATTATAATTATACGATAGTGTAAATATCTAATGTTCTTGCACTTGGATCAGTAGCGTTAGTATATTTAGGCATCCAATAATATGGAATAATATTTTCGCAAGTTGGATAAAATTGCAAAAACAAACTTTTATAGTAATGTTTTTCTGTATCTATATTTGCATCGTAAGTTGTGGTATCATTTAATTTAACTGATATTTGTTCTTGTAATATTGTATAAAGAGACCGTCCGTTGCAACTTACACCATCGCTAAAAGCTTCTTTTTTCCTCCATAAAATTTCATCTGGAAGTATTTGTCTATCTTTGAAATCTTTAAATTTTAAATTGCAAAAACTATGCCTCAATAAAAATTTCTCACAATTGTTTGTATTTTTATGATTTCTAAAATAAGCTGGTATAGATAAACAATAGTTAACAAAACTTCTATCTAAAAAAGGGGTTCTTGGTTCTAATCCGTGAGATGAAATTGATTTGTCTGACCTCAAGACATCAAATAAATGTATGTCCTGTAATAATCGTCTTGATTCTTTATCAAATTCAATATCATCCGGACATTTATTCATATACAAATACCCGCCGAATAATTCGTCTGACCCATCTCCATTAAAAATAACTTTAGCTTCGCTATTTTTAGCAATATATTTTCCCAATAAATAATTTCCTATGCTAGCTCTTATGGTGGTTGTATCATAACTTTCAATCGAATAAATAACCTCGGGAATAGCTTCAAACATTTCTTTTTCGGTTACAATAATTTCAGTATGTTTTGTGCCCAAATAATCCGCAACTATGCGGGCATTTTTTAAATCTTCGGAACCAACTAGTCCTATGCTATACGTTTCTAGTTGTTTATCGTAATTATTTAATTTATAAAAATTATTTACTAGCGCTGTTATTAAACTACTATCTAATCCTCCAGAAAGAAGACACGCGATAGGTCTTTCAGTAGTTAAACATCTTTTGCTGACAGCTGCATTTAAATAATACGCTATTTTTGTATATATTTCATTTAATATATCTAATTCATTGTTATCTTGAAAGTTCAATGTATATGGAAAACTTGATGTAAAATAACGAATATTTTCATAAGCCGGTTCCCATATAGAGTTCACGCTGTCAGAAAGATCGAATCTTGAATATGTTCCAGGCGTAAATTGATTAATAGAATATTGATATGTATTTGAATTATAAAAGTTAGATAAACATTTTAAATCTGATGCAAATCCGTATAAATTAAAAAAATTATATTTATTATGAACATTTTTTAAATAATATAATGGTCTAACACCAAAAGGATCTCTTGCAATATATAATGTTTTATTTAAATTACAAACTCGATTATCATATAATACAAACGAAAACACGCCATCTAGCATTATTAAAGTTTGTTTAATTCCATATTTAAGAAATAAATGTATAATAACTTCGCAATCAGAATCTGTTTCAGGAATAACATTCATAAATTTGTATAATTGTTTATAGTTATAAATTTCTCCATTGCAAATTAAAATTATATCATTAATAACAATAGGTTGATTTGACTTGGTATTTAGGCCATTAATAGCTAATCTATGAAATCCCAAAACAATTTTTGAATAATCTGTAACAAGTATAGAAAATTCAGGACCACGATTTTTACCCTTTTCGAATTCGCACTTTATAGAATCTAAAGAATCACTTGGGTGATTAAGAAGAGAAAAAATACCACACATTTATTAGTATAAATCAATATCTTTATACTTATTATGACCATTATTTTATTAAATTTATATAATAAAATAATATATTATATTAATGAATCCATATAATCAAACTGAACCGTGTGTATCAAAAATACACGAACAAACAAATACTAGAATATATGATAGAAATATTCCTTCCCAAATGTTGCAGCCATATTTAGATGTACGACCTGTTATGACAAAATATTCTTATTTTCCTATTGTGGATCCTAGAAAACAGGCAAATGTTCCATTAATGCAAGCGCCAACATATAACTCCCATAATGTATTTAATCCAGGAAATACGAAATCACCTTGGTCTGGTTTTTCATCAAATATTAATCTTGAGTCTGAATTAAGAAATCAGATTTTTGCTTTACAGAAATGTAGCCAAGCGGTTTATGTTCCTAATAGCAATAGTGATTTATATACTTACAATTTTAAACCAAAAGAAGTACCTCAGACACACTCTTTATTATTTCATAAAGATAGTTTTGAAGATTTTAATCCAAATCCGCAGTCAAGTGTAGGTTCTGGTATATTTTTTAATTCTACCAGAAGTCAGATAAAAGATTTAACAAAACAAAATTGTTAGAATATAATAGAATATAATAGAGTAAAATAGAGTAGAGTAGAGTAGAATATTATATTGTAATCTATTATGTCAGAAAATTTTTTAACCGAAGTAACTTTAGATTGTTTGATGAATAGAGAACAATATAATAAATATATGTCAAATAAATCCTCAACTAAAAATAATGCAAAAGATAAGAAGTTTTATAGAAAAAGAATATATTATTTAACAAAAGAATTGTTGTTAAGTAAAGAAGAGCCTCAAAATTTATTTCCAGATGTAAAACATTCTTTTGATAATTTCGTAAATTGTTGCATTCAATATTTTAAAACAATTGACAACAATGATATTATACAAGCAGATTACCAAAATATAGAAAATTATTTTAATCTTGGAAATTCAGTACCAGAATTAAATATTGACGATATACAAAATCAAGAAGAAGCCGATAAACTGTTGATGCGTTCTATAAATATGTTAAATCCAACTTTAGATAATTTTGTAAAAAAGAAATATACAAAAACCCCTGAACTAATATTACCAAAACAACGGGATGTTGACTTAAAAGATCCTATTTTAAAAAATAAAGGTATTTGCAAAAAGAAAAATATCACTAATAAATATGATGAAATTAATGTATCAAAAAAAGAAACACCACATGACGAAAAAAAGGTCAATCCAGAACAAATCAACTAAAAAATCAATTAAAAATATTAAAACAATTAAAAATATTAAAAATACAAATGGGACTTACAAAAATAAAAATAATAAAAATAATTCTAAATTAAAGAAAATAAATTGTAGTCCAAAACCGAGAAATGAAATAAATGAATTTACATGTTACACAACTAAAACAATATATAAATTGAGGGATTTATGGAATGCAAGACACCCAGATTCTAAAATAAACACTAATAATCCAAAAGAAATACATACAAAATTATCTGAATATTTAAGAAATGTGTGTAACAAGGAGTCATGTTGGTTAAAACAATCAAACGCATTTGGTAAGTTAAGCAATGATATGGCAGATTCATTTGCACCAGAATCTCCAAATGAATGGAAAAAAAATCCAAATGAATGGTTATCTAGTATTGATATTTTAAAAGTAATGAAACAATATGAAAAGGCGTATAAATGTTTTGATTTTATAGGTCCAAGTCCTATTGATTTTGATATAAAAAAACTATATGGCGAATGTGTATGGGACGAATTATGTAAATTCAATTTAGAAGAACAAATAAAAAATGGTAAAACCAAGATAGGTATTATATTTAATACGGATCCCCATAATAAGCCAGGTCAACATTGGATTTCTATGTTTATTAATATTAAAAAGAAGCATATATTCTTTTTTGATAGCACGGGAGAATCTCAATCTATTGAAATAACTAATTTTATTGATAGAATTGTAAAACAAGGTAAAAATTTAAATCCTAAAATAACTTTTAATATTGATAGTAATATAGGAGTTGAACATCAATATGGTGATACAGAATGTGGTATATACTCTTTATTTTTTATTGTGCATATGTTAGAAGATAAAATGACTGAACATTATTTGAAAACCCATATATTAAAAGACGAATATATGTCAAAATTTAGAAATATATATTTTAACGAATCATTGTAAACTAGTTCTTAATAAAAATATTTAAATATATAACTATTATTTATATATTTAATGATAACGAATTTTTTAAACAAAGAAAATATTATTTTATTGTGGGATGTTTTATCTGATTCAAATCTAATAAAAATGCAATCGGCTGAATCTCTTTTAAAAATTACAGAAGTGTTTCAAAATAATATAACTGGATTTTTTGAAATTGAAAAAAAGAATTCAGTTAATTTAATTGAAATAAATAAAAAATATATAATATTAATATTAAGATTTGTAAATAAAAATTTTACAGTATCTAATATAACAAAAACAAATAAAAATACAAATTATGAAGAAATGAATACACAATTTGTAGATAAAGAATTTGCGCCTAAAGAATTAGTAACATATAATGAAATACAGAATGATAGAAGATCTCAATTTGACATTGACTTAATTAAAAGACAAGAAGAATTTACAAATTCGATGACTATTCCGTTGCCAGATGTCCCTAAATTTAGTGACAAATTTAGCGATATACCTATTAGTGAAATGGAAAATGCTATTAAAGAAATGACTGCACAAAGAAATTATGACATTGAACAAATAAACAGAGAATACAACGTAAACCGTTCGGACAATTGGTTAAAACCAACTGAAACATCAATTAAAACTGAAAAGATACAACAAAAAGAATTAATGAATATTTCTGAGAAAAATAATAATAATATCAATAGCAATATCAATAACAATATCAATATCAATAGCAATAACAATATCAATAACAATATCAATAACAATAACAATATCAATAACAATAACAATATCAATAACAATAACAATAACCTAAAATATATTAAAATAGAAAATCAATTAGATAACAAAATATATACAGATCAAATAATTGATTTAAATAAACCGGTTAGTCCAAAAAAAACAATTAGTTGGGGTGCAAACGAAACAATGGAAATAAATATACAAGATGTTCAATATGATGACGACAAATTTGAAACAAATTTGTTTAACAAACTTAAACCAATTAAAGTAGACCGTAAACAAACTGAAATAGAATTGTTGCAAGAAAATGTAAGCAATTTAAACTCTAAAATAGAAACAATTAATTCTAATATAAATATAATTCTTAAAGCATTACAACTTTAGATGTTTACACAATTACACATTTTTTCATAATAACTTATAATATAAAATTAAAAAGATTTCATATAATTTTATATTATAAGTTATTATGAAAATACAATTCTTTTCAATGTTATGTTTATTAAATCTTGCACACACCCACAAATTGGATTTGAGTTATACCAAATATTATTTAATAACAAGAAACACAATTTTACGAAATGTTTTATCCACCTCAAAATATAAAAACACAAAATTTTTAATAAATAGAACCTCTAATTTTTCAAAAATAGTGTATAATAAACTACTATCTACTTATTATGAAGCAACTGGAATATATTATAGTTTATCAGATGAAGATATAACAATTTTGGAGAATGTGCTTGATTTATGTTATTAATTTGAAAACTTGTTGTCCTTGATTGTTTATTTCTAAGGTACCTATTTGCAAAGGGATTATATCAGGGTTTGTTACTGCTCCTTCATAACTAGATTTATCATAAATGTTTAACAATGTTTTGCTCATTCTACGATAAACATATTCAACGCCGTTTAGTGTAATAGGTTTCCCGACCCATTCAATTGCTATTTTATTTGCTTGCACAGTAGTATCATTTTGTTGTTCCGCGTAATCAGGAACATAAGAAAATTTATTATTTGTTGGATCGCCAAAATTAACACATTTTCCATTTGAGTAAATATAACAATCAAACGCAGATTCTTTGATAGCATCGGTTAATTGTGATGTAACATTGGCTTTTATTTCAGATATTTCATAAAGATATTGATCACTTGTAATAGGTAAACGAGGTATACTTTTACTAAGATCGTGTCTTTTTAACTCAATCGCTTCATCTGATTTTAATTGTTCAGGAGTAAATATCATTAAATACACAAACACCTCTACTGTTTGTAACGCCTTAGGTAAATCCTTATGACTGCAAATACGCCGTGCTCTCCCAATAACTTGCTCTAGACGTACTGGATGCCAATACGGTTCCATAATATGAACATAACGCGTATTACGTAAATTAATACCTTCAGAACCAGATGATGTAATCATAAAAACTCTTATTATTTCCCCCATATTATTATTATTAGCTATTTTTCTCAATTCTTTAGAAATATTATCAGGAAGTTTATCCCATTCTCCGTTATAAATATGTCTAACCAGTTCTTTTTCTTCGGTTGTTTCTGTTCCAGTATATAAAACATATGTTGGTTTACCTTGATCTGATTCATTCGCAATAATCTCCCAAATACCAGATATATTTTTCTTAATTTTGAACCTGGCAAACCCATTTTTTTCCAAAACAAGACTGAATATGCCGATGCCTTCCATTGTTCTAAATTGACTATACACTAAGTGTAACCCTTGATAATCTGGATCTTTTATATTTTCAAGAATATGTAAAAATTTAGGGCTATATATTTGTAATGCATCTGGAGTTAAAAAATCAGTTGCGTTTGTTTCAAGTTCTTTCAATTTATTATCTAATCGTGTTTTGTAATCAATGCCTCCAATTTTTTCAAGAACGGCATCTCCTTCTATTTCGCCTTCATTTTCATCTGCAACATCTAATCTTGACTCTTCTTTTCTAGCTTCTTTTAATAAATCTTCCAATTGTGTACCAGATTCTTTTTCTTCCACTGCATCTTCTTTCTTTTTCTTTTTTTCAGGTATAGGTCTATCTGGCACTGTAAAATTGCAAAACAGTCGTGAAAAAATGCGGTAAGTAGATGCTTTATCTTCTGCAAAAATATCACTAGTTGGTGGTTTCTTGCCAGATTTTTCTAATTTTCTCTCTTCAACTCTAGCGGATTCATATATTTTAAATTGAAAATTGCTCATCGGGATTCTAATTATATGATAGTCGAGTCCAAGAGTTTTACTATATTTGGGCAATAAATTTTCCTGTGCGCTTTTAAAATAAGAAGATAGACCTATAATGCGTCTTTTTAAAGAATCGATATTTTTAATTTTACCGTCTGATTCATTAATATATCTTGTCATAAAATCCTCTAATTTATCTGGCAACGCCTTTTTATATTTTACTTCAATCCCAGATGGAATTACTTCAATATCATTTCTTCTTAAAATGCTAATGATTTTTTTCTCAAACTCGTCATCGTTTATATAGTCAGTTTCTATTGTAGTATCACCCTTTTCATCTTTTGTTGCATTAGACACACCTTGATAGCCAGATTCTTTTTTAATTTTATTTTTAAAACCAAATGGGTTTCTGGTAATTGTTAAAATTTTACTGGAAGAGGAGTAATCTAAATAGTCCAGCGATTTCTCTCCAAGTAACATTTCTTGAAGCGCGATTCTATCAATTTTCTTACTTGTTTTAACGTTTACGGGAATTCTCCACGTTTTAATATATCCTCTCAAAATGTTAAAAAGTATTCCAAATTCATTTGGGTAGTTAATAACCGGAGTTCCAGTTAACAACACGATGCGAGAATTATTCGCTCTTAATAACATTTGGTATAATTTAATTGCTAAATTTAGCGGTGTTTGCTCTCCAAAAATATTTTCAGGGTCTTTAGACCCTTCTTTCCATCGTGTATCTTCTTCAGACATTGGTTTTTCTTTTTTCAGTTTATTTACAATTCTACTAATTAAATTATGAGCCTCGTCAATAATAACAACTGCGTTATCAAATATATTTTTTTTGAACCCAGAAGTTAATTCTTCCAATCTCTTACTACGTAAACCGTTATAATTGATAAACTTATATTTTTGGCTTATCATTTCATTTAATTGGGCCTCTAATGTTTTTTTATCAATATCAGATATATCTTCATAATTTGTTTTCTTTTTAATATTAATAAGCCACGCGCCATGTTGTTTATGAATATATTCCAATGGTAAATTTAAAATGGCTGACATAGGTTCTGCAGATTCGGGGTATAAGTCAGTAGATATCCATTCCCAGAATTGATTTCTTTTATACAATAAATCGCCGCATTTCTTCAATTCTTCTATATAATTAGCACGTAAAGATGCAGGTGTCATAATAATCACTTGTTTCGCATCTTTCATACCTTCTGCAATAGCAATAGATGTACAACTTTTACCAGATCCTAACCCGTGATACAATAATAGCCCTCTATAAGGTGTATAAAGATTCATATAGTCCCTCACAATTTGTTGGTGAGTTAATAAAGAAAAATCTGAATCGGTTTTACCAATATTGTCACACGAAATACTATCTTTATTATTTTGCAAGTCGATGCGATATGGTTCAAATAAAGAATTTATAAAATTAACAAATATCTCTCTATTGTTCATATAATAACTAGAAACCTTGATATTAATTGGAGGGTTTCTTTTTGGAACCCGTTTTGTGATATCCGTATCGCCAATATTAATTACAGTTTCAGGTCCTAATATGGCTATACCTTTTTCTACCTTTTTAGTTTTTCTTTCTTTTTTCTTTAGAATAATTTCTAACTCTGGTTCTTGTTCTTCAAGTAGTTGAGGTTCTGTTTGCAATTGGTTTGTTTTGTTTTGGTTGTGTTCTTGTTCGTGTTCTTGTTCGTCATCCTCTTCAATTATAAGTAGTTTTTTTGTCTGAACCTTTTTAGCTTTTTTTACTGTAGGTTCTGGTAAAACAGATACGGAATCAACATTTTTATTGTTTATGGTTGGTTCTTTTAATGTAGGTTCTAATATAGGGTTTATAGTGACTTTTGTAAGTTTGCGTTCTTTCAGTTTATTTAAAAAGGTGTCACGATCATAATCTTTTTTAGTTTCGTCGATAATAAGTGTTTTAGGTTTTATTCTAACAATATTTGTTTTTATATTTTTTTCTGTATCAGAATCTCCTTCTTTTTGTATTTTTTCTTTTGTGATAAGTTTTTTAGGTTTTTCTTCACCTTTAATAACAACTGCAACTCTTTCTCTCTCTTTTACAGTTGGTTTTACCATTAATTTTTGTTTTAATTCTTCTAAAGGATTCATTGCTTATATAATTTAAATATATAAATTTTTCTTATTTCATTTGTAAAATTTGTGTCTAAAATATAAGTATACAATATTACATTAATTCGATGCTAATATAATTAGATGTTTCTATAACATTTTCAACAGTTGAATTTATAAATGTAATAGCCTCATTGCACGCAATTTGTTCTGCCTTTCGTTTAATTTTATGTTGTCCTTCTCCCATAAATATAAATGCTTTTCCGTTTACGATAAGGTAGTCTTGAATGGCTTTAAAATTTTTAAAATAAGTTATATCAATTGAGTCTTTGTGTGTTAAATTATATATGTGTTGACCAAGACAAAGATAAACTCCCATTTTATATCCTAAATCAATGTCGTGTTCAATTTCTATATAATGCGGAGTAACCTTAAATTCCTTCTGAATTTTCACTTGTAAAATATTTTTATAATTATCATCATTTTGAATAAGAGCTACCCAATCAATATGTGTTTCAAATATATTTTCAATGAATTTTTGCGCCATTTGGAAACCCGGACCAGTCACAAACATATCTTGAAACCACCCTTCGCTATCTTTTACAACGATTTTATTTTGATCAAGAAACAGAGCGCCAATAAAGGACTCAAATAAACATCCGAGTTTCTTCAAATTTGTGCGAATTTTCTTTTCTTCTGCGTGTTTGGATAGAATTAACCATTTATATAACCCCATTTCTAAAGCTATTTTACCGATCGCTTCATTTTTAACAATAGCGATCTTCTTCTCGGTCATAAACCCTTCGTTTTCCTTTGGAAATCTTCTATATAAATAATATTTAGTAACTGCCTCCAAAATTCCATCTCCTAAAAATTCCAACCGCTCGTTTGATTTGCTGCTTAAAGGCATACAATCTAAAGGTCTCTCAACAATGGTAATATTCTGCTGTAAATTTTCAAAACTTGGGCGCTTAGTATAAGAACGATGAACAAATGCACGTTCATAAAGAGCCAGATTATGAACTGTAGGAGGAATGCCATATTTTGAAAGAATAGATTGTACTTCGCACAATTTAATCTTATTGTTCAATGGATTATAAGGATTAAATATTAGCCCTTCGTCTGACTTAATAATATCGTCGTCGTGATTTATGTTAAACTCTGTCATTTATAACTATACTACTGTTGCCTTTATATATTTTACACAATGATTATTTTGTGTAAAATATATGATAAATTGTATTTATAATTTAGGAAGATTTCCACATTTATAATTATTTATACATTTATAATTATTTAATTATAAAATAAAATATTATCCTAGAATATAAGATGGTTTATATGTCAGGTGGAAAAGCTGCGCGTTACGCCGCATCAATTACAAATAGACCGACTTGTGGCGGTCCAAAAAAAGCAGGCACTGCGCCTCGTATTGGGTTTTTTATGCAAAGCAACCCTAGTTTAATTAGAGCGCCTCAATCGGTTCCTTTAATTTGTGTTCCTAACACAACAACCCAAACACAAAAATATGGTTACAGTGCTATACACGGAGGAAATATGGGTTAAATATATTTTTAATATTTTACACATTTTCTCATTTAAA
>Ga0114978_10004546_pt1 | contig 11206 bp, 7 predicted proteins | sample S_140212_EF_Meta_FD_87027 | JGI IMG/M metagenome (GOLD analysis project Ga0114978, IMG submission 87027) | Freshwater microbial communities from Lake Simoncouche, Canada to study carbon cycling - S_140212_EF_MetaG | ecosystem: Environmental > Aquatic > Freshwater > Lake | place: Lake...
CGGGGGAGTTTATTCAGATCGGCATCGACGATTCCCAGAAGTTGCGGGACGCGAATACCGACTTTCTCCATCAGCGGCCGAACGATTCCTCCCTGTTCATCCAGCAGGGCCTTAAGTAAGTGCAGCGGCACTAGCTGGGCATGCCCTTGTGACTCGGCAATTTGCTGCGCAGCCTGGATGGCTTCTTGAGCTTTGACCGTGAGTTTATCGGGACGAAAGGCCATCGTTTCACCTCTAAGAATAGGGTTCGAGGGAAGACAAGTATTCTGAACGATCTGTGATGAACTGTCTGTGAGAGACAGTCTGTTAAGGACAGTCGGTTCGGAACGGTGCGTAGAGAACTTTCGCGAGGCTGCTGGGCTTGCTGGGATTTTTTCAAATCCCCGCTCGGGCTTCCATGCCTGGGCCGTCTGTTCGCACGGCGAGAAGGCGTGATTGCGATCGAACAGCATGCACGCAATCAGGGGTTAATGAACATGGGATCAATAAACCGAAACACAAACTTTCAATCACAAGTTGCAGAGAATCAAAGGGGAGGACGCTCGGTGCGTCCTCCCCTTTGATCAGACAGAACAGAAATCAGTTCTTCTTTTCAAATTCTGCGTCAATCACATCGTCATCACCCTTGGCAGCACCTGCTGCTGCTTCGGGGGCTGCACCTGCGTCAGCACCGGCAGCACCGGCAGCAGCACCTTGCATGTGCTGGCTGAGTGCGTAGCTGGCCTGTTGCAGTCCTTCGACAGCCGAGGTGATGGCAGTGATGTCTTCACCCTTTTCCGCAGCTTTCACCTTTTCGATACTCGCTTCGACAGCGGCCTTGGATGCGGCATCCAGTTTGGCACCATGTTCCTTGAGAATTTTTTCCGTTTCGTAGACCGACGTCGAAGCTTTGTTCTTCGCTTCGGCCAACTCACGGCGGTGCTTATCTTCCGCCGCATGGGACTCGGCATCCTTCTTCATCTTTTCGATTTCAGCCGAATCGAGTCCGCTTGAGTTCTCGATCTTCACCGAGTGCTCTTTGCCGGTGGCCTGATCCTTGGCTTTGACATTCAGAATCCCGTTGACATCGATGTCGAAGGTCACTTCGATTTTCGGCGTCCCTCGTGGTGCGGGCAGGATCCCTTCCAGATTGAACTGGTTCAGCATCCGGTTGTCACGAGCCATCGGACGCTCACCCTGATACACACTGATCGTCACGGCCGACTGGCCGTCGGCGGCGGTCGAGAAAGTCTGCGTGGCGGTCTTGGGAATCGTGGTATTCCGTTCGATCAACACCGTCAGTACACCCCCTTCGGTTTCGAGACCCAGCGATAGCGGAGTCACGTCGAGCAGTACCATATCCTTGACATCGCCCGAGATGATCCCCCCTTGAATAGCGGCACCAATCGAGACGACTTCGTCGGGATTCACACCCCGATGTGGCTCTTTCCCACCGAACATCTTCTTGACGAATTCTTGCACTTTCGGAACGCGGGTCGAGCCACCGACCAGCACGACTTCGTCGATTTGGCTCGGTGACAGTTTGGCGTCACGAAGTGCATTTTCCACTGGCTTGCGGCAACGTTCAATCAGGTGATCAACCATTCGCTCGAATTCGGCCCTGGTCACGGTCAGTTGCAGGTGCTTGGCACCGCTGGCATCCGCAGTAATGAACGGCAGATTGACATCGGTGGACTGTTGACCCGAGAGTTCCTTCTTGGCTTTTTCCGAGGCTTCGCGCAACCGCTGCAAGGCCATGGCGTCCTTGCGCAGATCAATTCCGTGCTCAGACTGAAACTTGTCAGCAATGTGTTTGATCAAAACTTCGTCGAAGTCATCACCACCGAGGTGAGTGTCACCGTTGGTACTGAGAACTTCCACCAGTTCATTATCGACTTCCAAAACCGAGACGTCGAATGTTCCACCGCCGAGGTCGAACACCGCAATCTTTTCGTTCTTCTTGTTTTGCAAACCGTAGGCCAAAGCCGCAGCCGTCGGCTCGTTGATGATGCGTTCGACCTTCAGGCCAGCAATCTCGCCCGCATCCTTCGTTGCCTGACGCTGAGCGTCATTGAAGTAAGCCGGAACCGTGATCACCGCACGGGTAACCGTGTGACCCAAATAGGCTTCGGCTGCCTCCTTCAACTTACGCAGAATCTGTGCCGAAACTTCTGGTGGCGTATAAGTCTTGCCATGGACTTCGACCTTCACGTATTCCGCCGCCCCACCAATCACCTTGTAGGGGACCATCTTCTCTTCAGATTCGACTTCTGTGTGGCGGCGTCCCATGAATCGCTTGATCGAGTAGATCGTGTTCTTGGGGTTGGTGACAGCCTGCCGTTTCGCTGGATCACCGACCAGCCGATCACCCTTTTCCGTATAAGCGACCACACTCGGTGTAATCCGATTTCCATCCTGATTGGCGATAACCTTGACCTCGCCCCCTTCCATCACCGATACGACTGAGTTTGTGGTACCGAGATCGATACCGATAATTTTTTCTTGAATCGCCATAGTGATCGTCTCCAAACGAAATTCAGGAGGTTGTTGACAGGAAAAATTCACGTTCCTCGACCTATTCGCAAAGATTGCGCCAAGAGAGGTTCTGTTTGATTTTTCTGCGCGAAATGCGGGAAAATAGGGTTTTCTTCCCAGCATGGCGATACTTGGCGGATCGGATCGGAATCGGGTCTGCCATTTTTGCAGCAAGGCATCCACCCGACACAAAAACGACCGCTGCCATTTTGGCGGCGGTCGTTTTGCAATGGTTTCGACGTTGTTTTGAAGAAGCGACATGAGTTGACTGACAACAAAACGAAGATCCCTCGCTGGCGATTCGGGCGAGCGTTCATTGATTCGCCGTCATGATCGCGGATCAAAACGCCAGCCCCGACCCATAAGCAAGGGATCTTCCTCTTATTCCGCAGATTTGGCTTGAATTGGCCTCTTACACGACGGATGTTCCTCGTGTTTCAGCCAGACCCCAAGGATTCACGGCAGTTCACGAATGCGGATTTGCTTGAATTCGGCCCACATCGGTTTCCCCGCGTGCAACTGCAGCGCCAGGATCCCTTCACTTAACGCGTTTTGTGGGTCGTGGTCGTGAAAATCGAGGATCAGCCGGTTGTTCAGAAAATGCTGAATGTGATTTCCCTTGGCCGTGATGACTACGTCGTTCCAGTCATCGAGTTTAAACAACTGCCCGAACGCGGCCTGATCGATCAGTTCCGCATGCGTTACCTTCTTCCCGGTTTCGTCCCATTTGGCCGACTCACCGACCAGGCAGATTCGTCCCCGTTTTCCCCCTTCGTCATAAATGAAGCCCGAAACGTTCGGCAGCAGGGTTTCGTTACGAATTTCGTGCTGATAACCACGCACCACCCACGCGTTACTGACTTTCCCCTCGGTAATGTGCTTCGAGCGGTATTGGATTCCCGAGTTATTCGTCGCGTTACAACGAAACGACAGTCTTAATTCAAAATCTTTGGTCTGACCCGCTTTCCAGATCAGGAACGTATTTCCATTGGCGACATGCTCCAGCGTGGTTTCCCCGTGAATGACTCCCGCTTTCACGCTCCAGAGTCGCGGGTCACCATCCCAGCCCTCGAGATTCTGGCCATTGAAGAGCGACTTCATACCCGGACTTTCGGGGGGAGCTGTCTCAGCAGCTGCCAACTGGAAAGAAATCAGGCAGAGAACGACTGGAAGTACGATTGGGGCCACAGCCCATCGATGCAGCATGGTTTACTCCGGAGAGATCGTCAAGAAGAGCGGAATCGGTGCACGCCTCGATCCCGACGGAATCGCTTATGCAAATTCCATGTTCCTCTTTTTGACGCAGATCGTCCAGTGTCGATCACTGGTTGGCTGAACTGCCGCACCAGAAATCCCCAATTCCCCGACCAGCTCTCGAACTTCGTCAACGGTCAATGCGGCATGCAGCGACTCACGAAACATTTTCTGCTGGTGACTGTTCGCATCTCCTGCGTAAGTTTGAACCAGGTTTTCCAAGATCTTGATGTCGTCAGGACGCATCAGGTCACGAACGAACAAGATCCCGCCGGGCTTCAGAATCCGCCAAAGTTCTGCCAGCACGCTGCGTGGCTCGGGGATGTGGTGTACGATACTGTTGGACATCACCGCATCATAGGCTCCGTCGCCATCGGGAAGTCGCTTGCAGTCGCTGAGGATTAATTGGATCGAAGCCTCGAGCCCCGCCGTGAGAATATTTTCCCTGGCCACCACCAGCATCTGCTGAGCCAGATCACTGGCGGTCACAAAAAACGTTTGGTCGCGCTGGATCAGTTCGATCGGAATCAGAGCCGTTCCCGTCCCGGCATCAAACACGTTCACACATCGAGGTTCTGTTGGATCCCGCAATTCCAACGCACGCAGAAAATCATCAACGAATCGACGGTTCACGTTACTGTGATCCATCTGGTTGTAATCGACCGCCTCTTCGGCGGTATCCATTACCTCAGGTTCCCGAATGCGGCTCAGCATCGTGGTGGCTTTCTCAGTCTGGACAACCGCGATCGCTCAGGCGAGTTCGCGGATCGATTCCCGTCGGTCAAGCAGATATTGGGGGCGGCCACTGTGATCGGGAATCGTGGCGGTGGCGACATCGATTCCCAGCTGTTTGTAAAGCGTCGCAAAGACGTCCTGGTAGTGAATCGGTCGATCGAGCGGCACTTCCCCCAAGCGGTTGGTTGAGCCAATCACTTGTCCCATGCGCATGCCACCCCCCGCCAGCAGGGCACACGAGGCTTGCGGCCAGTGATCGCGGCCACCTCCGGGATTGATGCGTGGGGTCCGGCCAAATTCACCCCACGCAATCACGCTGACATCCTGGTCCAGTCCGCGAGCATGCAGGTCTTCGACCAGTGCGGTGATCCCCATATCGAGCTTCGTCAACTGTTCAGGAAGTCGTTCGAAGTTGCCCCCATGGCGGTCCCAGCTGCCGAACGACAGCGTGACACAACGGACTCCGACCTCGACCAACCGCCGCGCCATCAAAAACTGATCCATCCAATGCGGGCCGGCATCTTCACCAAACGCGGGTGAGGAACTTCCGCGACCATAGCGGTCGCGGAGCAACGGGTCTTCCCGGTCCAGATCGAGCGCTTCGACCAGCTTGCTGCTGGTGAGCACATCAAAAGCCTTGCGAGTAAAAGCGTCGACCCCCAGCATGGTGGGATTTGCATCGACACGCTGGCGGAAATGATCAAAGCTATTCAGGAGTGACTGTCGATGTCGCAGCTGATCCAGGGTAATCCCGTTCAGCCGCATGTTGGCCATCCCTTCGTTATCGGGCTGGAACGGGGCATACGACAACCCCAGAAACCCTGGGAGGCCCGGATTCGAATAGGGGGCATGGCCGGTTTTTGTGGTGAGGCCAATGAAAGGGGGGATGGCCGGATCCGCCGGTCCCTGCAGTTTTGCGACGGCCGACCCGAGCGACGGATGATTACTCTGTCGGCCCCCTGGCCCGATCGGATAACCACTCATACACATGTCCGAGGCATGTTGATCCGGGCCACCGTACAGCGACCGGATGATGGCAAATTTGTCCATCATCTTCGCCAGTCGCGGCATGTGTTCGCAAATTTCGATCCCCGGCACGTTGGTCTGAATCGGCAGGAAAGAACCACGAATCTCGATCGGAGCCTCACGCTTCAGATCGTACATATCCTGGTGCGAGGGCCCCCCGGACAGATAGATCATGATGACCGCTTTGTGCGACAGACTTTTGCCTGGCGAGCTGGTCGAGTTCGCTTCCGCACGCAGGATCTGCGGTAGGCCCAGTCCCCCCATCGCCAGACCACCGATTTTCAAAAAGTGTCGCCGAGACTGTCCGTCACAATTCGAGACCGGTTGCTGTCCGAGGATTGAAAGCATCTGATTCCCTTAATTCTTCTCTGATACCGCGCGTCGCATAGTTTAAACCAGTTTTGCGACAAATAGTATGAAATCCTGGAAATTTTGTCAGCGCGCCACCGCGAGACTCATAATGGATTCTTCGGTCCATTCGCGGGCGGGCCGGGTTTCCCGAAGCACACCCCCCGACATCACACCAATCCGATCACAGACGGCCAAGAGCTCCGTGAGGTACGAACTGACAAACAAGACTACTTTTCCTTCGGCAGCCAGTTCACCCATCAGGCGATAAATCTCGGATTTGGTCCCGATATCAATCCCGCGAGTCGGTTCGTCGAGCAGTAAAATATCGGCCTGTTGATGCAAAACCCGGGCGATGGCCACCTTCTGCTGATTCCCTCCCGAAAGTTCGCCAATCGTCTGTTCCGGCGAGTGGGCCTTGACCTGCAAACGCTTCATCCACTGAATCACCTCGGTCCGGCGTCGACCGAGTTGCAGAAATCCGGCTCGGGAATAAGGCTCCAAGCGACTATACGTCAAATTATCGGCGATCGATCGTGATTGCGCCAGTCCCTCGGTTTTCCGGTCTTCGGAAACCAGTCCCAGCCCGGCACGAATCCGCGCGGGTGTCTGGTGATCGATGGCGATGGTCGCCACTTTCACCTCGCCGCTGCGGACCGGATCCAAGGCAAACAGCGCACGCAACAGCTCTGTTCGACCGGCACCAATCAGCCCCGCCAGACCAAAAATTTCCCCTCGTTTTAATTCGAGCGAAACCTGTTGCGGCGCGACTTTCCCGCTGAGATTACGGATCGACAAAAGAGTCTCTCCCGGGGAATGCGGCACCGTCGGAAACAGTTCTGCCACTCCACGCCCCACCATCAGCGAAACAATCTCTGCATCCGTCGTCCCTGCCAGCTTCCCAGTTCCCACGGATTGGCCGTCGCGGAGTACCGCATAATTATCACAGACTTGCCGGATCTCTTCCAGAAAATGACTGATATAGATGATTCCATAACCCGAGTCGCGAAGTTTGCGAATCACCGCGAACAGGTGCTGAACGTCCTGCAGCGTCAAACTACTGGTCGGTTCGTCAAAAACCAGCACGCGAGAATCAGACGCAAGTGCCCTGGCAATCTCGACCAACTGGCGCAGGGCAATCGACAACTCACGCACCGGGGTCTCGGGTCGCAGCTGGGGATGGCCCAACAGTTCGAGCGCCCGTCGAACCTGTTCACGTTGCTTTCTTCGGTCGCGGAACCCAAACCAGTGGGGTTCCTGGCCAAGCATGATATTGTCTTCGACCGACAGATCGGGTGCCAGATTCAGCTCTTGGTAAATCATCCCGACACCCGCCAGTCGCGCATCGTGCGGTCCCTGCGGTCCGTAGGGCTGGCCCGACAATTTCATCTGGCCTGAATCAGGCGAATGAGCCCCACTCAGGATTTTCATTAGGGTACTTTTCCCGGCACCATTCTCGCCGATCAGGGCGAGAATCTCCCCGCCCCGCACATTCAGTGAGACCTCGTGCAGCGCCTGGGTTGCTCCGAATCTCTTGGAGATGTTGGACATCGTCAATAAATCGTCGGCCACCATGGAATGAAAATCCGCTTTGAGTCAACGTCGGTTGCAGTGCATGACTTTGTCACAGGGGATTGCCAGCGTCAATGAACTCAAATGCAAAATCCCCTGTACCCTCGCAGGTTGACATCATCCTGTTAGTCCTGAAAGTTCCATCCTGTTTTTCATTGATGCCGACCAGCATATCGTCCTTTCCGTGAGTTCCGATCCAGAACCAAACGTTTGACTCGCCGCCAACCACAGCGCCTGCACGATTGTCGCTCTGGAACAACCGGTCTCGTCCGACAACCCTGTGGCACAACCAGTTGGATCTCCCGAATAACCGGCATCACCCGCATTTTCGCCCCCTCACGATTGCTACGCGATACGATCGGGCAGATTCGGACAGATCCATGGTGGCAGTTCGTTGGTCAACGGACCCGGACGCTGTTACGCTGTTGCGAGGGAAAAACTTTCGTTGCTCATGCGAAAACCGGGAATTGCCATCATGTCCGAAACGCCGTTTACTCAACTTCAGGATCAACATCGTTCGGGGGGCTCCACAGCGGTGTTCGACCAGTTGGCGAAGACGCTTCGCGAGGGTCGCGAATATCATAAGCTGTTTGATGCCCTCTGCCTGAAGAAAAAACACGCGCTCGGGGCACCGCTGCATCGACCTACCTCGTTCGATGACATCGCAGGCGACAAACGTGATGAATTCGAATCGGCCTACGTCGCCGCAGCACGGGAAGTCGGCGAATTGCTGCTCGCCGATAAAAAGCTGAGTCAGTCATTTGTCTATTTTCACGCCCTGCGCGAAACCCAGCCGATTCGCGATGCGATCGAGGCACTCCCGATCCCTCAGTCTTCCAGTGAAGAGTCTGAAGAACTGATTGATCTGGCGTTCTATAAACTGATTCATCCCTTGAAAGGGATGCAGATCATGCTGACCACGCATGGAACCTGCAGTACCATCACCGCATTGGATCAGGCCTTCATGAACCTCAGCCCCGAGCAACGGGCCGAGTGTGCCGCACTGCTCGTCAATCGGCTGCATGGGGATTTATTGCAATCCGTGCAGCGTGAAGTCAAACAGCGGATCCCCTTTGCCGAACCAGCCCGCACCTTACGGGAACTGACCGCCGGACGTGACTGGTTATTTGCCGAAAACAACTATCACATTGATGTCTCGCATCTGCACTCGACCGTCCGCTTTGCTCGTTCATTAACCCCCGGTCAACCGGAGTTGGGATTGGCTCGCGACCTCGCCGAATACGGAGCTCAGCTTTCCTCCCAATTCCAATACCCCGGCGAACCCCCGTTCACCGATTTTTACGCCGCACACATCCAGTTCTTTAAGTACCTGCTGAATGAAAACCGCGACGATGCACTCGGTTATTTCCAGCATCTGCTGGAAAATGAGCCTGATCAATCGAGCCAAGCGATGATCGCCTATGTCATGGTCGATCTGCTCGCCCGCACCGAACAACTCGACCGGGCACTCCCAATCGCCGAACAGTATCTCGTCAAAGCCGATCAGGATTTTGCGGCGGCATTTGCCGAGCTCTGCCAAAAAGCAGGACGCTACGATGTGCTGATGCGAAGTGCCCACGACCGACAAGACCTGGTCACCTACGCAGCGGCACTGGTTCAGCAGTAACCGCCACGCAGCAACCGTCCATCATTCGTCTTCGTCTTCATCGTCGTCGTCATCATCGAAATCGTCGTCATCCACATCCATGAAGTCGGGGTGCATCGGGTCGCTGGGGTCAAAGAAAAAGTCGCCCAGCCCCATCGGCATGGTGTTGCCGCCCAGTGAACTTTTGCGGCGTTTGGCCATCGAATCGAGGTCGCTGGCGCCGTCACCCAAACAGTTCATCAAGGCTTCCTGCCAGAGCTTGTCTTTACTAATCGGATGATCTTTGTCCTGAGCAAGTCGCTTCATCGCGTACCTCAGGACGTTGATCCCGTCGCGGGTGGAAAAATCGAGATTCAGTTCATGCGCCTGCTGGAGAAAACTCACCGTCAGGTTCAGCATTTCTGTTTCCGCAAACGGAAGATGGAACTTGAGGATCGACAGTTCGTCATCGCGGTTCGGATGCCCGAGTGTCAACGTTGGCTGTAGACGACTCAAGATATAGTCTGGAATTTCGAAGGTCGATTCGTCATCGTTCATTGTGACAGCACAGCGGAAGTCGGGATGGGCGTGAATGGTGATCCCCGCGACGATCGATTCGACATATCGGCGATGATCAAGCAGTGGAGCCAGGCTGGCCCACGACTTTTCGTTCATCCGGTTTCCTTCGTCTAGAATGACGATCCCACCTCGGATCATCGCGGTGACCAGCGACGAGGCGTGGTATTTGATGTGACCGCTTTCCGCCAGCACGGGGGTTACGAGCAAATCTTCCGGGCGTGTGTCGGCCGTACACTGGTAGATGTACAAATCCTGTTTGCGATTTCGTCCGGCGGAAATTGCCAGGGTGGTCTTGCCGATCCCTGGTGATCCGACCAGGCGGGGTGACAAGGGCAAGTCCTTGGCATCGACCACGAGCCAGCAGGCGAGCAATTGTTGCAGGATTTCACGTTGACCGATCCATTCTCCTTCCGACGTATCGGGCTGGCTCAGGTGGAGACGAACCCCGTCGATTTCGATCGATTCGATCATGGAGGCTGATACTTTCGTAAAATATTCGTAAAAATAAGGGTGCTGCTGGCGTGCTGCCAGCGTTTCCGGCAAAATCAAGTTCCTCGGAAATGCGTTATCGGCCACGCAATTCCAAAAGACTCACTCCCCGCTTCTGCCATCATCCTGCCATTGTGGTCGACGGGCCACTCGCCGACAAGTTGACAACCCTTGCTTGGGTCGAGAACCTTCCAGCATGACAGACCCAGCGCCCGAACCCTCATCACCGATTGATCCGAAGGAAAAGGTGAAAACCTTTCCCACATCCCCCGGCGTTTATCTGATGAAAGACGATCGCGGTCGCGTGATTTACATCGGCAAGGCGGTGAATCTGCGAAATCGGGCCGGAAGTTACTTTACCAAACAGGCGGCCGAAGAGTTACGGACCGCCAAGCTGGTGCTGGAAATCAAGGACCTCGACTACATCGTCACCGACAGTGAGGTTGACGCTCTGCTGCTCGAAGCCCGACTCGTCAAAGATGTTCAGCCGCGATTCAATCAGGAATTGAAAGACGACAAAACGTTTCCGTATCTGGAAATTTTCATTCGCGAGGAATTTCCCCGCGTCGAATTCACCCGAAAGCCCCGTTCCCGTGGTACGAAGCTCTATGGGCCGTTTACCAATGCCAAGCGGTTACGCGGGGCGATTGTGGTGCTGCAGCAGATTTTTCAGTTCCGGACCTGCACTCTGGATATCAAGGAAGCGGACGAGCGTTGGCGGTGGTTTCGTCCCTGCCTGCTGGCCAGCATCCATCAATGTACCGCGCCGTGTAATCAACGAATCAGCCGGGATGACTATCGTCGAGACATTCGTCGCCTGCGACTATTTCTCGAAGGAAAAAAGGATTCGCTCTTCACCGAACTGCGGACGGAGATGCAGACCGCTGCCAAAGAGTTGAAGTTCGAGAAGGCGGCCCGCCTGCGTGACCAGATCAAGTTACTGGAAAACCTCAATCTGCGCGGGGATCTGCGGGAACATGCTCAACCCGAAGTCTTTCAGGTCGATCCGAAGCGGGGGCTGCTGGGGCTCAAAAAAGTCTTTGACCTTCCCGCAGTTCCACGCCGCATCGAAGGGATGGATATCGCCCATCTGCAGGGAGGGGA
>Ga0114978_10004549_pt1 | contig 11200 bp, 1 predicted proteins | sample S_140212_EF_Meta_FD_87027 | JGI IMG/M metagenome (GOLD analysis project Ga0114978, IMG submission 87027) | Freshwater microbial communities from Lake Simoncouche, Canada to study carbon cycling - S_140212_EF_MetaG | ecosystem: Environmental > Aquatic > Freshwater > Lake | place: Lake...
CCCAAGCTGTAAAGGTTTATCTTGAAAATCAGCCTGAGCTGAAATCAAGTTAGCAAATATAGATACACCATCTTTACCAGATCTATTATCATTAAATCTATTAATACTTGTATTAAAGTCAAGAGGTAGTTCTATTTTAGTATCATCAGCTACATCATATTTTTTAAGAAGCTCAGCTCTTTGCTTATTCTTTTCTTTTACCTCAGGCATATCAACAGACTTTGTGATGTGCTTAAAGGTTTCTGGATTGGTTAATACATTCCAATGTATATCTCTATAAAACTGTTTTAATTGATCTTCATTTAAACCATCTATATCAGCTATTGAATTAACTGAGTAGCTTATTGGTTTGTATCCAATAATTTTTCCATCAGCATCTTTTATTTCTTCAGTCTTAGATTTATAAGCATAAAGTTTATCAACGTCAAAGTCAGATCCCATCTGTCCAGTGATACCATCTGGTACAATGATTGTATCTTCCATATAGCTAGGCAGGAATCCCACCACTTCTATAGGCATTGTAGAAGTAAGTGACTGATTGGGAATACGAGAACCTACAAGCTCAAGAAGAGACTTGTCTATCTTGCTTGTATCCAATATTTTTATACCATTCTCTTCTGTAATAAATTTAGATAGATCTATAAGATTACCTTTAGAGTCTTTTATATATTGTGATACTATCATTTGAGCTGGACTCACTTTACCATCTTTCTTGGTAATGTAATTTAGCTTTGCCTCACCATCTTTGAATTTACTAGCATAACTATCTGTCCAAATAATACCAGACTTTATCCCAGAGCTTAAAGAACTAAAGTTAAACTTAGCTCCTACACCACTCACCTGTACAAAGCTAGAACCATCCATCTTAAGCATTACATTCTTATTAATCATTGAGTTGATTAATCCTTGTATTTTTTTAGCTTTGAAGTTAAGTTCTAATGGATATTTAAATTTCTTAGTGAGGGGATCAAGCTCAATTGCTCTAAGATCATTTTCACCATAGCTACCACTTGTATCCTCAAGTATTATTCTTTTAAGTATATCATGAAGACCTTCATGGGAAGCTTCTAAGTTTCCTAGTTTTTTATCAAGCTCAGCAGCTTTTAATCCAAACATTCTAGTACGAACTTTCTCTTTGATTGCTTTTAGCTCACGTCCTTTTAAAACACCTAAACCTTTTACATCAAAGTCAACTTCTAACAAACCATCAAACAAAGTACGATTCATCTGACTCACTGTAGCAATTTCATCTCTTTGATGAGGAATTTCTTGCTGTGTACGTAATCCATCTCTACTAAGAACTTGTAAAGACTTATTCATATCTTCTTCAGATGGCTCTACAAAGTTTCCTTTCTCATCAAATAACTGAACACTTGTACCAGGTCTTCCTAGTTTCTTACTAGAAGCAAAGTTTACAGATTGGATATTATTTTTTTCCATCCACACTCTAAGCTTGTCTCTTTCAGAGTTAGCTTCATGTTCTGGTATAAGAGGATAGCGTGAAGACTTAACATAGTCTATACGATTAAGTCCTGTATCTTCTCCTTCATTCTCATCACTCACCTGTACAGGTTTCAATGGAGTGAATACAAACTTAGTCTCTTCAGCACCAAGTTTATAAAATCCACCAGGACCTGCATCTTTAATTTTTTTGTTTATTGATTCCCATATAGGGGTAGGTATCTTACCTTCACTATGTAAGAAGTCTATATGCTCTTGTAGTGTAGTGAGCTCCTGAGCATCTGTAATATCATTACTCACTTTGTTCACTCTAACAGTGACATCAGCAGCTGTAACAGCTCTATAATCTTTACTAAAATACTTCTCACCATTACTTAATGTCCAAGACCAGTTACCCTGGGCTCCTGGAGCAATAAGTGCAGCAGCACGTTTTGAGAATTCATCCCATGTTGCTTTAGCTAATTTAACTTTATCAGCTCCTCTTAAACTATCAAAACTTGTAATTTCTACATCTTTTGCTACTTTAAAAGAAACCATTGGATCAAATCTTAAAAACTGAAGTGCTTTAACTTGAGCATTCATGTAGTTAAGTTTCATATCCATTAACATAAGTCTAGCTAGGTTACGACCTTTAGCCTCAGTTTGTCTAAACCTGTATACATAATCAGTGGGTCTGTGACCATTTTTAAAAGAAGGGAATGAGTATTCACCATTTTCATTTTTGATAATCCCCTTAGATATGTATTCATCTATTTGTTGTTCTGTAGATTCTGTAAACTGATTAAGTATAACAGCTCCTACAGTTTTAGCATGGTTCTTTGTAAGTTCTTCAAGAGTTTGTCCACCAGAATATAAATCTTTTCTAAAAGATTCTAAAAGAGGACTAGAGTTTAATGCAGGAATTATATAGAATAACTTAGATGCTACATCAAAGTTTTCTAAATTCACCTTATCTGCATATTGCATAGAAGCAATTATTCTTCCAATCTCTGGAGCTACAAAACTTTCAAACATTCTTTGTTTAACATCATCTGTATATTCTATATCACCATTAGCTAAAAGAACAAAGTCTGTTCCTTTTCCTACAGGAATCTTAGGATCATCTATAAAAAACTCTTTAGTTTGTTTCACCTCAAGTGAAGCTGTTTTATCAGATAGAGTGAAGAGAATATAAGTACCAGTCTTCATGTTTTCTTGATGCTTCATAAACATAGCTCTAGTCTGTTCAGCATCAGTTAAATTCTTTCTAGTCTTACCATCTTTGTTGGCTTCTTGCTCACGCATACCATCAAAATATCCTAATGTAAAAGTTTTATTACCATTTTTTACATCACTCCAAAATTCTTTATTAGGACTTGCAAAAGCACTATTCATTAAAGAGCTTGTATTACCTTGCTCCCAAGCACGCTTTTTTATCTCAACATAGTTTAGTTGAATATTGGCATACTTAGACTTACCTTCTGAATTTCTTGAAGAAGGTACATTTATAAGTCCAGGGTTTGCCTCGTAGTATAATTTTGCTAATTTGTTAAGTGAATTTCTCTCATTTTGTAAACCATAGTTAGATAGAAAAGGCACATCTAGGTTATTAGCATAGCCCATATATATATTTTCTAACATACCTTTCTTAGCAAACAAGCTATCAAAGGTTCTACCTTTTTTAATTTCTGAGCCTAATCTAGGGGCAATATACTCCATCTGAGTGTCAGTGAGCTTAATACCTAATACACCAAAGAAATCTTGAAACTTCTTAATTTTTTCAGGACCAGAAAGAGTTCTTCCTTCTTCTAATATAAGATTAAGTTGTTCCACTCTTAGCTGGTTAGGAAACATCTCACCAGTGGCTGTTCTTGTAAAAAAATCAGAGTTCATTTGTTGAGAATAAAAATCTCTAGCAACTTGTTCTTCTATAGTGTCTCTATTAAGTCCAATCGATTTTACATCTGTAATAGCTTGTACTTCATTACCAGATCTTCTAGCTTTCCATAACACCAAACTTTCATTAGCAAATGCTTTACTTGCAAATGTTAATATTTGATTTATAGTATCCCAATCGCCATCATTTTTGAATGTTTCAATCTTAGCTTTCAAATCAGATAGATAAGGTCTTGCCTCAACATTCTTTATAATGCTTGTCATAAAAGCATCATACTTACCTGACTGTTCAGTGTATCCACTTAATTGCATATCTATTCCTGCAGTGAGGATATCAGAAAATACATCACTTGGATTAGCATATAAAGGTATACCTAACTCATAAGCACCTGTCTTTATATTATTCACTAAAGATCTAACACGAAGACTTGCTGTCTCACGAGGATTAACTTCATTGAAGTCTTTACCAAAGCGTTCACCTATCTCTTCTTGAGCTAGTTGATAATCTTCTGTATCATCTTCTTGTTTGTTTGTTACATCTTCAGATTGTACAACTACAATCTTTCCATCAACTTCGATAATTCCTTTGTGAGCTAATTCAGCTTTTACAAAGTCTTTATATCTATCAAAATTGTCTATAATATTTTCATATTGACCTATAGCTTTACCAAGTTCTTGAAATTTAGTGACCCCTTGTAAATTAAATCTTGAAAGTAAAGCCTTAAACTTATCATTATCTTTTTGCTTTAAAGCATCAAAAGATTGTTCATTATTAATAATGTTTACAAAGTCATTAACATTTCTCAAAGACTTTTCAAACTCAGCTTTTGCTTTGCTAAATGAATCAGTCATTGTAGTCTTTTCTACTCTGCTTGGGCTAATTGTTCCTAAACCATCTAATACAAGAGACTGAATATGATTAGTGTATTTAATCTCTTGCTGACTACGCATAAGATTTCTATCTATGCCTTCAGCAATATCTTCTGTACTTCTTGTAGCAATAGACTTATATATTCCTGTATCAGGAGTGGTACGAATTTCTCCATACTTAAAGAAATTTCTCCAAGCTTCTTTTTCACCAACTTCTTTAACTAAATCTTTCCACTCTTGACTCGATGTATTAGGACAGTACATAATTATATTAGTTTAGCATTTTTTCTTTTGTTCTTCAATTTGTTTGTCAGTCATTTCATTAGCTGTTGCTGCACGATCAAGCATATCAAAAAGATCATCAGCATTAACCTCAGTAGTAGCAGTTTGTAAATTATTTATTTGATCAAACAATGCTTTTGGATTTTCAGAATATTCAGCTTGAAAAGGAATTTCTTTTTCACTTCCAAATCCACTTGTTGGTCTTTGTCTGTAATCAACAAGTACTTCAAACTTACTACCATTAGGACGAGTAACTTCAAATATTTCATTCCCTCTATTAAACTTATCCCTTTGTGATTTTATAAATGTTACTTTAGTACCATCTTCAGTCCACTTGCTTGTTCCTGGAATGACTTTACTTGAAAATCCAAGTGAACTACCTTTTATATCGTTAATTTGTTTTTCAATTTTAGTTTTTTCAATCGTTTCTGCAGAAGCTACAGGAGGTGCTTCTTCAAATTTATCTTCAACAACTGCCTCAACTTTTTGAGAATCTATTTTGTTTTCTGTTCCTTGTGTATCTGTTGTCATTTTAATAACAGGGTTTGCAAAATAAACCCAGTCGTTATTTTTATTCTTAGACTCAATACCTTTCTCAATATATGTAGATGCTCCTTGCATGATGTATTCATTATACGTCATAGAAGATATTTTCATTTTACCATTTTCAATACTAACAAATGGAATCTTTTCAATGCTATTAATACCTTTTAAGTTTCTACCCTTTGCAAACTTAACTGTTGTAAGTAAGTTTTGTAAATGAGCCATTACATTATCAGGTAGTTGATCAGCTAAAACAATAGGTTTACCTCCATTATCATACCATTGGTCTGCTAATTTAGATTGTATGTAAAGATGACCATCATTTGTGATGTTTAATCTAGCTACATTGTTTGGAAGATCAGTACCATTACCTATAGCAGAAAGTGAATCACTTTCAAGAATAGTGATGTAATGATCTATATAACTTTGTAACACTCCAATATCAGGTTTACCTTCTGACATTTGCATACCCATTGCATTATACACAGCTTTAACTAGTTCAGGATTATCCTGCTGACCAGTGAATGCTTTCCAGCTTTCTAAAATAAAACTAGCTTGATTTATATTTACTGTTGGTATCTTAATAAAGGTTGGGAAGAATGTTCCTGTTGGTGTAGGCACAAGTAGTACAGGCGTACCACTATGATCATCTATATCTTCTGAAAAAGATTTAGTATTTTCTATACCATCTATGGTGACATTTTTAGTCACTTCAAGTTGACCATTACGAACAATAGCAAACATACCATGTTTATTACTTGTTCCACCTTCAGATATTTTTGGATTTACTCTTTCACTAATTGTTCCTGCTTGTGCCACTGTTCTTATTATCCCTATTGACTTTCCTTCTACTACTGCATTCATTTCAAACTTAGAATCTTTGTTATGATTCTCAAGAATAAAGTTACGTAATTTTCTATTCTTTTCCAGCTCTTTTTTCAATGTAGCAGGTACAGCTTGATCAAGTTCAGACTCTGGAATTACAATGTTTGGATACTTATCTCCTATCTTATATTCTATCCATTGAGGTTCATGTAAATTACCTATAAGAGTTTCTTTACCATCTATAATAGAATATATTCCTATAGGAGCATAATCAAACATCTCAGGAATTATCTTACCATTAGAATCAAATACTTTTGACTTATCATAGGTTTCACCTGTAATACGATTTTTTACAGCTTCAAAGTCATCAGTTCTCACTTTATAAGTGACACTACTACCTGGCATAAAGTTTCCAGTGGCAATATCAAATACATAGTTGTTGTTTACACCCACTCTTATATATCTCACTTGATTACCAACCACTTGTTCTTCAATAAGATCAGTGGTATTTGCTAGTGAGTTGTGTGGAGCTATTTGTTTTCTTCCTTCTTGGAAACTAACATTAGCTGTATTATTATCTTCAGAAGTGCTATTTAAACCACTTGTATTAAACCTATTATTTTGTACAAAGTCTTTTACATTGTTTTTAGTATCGTCTTCTCCTACAAAAGCAGTTTGCTGTAGAGTGACAGCACCATCTTCTAGTTTCTTAGTAAAACTATCAATAGGTTCTTTCTCTACAGAAGAAGTTCCTTCTGGAGTGGTCTTAATATAACTAACTGTTTTACCAGGGATAATAGAAGCTATTTTATATGTAGTGCCATCTGGTTCAGCAAATTCATTATTCACTTTGATTTGCTCAGCGTAATTAGTTTTTTCTTCTTCAGGTTTTTCTAAAGCAGCTAGTTCTGCATCATATTTAGCATTGATTGCTTTAACTCCAGCTACTGTAATATCTCCAGATTTATATTTATCTAACTCTTCTTGTCTTCTTCTTTCTATATCAGCTTTCTTAGCTTCTAATTCTGTAGGAGTTTTAGTTTCTACAGGTTTAGGAGGATTCACAAGTTTCTCATATCTCTGAGCTTCAAACTTACCAGCTGTCTTCTTCCAGTCTTCATAAGATGCTATTGTTCTATTAGATGCATCAGCTGCTGTTTTAGCTTGATTGTAGACCTTTTGTAAGTGTTCTTCTAGTGTAGGAGCAACTCCTGTTTGAGCTTCTTTAAAAGGCTTTATTTGACCTTTACTCATTAAGTCTTTAAATTGAGCTTCAGTGAGAGTCATACTATCCTCTGTATCAGTGGGATTAAGTAGATGCACTTCATCTCCTAATACAAATATGCCATACTTCTTACCATTATAACTATACTCAATATCTTGATTTATATTAGTGGTGGGTGTTTGTACAGGTACTGGAGGTGGGGTAGGTTCATTTTTCTTTAATGACTTTGTAATAAAATCATTAGTGATATAGCCTTCATTCAAAGCCATATCAATAAGCTCATGATTAGAATATCTACTTATCTCTTCATCTGTAAGACCATTATCTTTAAGTTGTTTCTTGGCTTCTTTTAATACATCTTCATCAAGATACTCTTCCACTTTAAAGAAGATGTCATCTAATGCAGATGGTTTAATATCTAACTTAAACACTTTTGTAAAGAAAGCACTTAGTGCATCCATAAATTCTGCCCAAGTACTCTTTGCACCTGTTTTTCCTGGAATCTCATTAAGTTCTTTTTGGAATTCAGGATTAGAATAAGCTTCAGCTATAAACTCATGTATATTAGTAAAGCCATAATAGCTAGGATCAATACCTCTATCTTCTAAGTTTTTCTTAGTGTATTCATATATTTGTTCAATATCTTTAGTAAACTTACTATTACCATATTGAAGTTCATCACTTGTTAATAAATGCATTATCTCATGCAACATAACACCTTCAAAAGACATCTTAGTTTCATGTAATGCAGGATCTATTGTTATAGTGCCAGTGCCCACTTCATAATAACCAGGTGCATAAGTTTGTTTCATATCAAACTTAACCTTTGCATCAGCTTTTATTTTAGGAAGTAGTTTTTCTAGAATAGATTTAAGATAGGGATCTGTATAAGGATTGTTTATTATCTTCTGAATCATTGGAGCTAACGACACTGTTTCACCATCTTGTGTGTCATAATATTCCATGATATCTTCTGCTATTCTATTATCATCTTTAAATCGATATAAGAATGTAGCATTAGTTCCTTTCTTCACCCAAGGAGTTCTACTTTCATAATCTTTAGGTGTTCTATTCTTAGCTCTTTCTTTTCTTTGTTCTTCAGTGATCTTAGCACTCTTACCTCTTTCTGCTCTTTCTAAAGCTTCATTAATAGGATTGGTAATTACATTATCAATGTACTCTTTAAAGTTCTTCATACCATTTTTGGTATCAGCATACTTTGCCCACTCTAAACCTATTTGTTTAATGTGGTTATCTATTTGTCCCTTACGAGCAAGTTTTAAATAATAGTTTAATGTTATTGCTTTGTTAGCATCCTCATTTCTATATGATTTTTCATACTCATAAAAACCAATCTCTCCTTTTTTAATAGTCTTTAAAGTTTCAGAGTTATCTTTTTTAAGAGTGGCCATCTGTGATGTAAGTTGATTCAACACAGTCTTAGCCATAGCAGACTTTATTGCTGATCCTTTACCCATTGATAATTCCTCTACCACTTGTCTTTGAGAATTAATCTTTAATTGTAGTTCATTAATTTGATCTACAAAGCTATCACTGAGTGACGTATTACCCTCAACAGTTTTTAATATCTCACTATTAAAGTTTGAAGCATCTCTATTTAAATCAGCTAATATTCCTTTATAGACAGCTTGTTGAGAAGCCAGTTCTGTCATCTTATGTTTTCTTGCTTGCTCTTCTTCAAGCATATTACCTTTCCAGTCTGTATTAAAAATTATATCATCATTAAGAAGTTTGTTCTGTGCAATGATGCTTTCAGAAAGACTCTTGTATTTTTGAATCTCTTGTTTAGAATTACCATCTAACACTACACCCATTTTTATTAACTGAGCAGCATCAGTTTTATCTACAGCATTTAACTTGTAAGTGAGTTCATTCTCAATACCTAATTGTATATGAGCTGTAACAAAGTCTGCAAAAGCTGTATCCCTAAGAATATCACGTTGCAATTTGTTTTGTTCTATGTTTCCTGCTTCTACAGCTCCTGCTGCATTACTAAAGTTATTAGCTATATTAAATAACTTAGCACTGTTTATAATAGGTTGATTATTTTTATCTAATATAATTTGTTCAGATGTTACATCATTTCCTTGAGCATCTTTAGTTGTAGTTGTTTTTGTTTCGTATATATTACCAAATTTTAACCATTGTTGCTGAGACTCATTATAAAACTTAATAGCATTCTCTGTAAAGATTTTATTTCTACTAAATTCTTTCATTCCAGAAACAGCTGACATACCTCCACCAAGAATACCACCAAGACCAATACTCATAGCAGCTTCAGGATCATTTCCTGTTAAAGCATTTTTTGTTTGTTTAAAATATTGAGAAAACATTTCACCATGATCTTTCAAAGCAGAAACTTTTCCTTCAATACCATATCGTTCATTAACTCTTTGTATAGCAAGCTGAGCATTCTCTTCAACAAAACCTTCCATTAAGATACCTTTACCAAGACCTTTAGTAAATACTCCCACTTTACTATTTAAAAGTCTTTCAATACCATGATTAGATATATTAAAAGCTAAATCATCTCCAAGAGTTAATCCACCTTTTAAGTTTTTAACTAAAGCTTTTCCTTCAGTTTTACCTAACATGCTATTAATCCATTTTAATTCAAATGCATTAGTAGCAGATAGTAAAGCTGCGTTAGAAAGAAAACTACTCTTCATATGAGAGCCAGCTATTTCTGTTTTTTCTTGTTCTGTATAAGGTAGGCCTGTAAGAGGATTAGTTTTTATTTGACCATTTTCATCATATGTTAATGCTCTCTTTATGTTATCACCTGTTTCTGTAGATTCAAACATTGATTCACCAGCAACTGATAGTGCCCATTGATTCACCTTATCAATTTTAGAAGCAAATATACTTTGAGCTTTTGCAAGATAGTTTTCAGCAGTTGCTGCACCTTCAATAGCTACATCAGCTGTATTAGCACCTATCTTAAGAGCAGAAAGTCCTTTAGCAATTCTTGCACCAAGTCCAAGCTTTGCTAAGATGCCACCAGGCACAAATGCAGACATCATAAAAGCTGCACCATCCACTGCATCACTAGTCCAGAAGTTCATATCATTTGTAGCTCTCCACCAAAAACCTTTACCTTCAGCATCAGCTTTTTGATATACAGGAAGCCAGTTATTTTTCATTTCATCATCTAACTGATTAAATACACCTGTAATAGCATTATTAGATGCATTCTCTAAATAACCAGATCCCCAGTTAGTGGGATTAATAAGTCCTTCTATAAAACCAACTGTTTGTCCAATCTTTATACCTGTAGCTGTAGGAAGTCTTAGCAAACCTTTTCCTAAGTTTGTCCAAATTCCTTCTGCTCTTGCTTGAGCATCTTCATTATTTCTACCATATACATAACCAGCAGGTCCTTCTCTATATCTTCTAGTTTGTTCTTCAGGAACATTTATGCCACCTGAAACAGGAGCATATGGAGCAAAAGGACTTTTTTGACGAATGTTAAATAGAATGCCATTAACAATTTGCTCACTTGTAGGTTTAATAGTTGTAGTAGGAGGTGTTTGTTGTTCACCAGCAATAAGACTTGCTGAAGTTGTACTTAAAGCATCAAGAGGTCCAGTACTGTTAGAAGCTGGGGGAGGCGTTGTATTTTGTTCAGATAAAACAGGAGTTTCTTGTAAATTTGTTACTCCTAATATACTTTTGCTCTCATCAGTTAAATTATTTAAAGTAGAAATGTCCTCATTGGTCATGTCTAAATTTAAATCATTAACTGCAATGTTATCTAAAATATTATCTTGAGCCATTTTTAAGTTTTATTTATCTACCATTTATTAATTGGTGTACATCTTGACTGTTCATGGTTGTCAATGTTCTAACAAAAGCTGCAATTTCAGAAGGACCTTGTAAAGTTTCTTTTGTTATAATCTTACCAGTGTTATCTTTTATATAATAAACTTCACCACCACTCATCTTTTGTTTTACCACTCTAAGCATCACACTTGATCCATCTTGCTGTACTTGGAATGGAACAAAAAATTCATTCTTACCATATATAGGACTATCAGTCTCTTTCATATGGAATAATGTAGCTCTAGTAGCATATGGTAATCCTCTATAAGGATCAAA
>Ga0114978_10004555_pt1 | contig 11182 bp, 7 predicted proteins | sample S_140212_EF_Meta_FD_87027 | JGI IMG/M metagenome (GOLD analysis project Ga0114978, IMG submission 87027) | Freshwater microbial communities from Lake Simoncouche, Canada to study carbon cycling - S_140212_EF_MetaG | ecosystem: Environmental > Aquatic > Freshwater > Lake | place: Lake...
ATGCGCAGGGGATTAAGTCCATCAGCGAGAACCGGCCAACCGAGAGCGCGTGATAGCCGACCTGCGTGTTGGGCGAAAGCTTTCCCGTCCGAGGTTTCTACCGAACCGACCAGAATCAGCCCGGCGTCCTCGGTGGTGAATTTTTTACTCAGCGCCGAACGACCAACTGCCGCAGCAGCAACTCGGCGGGAAACGGGTGCCGCTAAACCGGCGAAAAAAGATTTTGTCAGCAAAGTGGCTAATTCCGGCGGCAGTGCTTCATTCGTGGGGTGCAGCGGATCACGAAACGGACAATTTAAATGCACCGGTCCCCGGCGTGGCTGGTGAGTACGCGCGACGGCTTCCGCCAGAGTCTGCCGGAGATAGCGGAGCATAGCCACACTCGCTACCGGAACCGCGCATTCATGATAAAAATTCACCTGACTGCCATAGAGTTTTTGCTGATCAATGGTTTGGCCCGAGTGGCATGCCCGCATCTCCGGGGGACGATCTGCCGTTAAAACAAGCAGCGGGACCCCGCTCTCCTGCGCTTCAATGATCGCCGGGTAGTAATTAGCCCCCGCCGTACCGCTGGTGCAGACCAAGACAACTGGTCGGCCGTACGCTTTCGCCAAGCCAAGGGCAAAAAAACCGGCCGAGCGTTCATCGAGCACCGAAGTCGCCTCAAAGCCCGCATGCCCCGCAAACGCCAGTGTTAGGGGGGTAGAACGCGATCCTGGTGAAATAACCGCGTGAGTCACGCCCAGCTGAAAGAGTGTTTCGACCAGAACACTACTCCACAGGGTGTTTGTATCGCGGAAATCGAGGGCTGGTTGCAGGGGGCGACTCATGGGACAGTTAAAACTTCGAGCAAAGCCTTAAACTTCAATTCGGTTTCCGCAAATTCCTTCTCCGGCTTAGAACCGGCGACAATACCCGCGCCGGCGTAGACGGTGGCCGTGGGTCCGTCAATCAGCGCAGAGCGTAACCCTACTAGAAATTCGCCACCCCCGCGATGATCAACCCACCCCTGCGGCCCGGCGTAGAGTCCGCGATTAAATGATTCTAAGCGGGCAATGGCGGCGACGGCGGGTTCCCGCGGCGTCCCGCCCACGGCCGGCGTGGGGTGTAGACGGGCGACCAGATCAAGAATATGTACGCTAGTCGGTAACTGCGCACTGATGGGCGAATGCAGATGTTGCACATTGGCTAAGCCCAACACGCGCGGTTGGGCGGCATATTCCAATCGCAAATCAAGATCAGCCAAGCGCCGCGCGATCGAATCGACCACCAGCTGATGTTCACGGCGATCTTTCTCGCTGTTCAATAGGACGCGCGCAAACCCCGCATCTTCACTTGCGGAATCACCGCGCGGGGCAGATCCAGCGAGGGCCTCAGTATGCATGCGGCCATTCGCTACGCGGACTAAACGTTCGGGCGAGGCCCCGATAAAACTTTGGCCATGGCCATTGGCGATCGAGAAAGCGTAGCAACTGGGGAACCGTTGCCGCAGATGATTGAGCACACCGAGTGGGTGGAAATCTTCCGTGGTTGTCAGCCTCCGGGCCCGCGCCAGCACAATTTTTAAATAATGACCCTGCGCAATTTCCTGCAGCGCCTGTTCCACCGTCTGTTGATAGGTGCCGGCTCCACCGATTTCTTCGCTTAGCCGCGGCGCCGAGGGGCGATTTTTACGCGATGCACTGCGATAATCAAAGGCCCGAAATTTTTCGTGCGCCTTCCAGACTTTAGCCGCCAGTAAATCAACCGGGGCATCGGTGGAGATTAATAAATTAGCCACTGCGACGGTACTGTCGCCCATGCGCGCCACCTGCCATCGCGGGACAAATAAGCGCAAAGCTGGGAACGCCGCCCCTGTTTCAACCGTGGGCGCAAAAGCCGCCGCAAAAAAGAAATGCGGACCAGCAAAGGGCTCGGTTAAAGGACCGACGGCAATGGTGTCCGTGAGGACTTGCGCAATATAATCACGCGCTCGACTAAATCGGTCGGGCCCGGCGGCGCTGAACTCCAGCACCGCTTCGGCCCCAGCGACGGCAAAACCTTGGGTCGGCCGCTCCGCATAGAAATGGAGTTGGCTAGGATCAAAAATAGACTCAAGGACAGCGAGAGGATCGAGCGATTCTACCGCTAGACTGATGCTGACCAATTGGGGCCGGCCAACTGCTTGAGCAATTCCACGACAGGTCTCTAAGAAGTTCGCCAAGGAAGCGACCGTCACGTTTTCTGCCGGGTCGATTGGCAAAATTCTCATGACCACAGAAAATCAGCCGGCTTTGCACTCATTATTTCACGACGCACAATCAGTAACTTAGACCGTCGCGGGGGCCGGCGGTAAGGGCCGCGGGAATAGCACGAGGGTTGCGGCTACTGGTGAACCGACCAAGCGCTGCCCCCAATTAAGCTCTTCCAGCCAAACCGTCCCCGGCTTGTAACCGAGCACCGCATTAATTTTCTCGGTCGCCGTTGGCGTGACATGCTGGATCAAAGCCACCGCCAGTCGCAGCGCTTCCGCCATCGTCGCTAACGAGGTTCGCAAGAGCGCTTGATCACTAGGCGTGGTTGACTTGCCCAATTTCCAAGGCGCCCGCTTCTCGATGTAGGCATTAGTTTCAGTCAGGAAGAACATCGCCCGTTCAAGGGCGGTATGGAACTGAAAGCCTTCACAGAGCGGAATGAATTCATGGCGTGTTTTCTCCCACAATTCCTGCAAGGAGCGTTCCAAGTCTTCGGTAACCTCCGCGGCGGGGAGCACCCCAGCGGCAAAACGGGTCGTCATGTTCAGGGTGCGGTTGACGAGATTCCCTAAATTATTCGCGAGCTCGCTATTGTAGCGCACGAGAAATTGTTCGCGGGTGAAGTCGCTATCCTGACCGACATTCATCTCGCGCATCAGGAAATAGCGAAAGGCGTCCGCGCCGAATTCCGTGACCAGATCCAGCGGGTTGAGCGCGTTACCCGTGCTCTTTGACATTTTGGCGCCGCGCTGCATCCACCAACCATGCGCGATTATCCCACCTGGCAGCGGCAATTTCGCCGCGTGGAGCATGATTGGCCAGTAAACGGCATGGGGCGGCACGAGAATATCTTTGCCAATTACATGCCAAGTGGCCGGCCAACCACCGGGATGATCCGCAACCGCCGAATAATAATTAAGGAGCGCATCAAACCACACATAAGTGACGTAATTCGCATCGAACGGGAGCGGAATACCCCACTCAAGACGTTCGCGGGGACGCGAAATACAAAGATCGTTGAGGGGCTCTTTGAGAAATTCTAGCACCTGCTTCTGCCGATAACGTGGGAAAATGAAATCCTCATGCTTGGTCAAATGGTCGATGAGCCAGTCTTGGTACTGCCGAAGCTTGAAGAAATAATTAGACTCCGTGATTTCAGTGACTTCGCCAAAAATCTCCGGCCACGTCCCATCGGGGAGACGATCCTTCTCCTGCAAAAATTGCTCCTGCCGGGTGGAATAAAAGCCCTGATATTCCGCCTGATAAATTTCTCCGCGATCGAACAACTCTTGGAGGATCTTGCGCACGACCCGCTGATGGCGTTCTTCCGTCGTCCGAATGAAGTCGTCGTTGGTAATATTCAACCGCGGCAATAAGGCTCGAAATTCCGCGCTCACTTCATCGCAAAATTGCTGGGGCGGCATCCCTTTACGCTTAGCGCTCGCTTGAACTTTTTGGCCGTGCTCGTCGACCCCAGTCAGAAAATGCACCTGGTCTCCCTGCTGACGTCGAAAACGCGCGATGACGTCGGTTAGCACTTTCTCATAGGCATGCCCGAGGTGCGGCGACCCGTTTACGTAGTCGATGGCGGTCGTGATGTAGAAAGACTTCATGGAGGGATAAAAAGTAATACTCCCCCGCCATTTGTCGAAGACTTTGACACCACCCGACCCAAGCCGGCATCGACCGAGCTACCGTGTGGCATATTTCTTGATCAGCATTGATGCTCACAAATCCCGGCCTCATTCCGCCAGCGGCTAGTCGACCCAGCAAAATGCTTTCAGGGCTTGGCATCAGACCTGAAATCGCAACATTATGACTTTATGTTAATCGGCTCACCCGCGTCGCATCGAGTTGCTCGCATCTCTTCCGCTCAGGCCGGCACTCGCCAGCGGGGGTTAACGCTGGTGGAAGTGATGATCTCCCTCATCCTAATGGCGACGGTCATGCTTGGTTTTATCAGCGCATTTATTCAGTCACGCCGCGTCACTGAATCGAGTGTCTTGCATGCAGCAGCCACCAGCATGATTTACGGCGTAATTGAGCAAATCAAAGAACTCGATTACACAACGCTGGTGCCCAGTTATGAGGTTGATCCGTATGCACCCACGGGTACTGGCGCGCCGGTTACGCCGTATGTTCGGGTGCGGATTAGTCAGAACATCATTAAATGGCTCACCGTCGTCCATACTTTGGAATCGACCAGCGCGCTACCAACCACTCCCCACGGCCCTACAACGACGCCCGCTCCGTCCGCGAGCGCGAGCAGTTTGGGGGCTGTAGATAACTGGATTGGCTCTATCCCACTTTCGACTGTCACCGGGACGACTTCTCAACAGATCAATTTGAACATTTGGTTATGGATCGATGAGATCCCCAACCTGTCTCGAGATGTAGCGAACGTAAAAAAATTCACCTTGGTTTATACCTATAGCTATCAAGACGGCAGCATAACACGGACCGTCCGTGATCGAGAAATTTTTCTCCGCACCCGCTACGACCAATGAAAGCTAAGCCTCCCTTCCCGCCATGTTCGTCTCGGGCCGGCTTTACGCTTGTCGAGGTCATGATCAGCATGACCATCGTCTCCCTCGTGATGGGAATGTGCATGAGCACGTTTTTATTTGGCCTCCGGACCATGTACAAGGACACCCAGCGCTTGATGACCAATGCTAGTCTGCGTAGTTTCATGGCGCAAATCTCTAAGGAAACCTTAGACGCCTCTTATTTTTATCTTTTCCCTTATTACACCTCGCTCGATGGCAGCGTGAATTTGGACACCGATTACGCCGCGTTGAGTTTTGTTGATGCCGCGGACGATGATTACGATAAATGGGTGGGACATGGCGATTGCCTAGTCTTGATCACTAAGACTGCACTCTATCGAACGACTGATATTAAACAGATCCGAATTTATTATCGAGTCACACGCGACCAGGCCACAACGGCCAATGCTAATGTCAATGCGGAGGCGGCAATTCGTTATTACGAAACAGCGGATTGGGGCGAAGGCACTTCGTCTACCTCCAATGGGCACAGTGATGTAACGGCTGAGCTAAATTTGATCAATTTAAGCACCACTCCTCTGCTGACCGGATCCAAATTACTCAATGCCCGTAGTAAGGGCCGCGCGGTGCCCTCCCCTTACACGCCGTATAGCGCCGGTGATCTGTACCCGATTTTTTCTTCTGAATCACCCAGTGCTTCAGCCACCAATGGGTTTATTTCAATCAACGTCGAATTCATCAACGGAAGTACCCTCAATAATTTGCTCTCGAGCAGTAGTTTTAATTACACGATTTCTCCCCGGAGATAAACCTATGCGTTCGCACTACAATTCCTCGCCCAAGGGCTCCGCCCTGATCACCGTAGTGATGCTAATCGGGATGATGGCCATTTTGACTGGCAGCATGCTGAATTACACCCTCAGCGAGCGCCGCGGTAATGAACGCAATCGGCTGATTCTTCGCTCAAAGAATATGGCGGAAAATGTAACGCTCTATTCCGCCGAACAAATCAGTACTAAGTTGCATCGAATGAAAACGGTCAGCCTGATGCAGTTTTCGAGTGGCACCAATCAACTCTATCTCCCGCCAAATGACGTTCTGACTACCGCATTTTCCGGAGTCAGCGATGTCGCTACTTATGCCGGAATCACCTCAAACACCGGACTGACGCTCATCACGGATACCACGAGCACAAATTATGGCCTGCAAGTCCTGACCGGCACAGTGCCGATTATTGCCCAATCAACGATGCGGCATTCCGCGCTTGGCTCGATCACGACTTACGCTGAGCAAGATTTACAAATTTCCGAGGTGCCTCTTTTTCAGTTCGCGATTTTTTACAACAAGGACCTCGAATTTTCACCGGGCGCCAACATGGTAATCAGTGGACCAGTACACTCGAACGGTGATTTTATTGCGCGGTGTCAGACGGGCTTTACCAACACGATCCAATTCAAGGATCGGGTAACCGCTGTCGGCGGATTTTACGCTAACAGCGCTTACAAAGGTACCACCTATAACGAAACAGACACCGCTGATATTGGGCCTGGTGGCACCGGCCCGCTGCTTTTTCAAAATCCGGCTGGAACCACCACGAACATTATGAGCTCCGCCAGCGTCTGGCGTGACCATAAATATGGCGGTACTTCAGTGACCACCACCTCCCTCGCGAATTTCAAGACCTTTGCCACCTCCTCCTATGGCGGCAACTTTCGCACGAGCGCCCACCAAGTGGGCACCTTGGAGCTCCCCGGGCTTGATACCTCAATTCTAAATAGCGGCCGCAGCACAATCGAGGCACCGAGTAGTGCCGATTCAGCCGACCTCATCTTGGCAGGAACTCAATTTTCTCGTAAAGCCGGTCTTTATATAATCGTTAACCCCACCGCGCAGGTACGCAACGGAGCCTTGCCAGATGCCACGACGGTCTCGATGCGCGCGTATTCTTACCGCTGCTGGTTGAATACGCTTAATGCCGATCTAACTCATACGCTCAGAGAGGTGGTACTGCCGGGGCAGCCGAGCTACGGGTCGGCCAACTCTTTTGTAAATAATTTACCCAACGCCTACCGCGTCGACACCGCCGTCGGCAGCAATCAAGTTCTGCGTATACCGAAGGGACCGATCAGTACTGCAAATGTTGACCTCGCTGGCACTGGGTATGCAACGGGCACCCCGAGCATGACGAGTTTTAGCGATGCCTATTTCTACGATATGCGACGAGCGACTAACAGTAACGGCCATCCTTTCAGCCGATCAAGTAGCGCATTTTTACCCCGTCCGATTGCTAAAATCGATTTTGATATGACCCGTTTTAAAATGGCGGTCGATCGCACTTATTCCACAGCTACAACCAGCACCATTTACTATCCAGCTCGACCGAGCGACGCGACCACGTGGAGTCATTCAGTATTTAATGGCGGGACCCCCACAATGTTCGCCTACGGCCTCGGTCTCGGACCAACTTACTCGCTGCTTGGTTCGGCGGTGACACTTCCTGTAGTGCAAAAATCTCAAGCCGTCGCCTACGCGCCAACCGCAATCCGAATCAGCAGTACCACGCAGACCGGCACCGCTGCCTCAACCGCTTATGCTGGACGCTACATTATCCAAGAAAGCACGACCGTCCCACCCACTGCTTACGTGTGGGGTGGGAGCACCTACACCTCTTCGAGTGATGAATCTTCGACCACCTATACGCCCGGTGGTTCTGTTACAGCCATCAAGGTTACTCAGTATTTGGCCGGCGGCACCGCTACGCAGCTCGACTATCAAATCATCCCCATCGTGACCGATGGCAGCACGACTGTGACGGCCGCTCTCACTAATGATTATATGGTAATTCCGTCGGCAGGAGCAGGAGTAACCGTCGCAGCTAATTTCACCACCAATCCAGTTGTTAGCGAAATGCGAGTCTATGTAGGTGGAGTTGAGGACACTGCTAACTGGAATTACACCGTCGCGGTTACGGGAGGAGTCGTCGGCACTTTTGGCTCAGGCCCCCAAGCCAATATCTACACCGTCGGGAATATGGATATGACCAGCACCACTGGGACGGCTATCATCACCGCAACCAAAGGCACCAATACTGTCAGCAAAACCTTTACTCTTGCTAAGCAAAGTAGCGTTGCTTCCGCCGGCACTGATCAAACCGGCCGCTGGCTAACGATTATTGGCAGCCCAACCGCCCTCCCACTTCCTGATCCGTTTCAGATTTATTTTGCACCAACCGGTTCGTCGGAAGTAGCCGACGCGATCATCAACCCCGCTAATTACACCGTAGCGGCGGCCAATCTCTACAACGCCGGCACCGGTCCCTGGTTTGATGGGATCTCAGTTTACATTCACTCGGTTGATGCTGAGGACCTCACGATGACCACGGCGCCTAGCCGAGATCGGATGGACTCTGGCGTGAGACTCTGGAACGGCCGCGGCCCGGCTGTTTCACTGAGCACCGTCGGCTGTACCGGCTTCAGCTTCTGCACCAATGATTCGGTTTATATTGTCGGGCATTTCAACGCTGATGGGACGATCAACTCGACCGCAACCGATGCCACGGCTTATGGCGGCTATAGCGCACGTTATCCCGACAGCAGTAGTGAAAAGCTCACCTCCGTGATGGGTGATGCTTTGACAATTTATTCGCAGCCGATCTTTACCAGTAGTAGCGCCACCCAGTATTACCAGAGCAGTGGGTGGTCAGATTCGCTCAGCGCAAATATCTGTCGGACGAGCGGGTGGAGCACAAGTTGGAGTACGAGCAATCCGAGTGGAACGAACAGTGTAGATGGAACCGCGACTGCGACCGTCCCTGCTTACCTGCCGAATTTGGGGAACACGGGCTCACCAGGCCTAGGCTTTGGCGGTACAGCTGGCGCAACTACTACGCAAAAATTCGCCCCTGCGGTTACCGAAATCTCCGCCTGCTTACTGACAGGCATTGTTGAAACTACCACGAGACAAAATAGTGGTGGTGTGCACAATTTTCCGCGCTTGAACGAAAATTGGTCGGGCACTGGTCTCTATATTCGTGGATCAATGATCGCGATGTTCGCGAGTGAGATTGCCACTGAGCCTTGGAGTATCCGCATCTATTCCGGCGCAGGGCGCTTCTGGGGGCTTCATGAAAGTTTACGGAGTGCATCCCATGATGTCCCCCTCGAGCCGATGCTCATTGGCGCTTCGCGGCTTGCTTATAAAGAGCTAACCCCGGCGCAGTATACCACGATGAAGGCGACTATTTTGGCCCTGCCGATACCCTAGCGCCACCGCGTCAACTTAGCTTGAGCGAAGTTGGGTCAGCAGTTTAGCCCAGGCCCGGCCACGGTGACTTATTTTATTTTTCGTTGGTTGATCCAGTTCGGCATAAGTTGCGGTATAGCCGATCGGTTCAAATAGCGGATCATAGCCAAAACCATGGCCGCCTACGGGCGTAAGGCGCAGCGTGCCGTCACAGCGACCTTCGGCCAAGTATTCACGGCCGTCGGGTCCCAGCAAAACCAACACGCACCGAAAGCTTGCCCCGCGTAGACCTAAGGGCACGGCCTGCATCACGGCGGTGAGTTTATTTAAATTAGCAGTGCTGTCGTGTTGGGGGCCGGCGAAATAAGCTGATTCAACTCCTGGGGCGCCATCTAAAGCATCAACACAAACACCGCTATCATCAGCCAAGACCCAAGCGGTATTGGGCAGCAGCGCCTGGACCGCACGGGCTTTTTGTCGCGCATTACCGATGAAGGTTCCGGTATCTTCTGGGACCGCAGGCATCTGGGAGACGGCTCGTATTCGTATCCCGCCCCCCGTTGCATCTGCCAAAGCTTGAAATTCGCTGGCCTTGTGAGCGTTCGTCGTTGCCAAATAAATCAGGATCGACCGCGGAGCAGTCGATTGAGTGCGACCTGTGTCACTCGCCATAGACGGGACGCGTAAAAGTTGCCTCATCAATTTGCATTTTTTCTGGGTATTTTAAGAATCCGCGTAGCAGAGCATCTTCGCCATGCACCTCGTGACGGACATCCCTGAGCCGAATCGCTTGAGCCAGCGTTTCAGTGCGAAGTCCGCGCAACACACTTTTCCCTTTATCATCAGCGAAGAGCACGGGGGCTTGATACGTAAAAAGATAATCAAGTTCGCGCGCTTGGAGTAACTCGCTAAGCAATTGTGAGCCACCTTCGAAGAAAACGCCGGTAATGCCCTCAGCCAAACAACGTTGGCGGAAATCCGAAAAACTTACTTTGGCCGATGCTGATGGGAGCACCCAAGTTTTCACTCCCAGCGCGGTCAATTTACGAACATACCCGATACCGCCTAGTGCAGTCGTCACCACGATTGTCCGAGCGCGAAATTCGTCCGTGTAAAGATTCGGCATATTCTGATCATTCACCGATCGCAACAGGCCATCGAACACAAAGCGCCAAGGGCACCATTCGGTAGCGCCGATTCGCGCCGTCAGCCGTGGATTATCCGCCCGCACTGTTCCGGCCCCGACAGCGATAGCTGGGAAAAGTCGGCGCCAGTGATGCGCGTTAGCTCGAGATGCCTCGCCCGTAATCCATTGTGAATCGCCTGCTCGGGTCGCCACTTTGCCATCCAGAGTTACCCCCGATTTCGCCGCAAACAGCGGCCGGCTCGTCAGCATGGTGTGGTTAAAAATTAAATTTAAATCATCACACTCTGCGGCCAATACTCCGGTAATCACTTCAACGCCACTCGCGCGCAGCAGCCCAAACCCTTTGCCCGCGTGAGCCGGATTAGGGTCAGTCGAGCCGACAACTACTCGGGTAATGCCCGCATCGACGATCGCATCCGTGCACGGAGGGGTGCGGCCATGCGTGCAGCAGGGCTCAAGTGTAACGTAAAGCGTAGCCCCCGGGCGTGGTTTCCGGCCCAGATTCTTGAGCGCCTTGATCTCGGCATGGGCTTCACCCGCGGCGGCATGGTAACCCTCCGCCACAATTTCACCGGCCTCCACAATAAGCGCACCGACCATTGGATTGGGATGCGTGAGCCCCCAGCCTTGTCGGGCCGCCGCCAATGCGCGGCGCATAAAATAATTCTGACTTTCTAGATCAATCATACAGGACGCGCCGCCGCGATCAGCGGAACGTAGGGATTAGTTGCTTTCTCTTCGCCAACGGTTGTGCGCGGGCCGTGGCCAGGAAATACAATGGTATCATCAGGCAGCGTATAGATCTGGGACCTGATTGATTGTGCGAGAACCGCAAAGCCCCCACCCTGCAAATCCCATCGGCCGACCCCCGCTTTAAACAAGGCGTCACCAACGAAGGCAGTACTCGTTGTAGCCCCAGTTGAGCCATTGAGCGGCGCGGCGTAGAAAAGCACATTGCCAGCGCAGTGACCAGGTACATGGCGCACCTCAAATTCGCGACCTACGGCGGTGAGGGTTTCGCCCGGCGTGAAAAAAACATCAATCTTTGCCGG
>Ga0114978_10004556_pt1 | contig 11178 bp, 5 predicted proteins | sample S_140212_EF_Meta_FD_87027 | JGI IMG/M metagenome (GOLD analysis project Ga0114978, IMG submission 87027) | Freshwater microbial communities from Lake Simoncouche, Canada to study carbon cycling - S_140212_EF_MetaG | ecosystem: Environmental > Aquatic > Freshwater > Lake | place: Lake...
CCCGAGCCGGTTCCGGAGCCGGAATGGCTCGCCAGACTCACGAACGAAGGGGATCTCCGACAAGGGCTGATTTCACGAGCCGCTGCGGGAACGACTCCCAAAGCAATCGCCGCTGAGACTCAACGGATCCTCTCTGGCCGCGAAATTGCCAAACAGCTCCATCGACTTCGGTCGCTCGGAACTTCGGTCACTTATCATGCGGTTGACGTACGCGACCCCGCCGTTGTGGGGCCACTGCTGATGCAGCTTCAGCATCAGTGGGGACCAGTCCGTGGCATTATCCATGGTGCGGGTGTGTTGGCCGATCAGAAGATTGAAGACAAAACCAAAGAGCAATTCGACCGTGTCTATCAAACCAAAATCCACGGCTTGGCCTCGATCCTGAATCATGTCGACCCGCAGGAACTGCGTCTGCTTGGTCTGTTCTCATCGTATACGGCCCGTTTCGGCCGCATTGGTCAGCTGGATTATGCGATCGCAAACGAAGTGATGAATAAACTGGCCCGGCAGTTTTCTCTGCACTATCCGCAATGCCGTGTCGCTTCGTTCAACTGGGGACCGTGGGATGGTGGAATGGTCCAGGGGGGACTCAAAAAACTGTTCGCAGCCGAAGGGGTCGGCTTGATTCCACTCGAAGCGGGAGCTGATTTGCTTGTGAGCGAGTTTGAGCAAACCGATAGCCAGTCTGTGGAAATTCTGGTACTCGCCCCGCATCGCGATCCCTCGACGGGGACTGTCACCAGCGGTGCCGCGATCCGTCCGCGTACGGCAAGTGCTGCCGTGAATTCCTCTTTGCCAGCATCACCGCCCTCCGTGGATGCGGAAGTCACCACCTCGGCAACATCCGGTCCGGCTTTCAGACCGGCGAGCCCTGTCACCAGTGACAGGGGGGACGACCTGAAAGTGGCATTGGAACTCGATCTCGACGTGGCGAAGTATCCATTTCTGGAATCACATGTGATCGGCGGCAAAGCCGTCTTGCCTGTGGCCATGATTCTGGAATGGATGGCACATGCCGCTATCCATCTCAATCCGGGCCTTGAATTGCAGGGATTTGACGAGTTTCGAGTTTATCAGGGGATCCGATTGGGGGCTGATGATCGAGTTCGCCTGAAGGTGTTGATCGGAAAAACTATTCGTACTGAGGCTCGTTTTACCGCCCGCGTGCAACTGGTGGTTCAGGCTCACGGGCGTGAGGTCCTGCACGCGGGGGGACAGGTCGTCCTCTCTGCAGGCTATCCTGTGGTTCCGTCACCGATGCTGGCGGCAAGAGGTGCGCAATATTCGTTGAACTTGGCTGCGGCTTATGATCAGCGGCTATTTCATGGCCCGATGTTCCAGGGATTGCTCTCGATTGACAGCTGTTCGGCAGCCGGAATTGTCGTGACTGCCGGGGCTGCCACCGCGCCAGGAAACTGGATGTCGGAACCGACTCGCGGAACTTGGCTGGCAGATCCCCTGGCGATCGATGTCGCCCTGCAGGCGATCATTCTCTGGTCGCAGGAAATGCGCGGCCAGCCGTGTCTGCCGTGTGCGATTTCGAGCTATCGACAGTATCGACCCGTTTTTCCGCAAACAGGGGTTCGAATTGTCATTTCCCTGCGTGAGGGATCACACCAGCTGATTCGGTGCGATGTTGACTTCGTTGATCAGCATGAACGGCTGGTGGCACGAATGGAAGGGTGTGAAAGCGTGGCAGACGCCGCACTGGTCGCAGCCTTCCAGCGAAATCAGCTTGAAGTTCCCACCGTTTAATCACGACCCGCAACACCCAAGAACAGAAGCAGGATAACAATGCGACGCCTCATGACCGGACTTTGTTTTTTGGTGTTGGCCGCTGGCGCGGCAAGCCCCCTGCTGAATGCTCAGGATCTCAATAAGGGGGTCACCGACCTGGCTCAAGTCGATCTCGATTACCACATCCAGGGTGAGTACGCCGGTTCCGTGCTGCTGGCGGGATGTTGTCGGCCCATCGGGTTGCAGGTTGTGGCTTTGGGAGCAGGAGAGTTCGAGGCGTTGATTTACCGCGGGGGACTCCCCGGAAACGGATTCGATGGTTCCCCCCGGTTGAAACTGACGGGAGGCTGGGGAGGAGACCAAGTGGTTCTGGGGGGAGAAGATTTGGTCGTGCTACTGCAGGCGGGGTATGCCGGCGTGGTGAAAACCTCGAGCGGAAACCGACTGGGGTTTCTCCAGCCGATCAAACGATTGAGCCCAACGTTATGGCTGCAACCTCCCGCCAACGCGATCGTCTTGTTTGATGGTCGGAATACGGATCGATTGACCAATGCGAAAGTGACTGCGGACGGATTACTGGAAATTGGCTGTGAGACCAAAGAAACCTATCAGAATTTCACGCTGCATGGCGAATTCCGGACCCCCTATATGCCGATGGCCCGTGGTCAGGGGCGGGGTAATAGCGGGTTCTATCTGCAGAAGCGTTACGAAGTTCAGGTGCTCGATTCATTTGGATTACAACCGCAGTTCAACGACTGTGGTTCGCTCTACAAATTCAAAGCTCCGAACCTCAACATGAGCTTTCCACCCCTGCGCTGGCAGACCTATGACATTTGCTTCAAGGCACCTCAATTTTCTGCAGATGGTCAGCGGTTGGCAAAAGCGATGATCACGGTGCGGCACAACGGAGTCTTGATTCACGACCAGTTGGAGTTGGATAACAAGACCGGAGGGGGGAGTGTTGAGGGGCCCAATCCGCTACCGATCCTGCTGCAGAATCATGGGAATCCCGTTCATTACCGTAACCTCTGGTTGGTCGACCATGATCGGATTGCAACATCCCGGAGCCAGCCATGACCGTGGTAACGACGGGAATTTCCCAGACGACAACAAGTCCTCGACTCGTTTCGATGGATGCCTATCGCGGGTTTGTGATGATCTGCCTGGCAGCCAACGGCTTTGGTTTGGCTGCCACCTCACGCAATTTCCCCGACTGCACAATCATGCAGGGACTCGGTCATCAGTTTGATCATGTTCCTTGGGTCGGCTGTGCGTTCTGGGATTTAATTCAACCCTCGTTCATGTTCCTGGTCGGGGTAGCAGTCCCCTATTCGTTAACTCGACGGGAAGCGACGGGTCAATCGACAAGTCAGTTGACGCGGCATGTGTTGCTTCGTTCCTTTGTGCTGATTCTGTTAGGGATTTTTCTTTCGTCGACCGGCAAGCCGACAACCAATTTCACCTTCATGAATGTGTTGACACAGATTGGCTTGGGCTACCCGTTTCTATTCCTGCTCAGGAATCAACGCCTAGGGACGCAGCTTTTTGTGGTGGTCTCGGTGCTTATGGGGTACTGGGCCTGGTTTGCTTTTAGCCCGGTGGTGGCTGTCGAAAATCCGCAGGAAATCGGTCTCCCTGAAAGCTGGCCTTTACTGCAGGGGTTTGAAGCTCACTGGCAGAAAAATGCCAACCCGGCTTCCCGTTTTGATTCCTGGTTGCTGAATCGGTTTCCTGCCGCGACGCCCCCCATCGCATCGGTCGGAATCACAGCACCGCCAGCGAACACCGCGGTCATCCCCACAGCTCCCGACACCGAGGTGGCCGGTGATTCACCCCAGCCATCACCGGTCGCCCCCCCGCATTGGGTTACCCTGTGGCAAAAGAGGCTGTATCGCCTGGTGACCCGCCCCGAAGTTTACGTCATGAATAGCGGTGGTTATCAAACTCTGAATTGCATCCCCGCCTTCGTCACGATGCTGTTTGGATTGATTGCGGGTGAATTCATTCGTCGGGAAGGCTGCAGTCGGGCCCGCACATTCTCAATCCTGCTGCTGTCAGGCCTGCTGCTGCTGGGACTCGGCTGGGTTTGGCAGGCGCTGGGGGGCTGTCCGTTAGTGAAACGAATTTGGACTCCGAGCTGGACACTGTTCAGTACGGGTTGGACAGTGTTGATGCTGGCAGGATTCTACGGGATCATTGATGGACTGGGATGGAAGTCCTGGTCATTTCCCTTGGTGGTCGCCGGAATGAATTCGATGGTTCTTTACTTATCAGGGCAACTTTTGCGTGGCTGGACGGCGGATCTGCTCAAGCGTCACATCAACGAAGACCTGTTCAAAATCTGCGGCGACCGTTACGCTCCCATGGTCGAGGCAAATCTGATTCTGGTCTGCTTTTGGCTGTTTGTGTATTGGCTTTACAGGCAGAAAATTTTTGTGCGGATCTGATCCGGCGGGGATCCCGTTCAAGATCGTAGGAAGCGGACCATGCAAGATCTGTTGATTCGTGGTGGGCATGTCATCGATCCCGCGCAGGGGTTGAACGGTCGACATGATCTGGTTGTACACCAAGGCAAAATCGCCGCGATTCTCGATCCTGGTCAAGATGCCCCTTTCGCTGTTCGAGTGCTCGATGTGGCTGGTCAATATGTCGTACCGGGACTGATTGATTTTCATGTGCATGTCTTTCCCGGTGTCAGCCATTTTGGGATCGAATCCGATTCGAGTTGCTTATCGCGGGGGGTCACCACGGCTCTCGACTTTGGGACGGCAGGGGGCCTGATCTTTGCTGGATTCCGGCAGTTTGTGATCGACCAGGCTCAAACTCGCGTGCTGGCACTGTTGCATATTGCCGGACAGGGATTAATCGGCAGTGTGGGCGATCCGCCGCTGCTCGGAGAACTGCACGACCTGCGTTATTGCGATCTCGATACCGTCAGACGCGTCGTCGATGCTCATCGAGATGTCATCGTGGGGATTAAAATTCGCTGCACAGCGAATCTGGCAGAAGGGGGCCGAAATGAAGCTCGAGGGCTTGATCTGGCGCGACAGGCTGCCGATCTGGTTGGTCTGCCGCTGGTGGTGCATAGCCCCAATTCTACTCTCAGCATCAACCATGTATTAGACAGGTTGAAACCGGGGGATGTGCTGACACATTGTTATCACGGCAAAGCATGCGGATTGGTCGATGGCGACTACCAGATTTTACCGGAAATTCGTCGCAAGCTGGAGACGGGAATTTTGCTGGATGTCGGGCATGGCTTCTCCAGTTTTGACTTCCGTGTGGCAAAAAGCCTGATGCAACAGGGAGTTTTACCGGATTTCATCAGTAGCGATCTTCATTACTACAATCTGAATGGCCCGGTTTTCGATCTGGTGACAACCATGGACAAGTTCCTGCACCTGGGGATGTCACTTCCCGAGGTGATTCGTCGAACTACAGAGATTCCGGCGCGGTTTCTCGGGCGTGCCGGCGAACTCGGTACGCTGAAGCCGGGTGCGATCGCCGACATCACGGTACTCGACCTGCAGCAGGGTCAGTTTTCGCTGGTGGACTCGGAGGGTTCGATTGAAATCGGGAATCAGCATCTGGAACCGACACTGGTGTTTCGAGCCGGAGATCAAGCGACTGTTTTGCCACAATCCTCGCTACGGTACTCCGGTGAGAGGGTCGGGTGAGAGGGCTTCTCGTTCGCTGTTTTCTTTGCTCTTTCGCCGTATCCTCTCTCTGCTTCAAAACGTTAACTGCCGCAACCCCTCGCTCGACCACTGACACAAGTAATGGACACTACCGTCCGATCGGCTTTCGACGCTTCTGGTGTGCTGAGTAAACCCAGCAATTGAATGCGTTTGCATGAAATCCGGCTTGACTTGCCAGTAGCACGGGCATGAACTGTGATGATTTATTGGGCAAGAATTCGCGTGAGATGCCTCCGCCGGAACTGGGGGATTGGAAATTACAACCGAAGCGGCTTGATCGCCATGTTGCACGCCTTGCGAATCAGATCGATCTGGCCTGAATTTGATCTGGTATCCTTCCGATAGGGGCGGAATCCTTTTCAAACGGGACTGATTCGGTCAACATCACCGATTCTCGATGATTCCTTGTCCTCCATGATTCCTCTACACGTTTTTCCGGGGTTCTCGTCCAGATTGCAGAATCAACGCTGCGGATGAGGGTGCCGGTATGATGAGCCCAGATGCAGTCCTTGAACCAATCTTTTGAGTATTGCCGCGAGTTGACCCAGCGAACGGCCCACAATTTTCGTTTCTCGTTCCTGACCCTGCCGGCAGCGAAACGACGAGCGATGGAGGCGCTGTACGCCTTCAATCGGATTACCGACGATCTTGGCGACGACGAGTCTGTTGAACTCGAACTTCGGCGTGTACAGCTCACCGCCTGGCGCGAATCGATCCGATACCTGTTACGGCACGAAAGCGACGCGGCGGCATCGACTCGCCCCGAGGTTGACGGGCATCACCCCCCGCCAACGCTGCGGATTCATAGGCCTGAGGGGGCGTTCTCTCCGAAACAAACCCCTCGGACGGGCGAGATTGGCACGTTTTCCGATCACCCGGCACACATGGCAATTGCTGACGTGGTCCACCAATACCAGATTCCGCCGCAATACCTGTTTGCCGTGATTGATGGTGTCGAGCAGGATCTGGATCCCGTCTCGATGGCCAAATTCGCGGATCTCGAAAACTATTGTTATCACGTTGCCGGGGCGGTAGGACTCTGCTGTATTCATATCTGGGGTTTCCACCTGGATCCCCGGGCAATCCCGCTGGCCATCGATTGTGGCCTGGCGCTGCAATTGACGAATATCCTCAGAGACTTGGCGGAAGATGCGGATCAGGGCCGATTCTATCTTCCCCACGAAGATCTGGTTCGATTTGGCTATTCGCAAGAGGATCTACGGAAACGGCGAAATAACCAGCCATTTCAGGAGTTAATGCGGTTTCAGGTTGAGCGTGCTAAGTCGTATTACGCGCGGGCCGAGCAATTGCTGCCGTATCTCGAACCGGACGGGAAACCGATTTTACGAGCGATGATCGACATCTATCAAGGGGTATTGCACGAGATCGAACATCGGCGATTTGACGTTTTTTCGCGACGCGTGGCGATCCCCAAGTGGAAAAAACTCTGGTTTGCCACCCGGGCGATGATCTTTTCGCGTTGATCTGTGCAGATTGGATAGTTTTGATTACTCTCCCCCGGCAAATACTGCCGGTTTGCGGGTCTGGTGGTCCGCTTGGGCTCGCAAAGAGAAAGCTTGGCCAGCAATCCGCTGTTGTTCTTCCCGTTTAAGCGAGTGTTAAGAGGCGAGAATCATGCCACGGATGGCGATTCTGATTCGATCGATTGGCATCCTCTGGATCGGCATGGCCACCTTAAATGGCTGCATGTCGAACTCGACGTTTTCATCGCTGGCGGGAAACAGCGTCTTGCCTGCCGATCGATCCGCTTCGAAGGCCCCCATGGAATCGATCGCTGCCGACAGGTCGCTCAAAACCGCAGTTTCAACCCTCGCGCCAGGCCAGGTTCCGGCGGTGGTTTCGCCCGGCCCCGTCGAAAATTCGTCGAACATGTCGTTTGTCAGTACGGAATCGAAAGCGAGTGTTCCAACAGGTCCCCGCAGCACCGCGTCGGTGCCGGATCTGGGGCATATTTATGGGAGAACGGCCCAATCCGATGACCGGGACCGCAATCCGATCATCGTGATTCCTGGTGTGCTGGGGTCGCGACTGATTGACGAACAGACGGGGCAAGTGGTCTGGGGTGAATTTGGCGGAGACAGCCTCAATCCGGCGTCGGCTCGCGGAGCTCAGTTGCTCGCCTTGCGGATGAAATCCGGTACACCGCTGGCATCACTCACGAATCGAGTCAAACCCGCCGGAACTCTGGACGCGCTGGATGTTCAGCTGTTTGGGATACCATTTCAGATCAATGCTTATCACGATCTGTTAACGACGCTGGGGGTGGGTGGGTATCGGGACGATCAAACCCCACAGGGGGAAATTCACTATGCCGACCAAAGCTACAGTTCCTTTCAGTTTGCCTACGACTGGCGCCGCGACAATGTGGAAAATGCACGGTTGCTGCATCAGTTCATTCTCGAAAAAAAGGCGTATGTCGAAGCCGAACGGCATGAACGTCACGGAAAAGATTTCGAACCCGTCCGGTTTGATATTGTCGCCCATTCGATGGGGGGGCTGATCGCCCGGTACTACCTGGAATATGGCGATGCGGATTTGCCCGAAGATGGCACCGCTCCCACCGTCACCTGGGCAGGGGCGAAGCATGTCTCGCGACTCGTGATGATTGCCACACCCAATGCCGGCTCACTGGATGCCCTGGCCCACCTGGTACAGGGCGAAACCTTATCCCGATTTTTACCCCGGTATGAATCCGCGATTCTGGGGACGATGCCTGCGCTGTATCAATTGCTCCCCCGAACGCGACAACGGCCGATTGTGGCCGAGGGTGACCGTCGCCATGTCGACATCATGGATCCACGCATCTGGCAACAATTTCGCTGGGGGCTGATGGACCCTCGGCAGCAGATCGTCTTGCGAGACCTGTTGCCCGGAATCAGTGATCCGAACGTCCGACAACAGGTCGCCTACGATCATCTGACAAAGTGCTTGAATCGGGCACAGGCCTTTCATCGGGCTCTTGATGTTCCCGCTAAGCCACCGGCAGGAACGTCAATCCATCTGATTGCTGGCGATGCGCATCCCACTTCGACTCAGTTTCGCGTCGATTATCGGGGGGGGCTGACGGTCACCGCATGGCAGCCGGGGGATGGACGAGTCAGTCGGCCGAGTGCCCTGATGGACGAGCGTTATTCTGTCGGAGTCAAATGGACTCCTCGACTCGTCTCGCCGATTGCGTGGTCGAATGTCAATTTTCTGTTCGCGGATCATCTGGGGCTGACCAGAGACCCCGGTTTCACGGACAATATCCTCTTTCTGCTGCTGGAATCGCCTCGATAGCGAGCAGAAACGGGCGCGAGCAAAAACAGGTGCAAGTGGAAGCGGGTCTGGATCGCGACATTCGCCGCCGATCACTCGACGAGCCATGGGCTGCGCATTAGAACATGAGAACAGAGCGAGAGAACAGGTGGTGGGATCGGTGTTGCCGGGTCTCGTCGCGGAGTTGTCTGTCAGCCCCCCGCTGAGCAAATCAGGTGTGCAAATAAGGAATTCGAGATGACAAGCGGTTCGTCCCCCTGCAAACTTGGCAACCTTTTCTGCCTGGGTTTGATGGCGATCGCGATCTGGGCTCGCCCCGGTGCTGCGGTCGAAATCTCTTTGAACGGGCATACCTTTACACTCCCCGACGGGTTCGAAATTGAACTGGTGGCGGGAGCCCCCTTGGTCGATCGTCCGATTACCGCCGATTTTGACGAGCAGGGTCGGTTGTATATTGCCGATTCATCAGGTTCCAATGACAAACCGGACAAGCAACTGATCGACCGGACGCACCGGATCGTCCGCCTGGAAGATACTGATGGAGATGGCCGCTTTGACAAAAGTGTGGTCTTTGCCGACAAGATGATGTTTCCCGAGGGGACACTGTGGTACGACGGATCGCTCTATGTTTCGGCTCCGCCGAGTATCTGGAAGCTGACGGATACGGATCAGGATGGAGTTGCAGATCAGCGGACCGAATGGTTCGAAGGAAAAACCCTGACCGGTTGTGCTAACGATCTGCACGGCCCCTACCTGGGGCTCGACGGTTTTATCTATTGGTGCAAGGGGGCGTTTGCCGAGCAGGTTTATGATCAATCGCCGCGCCACGGAACTGCGTCTCTGGGGACACCGTCCGTCGGGACACAAGGCTCGGAGCCACGTCAGCTGGTGACCAAAGCCGCCCATCTGTTTCGTCGCCGGGCGGATGGAACAGGTTTGGTCGAAAATGTGATGACCGGCGGGATGGACAATCCCGTTGATATCGCCTTCATGCCAGGGGGCGAACGAATTTTTACCACCACCTTTCTGCAACGCCCTGGTGGCGGATTGCGGGATGGGCTGATTCATGCCATTTACGGCGGAGTCTATGGAAAGGTGCATGATGTCACCAACTTTCACCCCCGAACCGGGGATTTGATGCCTCCCCTAGTTCACATGGGTCCTGCCGCCCCGTGCGGATTGACCCGCTATGAATCGAGCCAGTTTGGGAACGATTTCCGCGATAACCTGTTCGCCTGTCAGTTCAATATGCACAAGGTCTCACGACATCAACTTCAGCGGGACGGGGCGACGTTTCAGTCGACGAATTCCGACTTTGTCGTCTCGAACAATCTCGATTTTCATCCAACCGACGTGCTCGAGGATGCCGACGGAAGCCTGGTGATCTGTGATACCGGGGGCTGGTACACTCTTTGTTGCCCCACCTCTCAGTTGACCAAGCCGGATATTCTCGGCGGGATTTACCGAGTCCGGCGGAAGGGGGCCGTGGCAGTCGCAGACCCGCGTGGGTTGCGGCTGAACTGGAAAGATCCTCGCACCGGCGACCTAGTCAAATACCTGGGGGATTCCCGACCTGCAGTTCGCTCGCTGAGCATGCAGCTGCTGGCGAAACGAGGCTTGGCAGCAGTGGCCGACCTGAAGGGGGTAATCGAAACTTCGACTAACGAGGAACAGCGGCGAAATGCGGTCTGGACTTTAACGCGGATTGATGGCCCTCAGGCACGGACGGTCGTCAGGAAAGGGGTCAGCGATCGTGACCTGACGGTGCGACTCGCCGCACTCAGTTCGATCAGCTTGTGGAAGGACCGCGAGGGACTGGCAACATTGAAAACCGCTCTTGAAGATCCTGCACCCGCAATTCGCCGCGCGGCGGCCGAAGGACTGGGGCGGCTCGAAGAGGTTTCGGTGGTTCCCAACCTGATCCGTGCAGCGGCGGATTCGTCCATGGATCGGATCTTGCAACACTCCATTACCTATGCCTTGATCGAGATCGGGGCTCCGGTCGATCTGAAAAGCGTGGCGTTAAGCAGCCAGACCTCGATGATGCAGCGGATCGCGGTGATCGCAAACGATCAGCGGCCCGGTGGTACGGTAGATCCCCAACAGGTTGTCCCCTGGTTGACATCCAAAGAGCCGCTGCTCCGCGAAACCGGGTTATGGCTGGTCGGTCGGCATGCCGAGTGGGGTGATGCACTGGCGAACTATTTACGGCAACGGCTAGTGGCTCCTGCACTCACCGATCAGGAACGAGCTGAGCTGGTCGAGCAACTCGCACAATTTGCGGGAAATGCCGCGATTCAAGCACTGTTGGCGGGGCAAGTTGATAACAAGGGGGGGACGGTATCGCTGGCCTCGCGGCAAATCGCCTTGGCGTCGATGCGCAGTTCGGGTCTGAAAGAATTGCCCGCGTCATGGATTGAACCGTTAATCGGTACGTTGGTCGAGGGGAATGCCGAACTGGTTC
>Ga0114978_10004557_pt1 | contig 11178 bp, 11 predicted proteins | sample S_140212_EF_Meta_FD_87027 | JGI IMG/M metagenome (GOLD analysis project Ga0114978, IMG submission 87027) | Freshwater microbial communities from Lake Simoncouche, Canada to study carbon cycling - S_140212_EF_MetaG | ecosystem: Environmental > Aquatic > Freshwater > Lake | place: Lake...
CAAACCTAGTAATATTTCCATTACTATCCACTTTAAAAATGGTATTTCCTACCGAAACGTATAAATGATTCGCACTAAATGCAATGCACGATGCAGAAGTTAATCCAGTTAATCCTGATGCATAAGTTGAAAATGACATATATAAGTATATAATTAACGCCTTTTGAATTTCTTACGAGTTCGACCTTTACCCATTGATGGATTTCGTTTTAATTCACTCGGTCCGTCCATAATCGAATTACACGATACATCAAATATTTCAATTTCAATATTTAATAAAAACATTAAATACATAATTGTAAATAAACTAATAATCTGGCGTTCGCTTGCATTCTTTCGACATTGTTCTATCAATTCAAGTATTCGGTCCGTATCTAAATGCGGACAATTCATTCGGACTGCGTCGGTCTCGAATTGTACGACACGTCTTAAAATTTCCCATAAACTATTTTGCGTATAATTGCCGTGTATTTGTGCACCTGGCAATCCGTATGTATTAATCACATACACATTTCGATAACGGTTTTCCGATGTTTCATCGTCATAAAACGTATATATCTTATTCCATCTCCTATGTAGGTCTATATTATAACTCCCCCAATAATGCATCGGACCTGTAATCTCGGCACACACTAATTCGTTGTCGGATTCAGTATCAATATTACGTTGTATCTCGGTTCGACGCGAAGTTCGACGAGGAGTAAATGGTAATTCATAATCAGAACACAGTTCGTCTTTAATGGTTGCCATTTTGGCCATAGTTATTGGTCGCATTAAACGGCGCACGCCAAATGTTTGCGTTGTCGGTTTCTCCGACGTATACTCATGTAATAAATTATATTGTGCGGTTATATTTACAGCCGAGGAATAATTACACGTTCCATATACGCCTTCCATCGTATATTTAATTGCACTTATGTAATCCGTTAATACAGTTATATATTGGGACATTGCCTCCGTGCTTGCGCTTGCATCCGCCGTCAATCCGCCTGTTGCAGTTTCCATTTTAATCGCCTCATCCTTCAAACTTGTACCTGTAAATGCACCGTGTGCGTGAATATATAATATCATTTTTACAGGATACCCTCTCATTCGCACTACAAATGTTTCTAAATTATCATGTGTCATATCGGCGAATTCAGATAACCATTTATGTATAGACTTAAACCCAGTAGGCGCACGAACCGCGCTGAATGGAACATTCGCGGTTAAATGGTCGCGTAAATCAGATGTATCTTGAATAGGCGGGTTCACGTGCATCATCGACATCAAATGCTGAATCTCTTCCTCTGATTTGGAATTAATATAATTCCACGTAAAATTATTGAAATTCCATCCATAATTCCAATTACGATAATACCGATATATTTCAATAAAATGCGGCGCGATTATTTCAACGGCATCCATAATATTATATGCGATTTATACCTATTTATATTTATCTAAACTAATTTAGATAGGAGTTTAAAGAAATAATAATGGACGATTTATCTTGGATAGAGGATTCAGAACGGCTATTGTCAATTGAATATGACTGTAGACTCGAGCCCATGACTACGATTCGCGTTTTATATATATTTATAAATATGGATTCCGAAATTGCATACATTGTTAAAGAATCCGAATCTTTAGAAAATGGCGGCATTTCGTTCAACCGCGTTGAACGCATGGTTCAAGATAAAAAACATTATTTATCTAAACGCTATATCGTATCTGATATTATGGTTTATAATATACAAACTGGTCCATATATTCAAAGTGCGATTAATCCAATGTCGTGTGGACCCATTCGCGAAATTGCATTGCCTCCATCTGTATTCATTTTCCATCAATTAAATCAAATCTTTATATTTATGCAAGAAACGAAACCGAAACATACCCGTCGTGTCCAATTCGCGTGTGCAACCAAGAGCCGTAAACATATTGATAAATGATATATAAAGATTTTACGTAATTATTGCAAATGGATGACCAAATCACGCATCTTTATTTCAATCTAACCCGTGGTTCCAACTGCGCTTGGCAATTAGAACAATTATTGCGATTCTTTAAAATAAGTAAAGATTGCGTTCCTTGCTATCATTTCACGCTACTATATAAACTCATCTTTCAAACACGTGATATTAAATTCGGCAAGGGTGAACGACACATCACATATATGATGATTTACACTTGGTATAAGTTTTATCCCGTATTGGCGATTCATGCTCTACATATGATTATGCGGTCGGATGATATATGGATTCAATATGGCGCATGGAACGATTTCAAATATTTTTGTCAATATATTAAAGATATCGATGATGGGCACCCTTTAATTGATTGCGCAATTGCGATTGTAAACGCGCGCTTGTCTGACCCCTATGTCGCCAAATGGATTCCACGCGAACATCGCAAATTCGACTGGCTTTTCGAAAGATTGGTTGTTCATCGATTCGGGGGTGCCGCGAATTGGCAACGGTGTGCATACCGCAAATTGATAGCCAAACCTCATTCTTTGAATAAACCCCGCTTTTATAAATCGAAACATCTCTCTATTCAATATTTAGTAAAGACTGCATTTGAATTCGACGCCACTAAAACCGACTGGCTGAATTCTCAATGGAATCAACTTGTTCAAAAAACCGCAAAAGTGGATTATATTCCCTTTATCGATATGTCTTTGCCATTACCTGAAAAATATACCGCCATTGGTTTAGGTTGTCTAATCGCGGCGAAATCGCTTAAACGTGCTATGCTCGTCGACCAGACTCCAACATGGGTGAATTTAGACGCCGATTTTGTGACTATGATTCAACGTATTCATAGCGTCCAACCTTTAATGCAAGGCGGCACTGTCTTTAATTATAAAGCAGCGTTCGATTTAATGCGGAAGTCGAACTCGCTACGTCTTACTTATATCCTATTAACCGATACCGATGTCGACGAAAAATGCGTGTTGTGGAATATGTCAAATAAATGGTCTGAACCCGACACCAAAAATATACTGGTTTCAGGGACGAATCCACGCGTTTTATCACATACGTTTATGCCTTCATCTTTCGATTTTGTATGCAAAATTCTTAATCATCCACGTTATAACGCAATTGACCATTTACTTCAACAAATTATATTATAATATTATATGCGTAATAAATCTCGTAATAAATCTCGTAAATCTCTCAAAAAAGGCGGGTCTCGCAATGTGGCTTTCTTGAAAGCATCCAATATAGTGGATTCATTATTACCGATTACAGGCGGAGGAGATCCCACAACAGATGCCCAAAAAAAGGCAAGCGATCTGGCCTATATGGTTATACCTGGCGTTATACCGAGTATGAAATTTGCAACTAATCCAAAAACGAAATTACGAAATCTTCTCATTGTCGCATTGACTGAATACTTTGTAAATCACGGCTTGGATTTCGATGAACTTGCTAAAAAACTCGGCACAAATGCTGCAAAAGCATCAAATGACGCGATTGATAATATTTTTGGACATATTACAAGTCTATCCGCATCCGCGTTAAATAAACTACATACTCATCTTGACGCTCCGCCTGTCACTCCGACCTGATTTCATCGTCACGCATCGTTTGTAATTTAAATAATTCTAAAGATTGATTCGATATATTTTTGAATTCTTTAATTAACAACAACTCATTTCTCACATCTTGTATCGACGGGCGTTTGGACGGCATTGCAAATATCACCTTTTTCAACATCGTTTTATATGCATGCGCCGAATTTGATATAAACGCTAAAATGGTAATACTCAATGCATAATTATCCCAATATGATTGATTCGCAATTAATGTATCCATCAATGCGCGCCACGTTCCTTCGCGTTTTAAATCCACCTTTAAATCCACTATAAAATTATCAGGAAGTTCACAATATTCAAATATACTATTTTTCGCAAACTCATCGCAAACATTATCGACTTCATCCTTGTTAATTGGCTGCGTCAAGTCTTTCGTCAAAATATATGATATTAAAACCACGTCAATACAATATTGCCCCCTTATTAAATCTTTATAATTATGATAAACCGCGTGTATTACATCATGCGTTAAATATGACGAGCCGAAATCGATTATAATCGGACATTTTAACTGTTCGTCATATATAATATTATTATACTTCAAATCGAAATGCACTATATTTGTTTTCCATAAAATATCGAGACTATGCAATAAATCCAAATGCGCCTCTAATATGCACGTCGGATGATTCACGAAAAAATCGTAAATATGCATCTTCCCTACATATTTGATTTTATTCGAAACGAATTTGGATGAAGGATTACGTGCCAAGTCTTCGTTTATTGAATTGCAATTTACGAGTTCATCTTCGATTTTTGATAATTCGACTGGACAATGACTGATAATCGGCGCAAAATATAATTCATAGTTTGGGATTTTCATTAATTGCTCCCCAATACGGATTTCTGACATTGACTGATTTACAATTTGCACCTTACTTATATATTTATTTGAAATCGGCTCGTTATCACACTGTATATGTGGTTTATATATACATCCATTTGCACCTTGGTTTATTAGTTTCGGCATAATATATCAGTCTAAAATATTTGACACGACTGAATATAATAACGGTTTTTATAGGTTTTCTTGAACTTATTCGCGATTTCGGTCGCATGCTTCTTATTCATCGTTTGTATCTCTTGACAAATAAGCGGCTTGTTATTCTCACAAAACTCGGCGTATGACGTCGCTGGTGATATATCAATTTGTGGGTCTAATAAATGGTTCTTAATTTGCAACTTGATATGTTCATCCATTGCTTCCAATATGTTATGCGAAATGCCTTCGTATTCTTTCTTTACCTTGGGCTCTTTTTGTGTTTTATTTCGATAATAATATCTGGCACTCTTAAACATCTTGTCTACGATGTCGCCTTTATAACCACTCGATTCTAATCGTTCGGTTTCCGATTGAATTAACTCGGCGTTTAATTCAATCCATATTTTCCACGCATCTTTGAAATCTTCGCGTTTACTATGTTGATATGTCTTGGCAAACACAGTAAGCAGGTCGGTGATTTCCGTCGTTGCTTTATAACGATAGGTTGGTAATTTATTTTCTTTCATTTCTTGCATTTCTTTCGTTTCTTTCATTTCTGTCATTGTTTCTTTCATTTCTGTCATTGTTTCTTTCGTTTCTGTCATTGTTTCTTTCATTTCTTTCATTGTTTCTTTCATTTCAATTTTTTGAATACTTTATAATTAATATCACAACAACAGATAAAGACTACTTGTTATATTATATAAAATGTCAGCACTCGTTTCAGCACTTGACTCTTGTAAACTCGGCGAAAATGGCCACCTTGAATACGCATGGTCTTCCGACTTGCAAGAACGAATTCTCCAATTCAGTTTTCAACTCGTCCGCACAAAAGACACCTCCACTCTCGCCACCAAACTCCTTTCCATTTTGCAATCCAAACCGTCCGCCGAATTATTATGTATTCTATACAAAATGATTGGACAAACACGCGACATCGTTGCTGGAAAAGGCGAATATTCTTTGACTTATATGATGATTTATACTTGGTTTCGCATTCATCCGAAACTCGCACTGTTTGCACTCGATACCTGCGTCCAAGCCCCCGATGGCGTCCACCCGTATGGCTCTTGGAAAGATATCAAATATTTCTGCCAATATTGCAAAGAACAAGGCCTCGCTATCTCCCATCCCCTTATTCAACACTGCATTCTCATCGTGAATCGACAACTGACCGCCGACTTGACAAGCGATAAACCTTCACTCCTCGCCAAATGGACTCCTCGCGAAAATACCACTTCAGGGTGGCTATTTAATGCCCTTGCGTGCGACTATTTCAAGTCGTATTTTGTGCGTAAAACCACCGTATTGTCACTTAATAAAGCCAAAATGGAATATCGGAAACTGATTTCGGGTCTTAATAAAAAATTGGATACTGTGCAAATTAAACAATGTGCCAATACGTGGAGCGAAATCGACCATAATAAAACGACTTCGGTTACTATGAGTCGCCAGAAAAAAGCGTTCTTAAATTTAAAGAAAAACGGCGAACGTCGTAGTTATCTGGATGACCGTATTGTTTGCGCTTCGAATTTTGAAGAATATGTCAATGCGTCGGTCAAGTCAGGCAAGGAAATTAAAGGCGGCAATATTGGTATGGAAGAATTCACCAAAAAGGCGTTGAGCGCGTCGAATTCGGTCGAGAAAGAGGTGGTCAATTCACAATGGCGTAGTAATTCCGCAAAAACTGGCAAACTCGGTAATATGATTGCTATGGTTGATTCGTCGGGTTCGATGACGGGTGATCCGATGCATTGCGCATTTGCACTTGGTATTCGAGTTGCTGAAAAATCAGTGGTTGGTAAACGGGTGTTAACCTTCGATACCACTCCTGTATGGTTTAATCTGGAACCTTATCCTGAATTCTGTGATATGGCGATTGCATTACAGACTTCACCGTGGGGAGGCAGCACCAATTTCGGATTGGCACTTCAACTCATTTTGGATGTGATTCGTGAAAAACGATTGACGGTCGCCGATGTGAGTGATATGGTTTTGGCGGTGTTCTCTGATATGCAAATGGATCAAGCGGGGTCGCAACCCTTGATGGGTGGCATTGAAGCCAAATATCACGCACTTGGAATGGAAATGTACGGCGTGCCTTTCACACCACCACATATTCTGTTCTGGAATCTTCGGTCAACGACTGGATTTCCTTCTCTTTCTACCCAGAAAAATGCGTCGATGATGTCGGGATTCAGCCCCGCATTATTGAATCTGTTTTGTGAAAAAGGAATTGAGGCTTTGCAATCGAGCACGCCTTGGTCAATGTTAGTCGAATCTTTGAATAATCCTCGATATTTACAACTTGAAGAATTTATTATGTTTTTGTAAGAATGAATCTCATTTTTAGCATAAATGAAAAAAAAGAACATTTCTTTTTCTTTTTTTTGTTTCTTTTTCTTTTTTTTGTTTCTTTTTCAAATACTTTGCATAAGGCGATTAGTTTTCAAAATACGCAGGAACAACATTGCATTCTTGTAAAGCAACTAGTATCTTATACCGATGCGCCCACGCGCGTTTCCTTTTTTCGTTTTATTTCTCCGTTTTTTATCTTCCTCCCGTTTTTTATCTTCCTCCGTTAGGGGTATTCGTACATCATCTAAATTCCGTATCAGATCGGCGGAGTTTCTCGTTTTGTGACCATATGGACTATCGTCATCCAGTAGTAGGCGCAGTTGGTATATATCAAGGGCACCCAATGAACCCCTCTCATATTTCTGAAGTCGATGAGGTAATTCTTTGAATTTTATTATTTCGCGATTGTCATCAAGTAGATATGTCTCACCTGTTGTACGCGCGATATCACCTCTGCTACCACGGACGTCATCGCCGCTAGATAAACCCCGATAATATGGTTGATGTTCAAATGCTAAATTATACCATTCGTCAAGTATTTGTCGGATTTTGTAATCGATGTCGTATAGGCTATATTCAATACTGAGATATAAATCCTCGCGACCGTTGTCGTCGTGCGTTTTGTAGGCGCCCTTATAATCATACAATTGACCATAGATTGCGTCATGCCGTTCAATTAGTTCGTAAATTTGCGGCTTAAGGCTGGCCATCAGGTCTAACTTGTCTTGAATGCGTGCTGCGTCGGCTTGATGGCGTGCGGCTTGAATGCGGGCTAAGTAGGCATCAATGTTTTCGGATTGCACGCCAACGGGATGAGCACTACGAGAACGATGATTGGTAGCAATATACGCACCAGAGGGAAGACTGGCGCTTGCCTTACGAGTGCTTGTCTTACGAGTGCTTGCCTTACTCGTATTTGTATTACTGTGTAAAGCATTATTCGAATCGGAATTACGCTGACTTCGACGCAACGAGGTTAACCCTGACATATAATATAAATAGATATTAATGCTAAATAATGATATATAAACGCGTTTATCACATTTGGTAAATAGTTATTGAAAAAAAAGAACATTTCTGTTCATTTTTTCTTTTTCTTTTTCTTGTTTATTTTTTTGTTTCTTTTTCTTGTTTATTTTTTTGTTTCTTTTTCTTGTTTCTTTTTTTGTTTATTTTTCTTTTTCAAATACTTTGCGATTAGTTTTCGAAATACGCAGGCACAACATTGCGTTCTTCGAAATAAGTCGTAAGATGGTCATTGAAATGCGTATCGAACTCTTCCTCTTCCTCTTCCTCCTCCGACGAATAATCGTCTGTCCAACACGGTCGCTGGGTTGGCACTGGAATATTCGGCAGAATTCGGATTAAAACCTCTTCCTCTTCATACGACACAATTTCTTTAACTTCTTCGGGCTCTTCTTTGGTTTCCTCGTCCACGTTAAGTTTTTTATTCCATACAGTTGCGACGTGTTTGGCAATGACTGTCTTCGTTAATTCAGGGAATTCAATCTTCTTGACGGGCGGCGTCGCAATAAGTTTTCCGTATATATCGTACTGGTTATATTTGACGGGTTTAACCAGTTTAACTGGCTCTTCTTCATCCAGACAATCAAATATATTGACGCTGGGCTTGCTCTCCTTCTCGCGAACGAAACATTTTGGTTGTCTTTCTTTTTCACGCGCATCTCTTTCACGCTGCATATTTTTCTGGAATCTTTCTTTTTCAATAAGAACAGGGCACATAATTGCACTGTTCTTATCGGGAGTTTTTCTCATAAAATGCCCCTCTGCCTTGCAATATGCACACGTGGCAATTCGCGAACCTTTGGAACTTGAATTTGATTTGATTGACATTAGTTTGAATTTATTATTAATTTATTTCAAAAAAAGGATTTCAATTTTTTGAAATAAAAAGCGCTTAAATAACGGGATAACTCGCCTGCAATAACATCCCACATTGCCCCTCACCTTTGTTATAATCACCTCGCCCTAATTTAATATATCCTCCTTCTCCCCACGTTGCCCCCCACGAATTCTTTACTAAATAATAATCTGTATCATATCCCACTGCTAATACTCCATGGTCCAAATTCGTCCCACATTTGCCCGTATAAACCCCCGATTTATATAACTGAAATTCGGGCTGGTCTGCCTCTATCGCAATCGAAACTGGCTGCCTCGCCAGTGCCGCCATCATCGCATTATCTGTCGGTTGCACGTCTACCCAACTCGTCAACACGGTCGCAGCTGCACACGATTTACACGAATCGCCTGTTCCCGTATACGGATATGCCGATTCCTCACATATTCCATTCTTACTAATCCATTCGAATGCATTGTCCATCAAACCTCCATTGCACCCGTGGTCTTTACCACCATGTTTCAAATTATCGCAATCCACCAGTTGTTGCTCTGAAAACGACAACAGCGTTCCGTATTTATTGAAATATGCACCCTCTGTCGCTCCCGTAGCTGAAAAACTCCAACACGAACCACATTGCTGCTGGTTTTTGACGTCAGTAACTGCGCCTGCTTCCACCCAATTCACATAACTCGGCACTTGTACAGCACTGTATACTTTAGTCCTTTGTCTGGGTTCATACTTCAAATTCAACAATTCTTTGAAATCTCGGCTATCCATCGCCGAAAACTGATTGTGTCCCACCATAAACGACCCATCGAATCTCTCTATAAACATATCATTCTTTGTCCACTTTTCAAAGTAATGCGGCAAATGACTCTCGTTATACTGCATCTTGTATTCTCGCATCCATTCCGAAAATCGTTCCATCGAAGCCGTCGCTGTCACGAGCAATAATAATATAAACATTATTGACTTATATGAGTCTACATTTATATTATTTTGTAAATATATGTTATGTCAAATAACAATCCAGTCGATAATAAACTCGAAAACGCGGAATTCGCCGAAAACACGGTAAACACTGCAAAAACCGCAGTAAATACGGCAAACTCGATGTTAACTAATACCAAAGACGCAGCATCAACCGCATACAACATTGGAAAAACCATAGCCGATAATAAATATGTTCAACAAGGAGTGAATGCTGCCAAAATAGTAGCGCCTGAACTTGCCGCTGCTGAACTCGCAGCAAATACCGCAATAACCAGCGCAACCAAATTAGCAGATACAACAACCGCGGCAAAAAACAAAATACAATCCAATTTAGATGCGGCAACCACCGCTGCAGACATTACATCGAATTTCACAAAAACGATACCCAATTTAGATAAGGCAGGCATCGCATCGAATCTGAACATTAATTCATCTACTGAAATTGTAAAAACGGTGAGTTCCGACACGGGTGTTATCGATACTGTCAAATTACTTATGGATGCAGCAACGCCGCTACTTGCAATGAGTGGCGTTGGTATACCACTTGCAGCTGGATTAACAATATTAAGCAAATTAGCCGAAGCGTTTGCAGCCGACCGACGATTAAGCGATATAATGACCGATTGTATTAATATCATTTCGAATTGTTATTTTTTACACAAATTAATTACATTTACAATTAACAGTTTTAAAGTCGTGGTTGACGCAAAACTCGAACCCGCATTTCAAACTAAATTCCACATTGTTAATCTCGATAAAAAAATAGAAGAACGCATCACTTTAAAATTAAATCGATTTAATACGTTATTGGCTACAATCACGCCTTATAATGAACAACAAAAACTGGACGCCGCAAACAAAACATCACGCGCACGACGCGTTCTTAATGCATTAAATAAAAGTATGTCACGAATGTCCACCTTTATTAATGCCAAAAAATATACGGAAGAAATTACACGGCAATTAACTATCATCAATTCATTATTTATTGTTTATAATAGTCAATTCGATTGGATGATTGCATACTATGAACGAATGTTCAATGATAACGCCGAACATTTAGTATTACAGCAAATATGGACGTTTATTGAATCTCGCGCCGAATATAATGATTATTTAAATCGACCAACTGGCAATGAAATTCAACCGAAACTCGCCGCTGACATTCAAGCTGCAATGTCCAAAGATAATACAATAATGACCCAAATTGACGCAGTGGTTGATAATGCGACAATACAAGCCGCATCCGACGTCGAAACTGATGCCAAACCAATAGTCGGTGGCAGGCGAACACATAAAAAATATACGCGTCGGAGATTACCTCGCACTAAACTTTCGTATTGATTTCTTTGATTTCTTTGATTTCTTTGATTTCTTTGATTTCTTTGATTTCTTTGA
>Ga0114978_10004558_pt1 | contig 11177 bp, 12 predicted proteins | sample S_140212_EF_Meta_FD_87027 | JGI IMG/M metagenome (GOLD analysis project Ga0114978, IMG submission 87027) | Freshwater microbial communities from Lake Simoncouche, Canada to study carbon cycling - S_140212_EF_MetaG | ecosystem: Environmental > Aquatic > Freshwater > Lake | place: Lake...
ATGGCACGCGGTGTCGCGACGGTCAAGCGCAGTGTCACCGACGAAGAATTGCAAGCCATGCACGATGCCGGTGTGCGTGGTGTGCGCTTTAATTTCATCAAGCGTTTGGTTGACTTCACACCCAAAGACGAGCTCATGGAAATTGCAGGCCGCATCGCCAAGCTAGGCTGGCATGTGGTTATTTATTTTGAAGCAATCGATCTGCCTGAGTTGTGGGATTTCTTCTCAGGCCTTCCCACCGCAGTGGTGGTCGATCACATGGGCACACCTGATGTCAAACTGCCGGTAGAGGGCCCTCAGTTCCAATTGTTTTTAAAGTTCATGCGCGAGCACCACAACGTCTGGTGCAAAGTCACTTGCCCTGAGCGCTTGTCTGTGACGGGATCACCTGCTTTAAGTGGCGAGCAAAACGCTTACCAAGATGTTGTGCCCTTTGCCAAAGCCATTGTTGACGAGTTTCCAGATCGTGTGCTGTGGGGTACCGACTGGCCGCATCCCAATTTGAAAAAGCACATGCCCGACGATGGTCTGTTGGTGGACTTTATTCCGCACATTGCCACCACGCCCGAGTTGCAGCAAAAGCTATTGGTCAGAAATCCCATGCGCCTTTATTGGCCAGAGGAGACAATTTAATGGCACTCGATAAACCCTATCTGGATGTCCCTGGTACCATCATTTTTGATGCAGAACAGAGCCGCAAAGGCTATTGGATCAATCAATTTTGCATGTCGCTCATGAAGGCTGAAAATCGCGAACGATTCAAAGCCAACGAGCGCGCTTATTTGGACGAATGGGCCATGACCGAAGAGCAAAAACAAGCCGTCATAGCGCGCGATCTGAACTGGTGCATGCGCACAGGAGGCAACATCTATTTCTTGGCCAAAATTGGCGCTACCGATGGCAAGAGTTTCCAACAAATGGCAGGCTCCATGACTGGCATGACGGAAGACGAGTATCGCAACATGATGATCAAGGGCGGGCGCTCGGTTGAGGGTAACCGTTTTGTCGGTGAGAACGGTGATGCACAAACTCAAAATCAACCGCAAGGCTCTGCCGGCAAGAAAGCACACTGACCATGGCCAAAATCACAGCCTCCGTTTTTACATCGCATGTTCCTGCCATTGGCGCTGCCCTAGACTTAGGGAAAACCCAAGAAGCTTATTGGCAACCACTGTTTGCAGGTTACGAATATGGCAAGCAATGGATGAAAGACAACAAACCAGATGTCATTTTCTTGGTCTACAACGACCACGCAACTGCATTCAGCTTGGACTTCATTCCTACATTTGCCATTGGTACGGCCGAACATTTTCAGCCAGCCGATGAAGGTTGGGGTCCCCGACCTGTGCCAGTGGTCAAAGGCCATCCCGAATTGGCTTCGCACATTGCGCAATCAGTCATCCAGCAAGACTTTGACCTCACCATTGTGAACAAAATGGACGTTGACCATGGCCTCACAGTGCCTTTGTCCTTGATGTGTGGCCAGCCGCCTGCAGACAAGTTTGAATGGCCATGTCCTGTCATTCCATTTGCTGTGAACGTGGTGCAGTACCCTGTACCAAGTGGCCAGCGTTGCTTCAATTTGGGCAAAGCCATTCGCAAAGCCATTGAAACCTTCGATGAAGACATCAACGTTCACATTTGGGGCACTGGTGGTATGAGTCACCAACTCCAAGGCGCGCGGGCAGGGTTGATCAACAAGGAGTTTGACAGCGCTTTCTTAGACAAGCTCATCAGCGATCCACAAGGCGCGGCCGACATACCGCACATCAATTATGTGCGCGAGGCTGGCAGTGAGGGCATTGAATTGGTCATGTGGCTCATTGCACGTGGTGCTATGAACGATGTAGCTGGTGGCAAAGCGCCCACGCTGAAACAACGCTTTTACCATGTACCAGCTTCCAACACGGCTGTGGGCCACGTCATCTTAGAAAATTAAAATTGAACTGAGGAAAAATCAAATGTCTAAATCAATCAAAGTTGCTTTGGCAGGTGCTGGTGCATTTGGCATCAAGCACTTGGATGGCATCAAGAACATCGATGGCGTTGAAGTGATCTCCTTGATCGGTCGTGAACTCGATAAAACCAAAGAAGTGGCCGACAAATACGGCATTTCGCATGTCACCACAGAGTTGGCTGCCAGCCTGGCACTGCCCGAAGTCGATGCCGTGATTTTGTGTACTCCAACGCAAATGCATGCTTCACAATCTATCGCATGTTTGAAAGCTGGCAAGCATGTGCAGGTTGAAATTCCTTTGGCAGACAGCTGGAAGGATGCAGAAGAAGTGGTTCGAATTGCCAAAGAAGCTGGCAAGGTGGCCATGTGCGGCCACACGCGCCGATTCAATCCAAGTCACCAGTGGGTGAACCATCAAATCAAGGCCGGCCAATTTAACATTCAGCAAATGGATGTTCAAACTTATTTCTATCGCCGCACCAACATGAACGCCTTAGGCCAAGCACGCAGTTGGACAGACCATCTGCTGTGGCACCATGCGGCGCACACGGTAGATTTGTTTGCTTACCAAGCAGGCAGTCCCATTGTGAAAGCCAACGCGGTTCAAGGCCCCATCCATCCGACCTTGGGCATTGCCATGGACATGAGCATTCAATTGCAAGCGGCCAATGGCGCTATTTGCACTTTGAGTTTGTCGTTCAACAACGATGGCCCCTTAGGTACCTATTTCCGCTACATCGGCGATACAGGCACTTATTTGGCCAGATATGACGACTTGTACACCGGCAAGGAAGAGCAAATTGATGTGTCCAAAGTCGATGTGTCAATGAATGGCATTGAGTTGCAAGACAGAGAGTTCTTTGCCGCCATTCAAGAAGGCCGCGAGCCAAACTCTAGTGTGGCGCAAGTCTTGCCTTGCTACAAAGTGCTGCACAATTTAGAGCTGCAACTTAACGCCCATTGAAATTTAACCTGTTCGCCAGCTTGTAAATTTTTTGCTTGCCAGTTGACGAGCTGACGTGTTCATTTGATAATTAACCAGCTGGTACATTATTCAAATGGCAACACCTTCAAAAAATCTTTCACAGTCAAGCGTGGGGCGAACCAACGATCCAGAACGGACGATGGCTGAAATTCTGACCATAGCAACCTCAGAATTTGCAGCCAAAGGTCTTGCGGGTGCTCGCATCGATGAAATCGCCGCAGCCACACGCACCAGCAAGCGCATGATTTACTACTATTTCGGTAGCAAAGAAGGCTTGTATGTTGCTGTGTTGGAAGCGGCTTACAGCCGCATGCGAAAAATAGAAGCTGATTTGCATTTGAGTGATTTAGATCCCGCAATTGCTTTGCAACGTTTGGTAGAGTTCACCTACGACCACCACCAAGGCAATGAAGACTTCATTCGTTTGGTCATGAGTGAGAATGTGCAGCGGGGTGAATACTTGGCCCAAAGCCAAGAAATTCAAAAACTAAATGGTTCAGCACTTCAAACCGTTCAAGAGGTCTACGATCGTGGCGTTCAGCAAGGTACCTTCAAGAAGGGGTTGACCCCCTTGGAAATTCACTCTGCAATTTCCGCCTTGACATTTTTCAATGTATCCAACCGTCACACATTTGGCCTGATTTTTAAAGGCAAATCGGCTCAGGGCAAAGCTCAGACCCTCAAAAAATCCCAAGTGGTTGAACTGATCAACGCCTATGTACGTTTGTAATCATGCGTGAGCTTAGACATTCAATTTAGTCATAACTGATAGCGATCCCATGAGTTGCGATCTAGGGTAATCACCTATCCTAAAAAACTAACTAGTTCGTACATTAATGGATTCAAGCCAGTTCTTAGGAATCTGAATGAGCCGTATTTTTGACTTCACCTGCAAAACCATTGAATACATGATTGCCGCATGCATGGCAGGCATGGTTGTGTTGGTTTTTGGCAATGTGATGCTACGTTATGGCTTCAACTCCGGCATCACGCTTTCTGAAGAGTTGTCTCGTTGGTTGTTTGTGTGGATGACATTTTTGGGTGCCATTGTGGCGCTTCGCAAGCATGAGCATTTGGGCACTGACATGCTGATAGGGCGCTTAGGGCCAAAGGGCAAAAAAATTTGCATGGGTATTTCACAACTGCTCATGATGTTCATATGCGTGTTGTTGTTCAAAGGCGCATATGAGCAAGCGGTGATTAATTGGACAAGCACCAGTGCCGTGATGGAAGCTTCACTCAGTTGGGTGTATTTTCCTGGAATTATTTTTGCTGTCTTGGGTGGTCTCATGATTGCCATGGACTTCCTTCAGCTGCTGAGTGGTCAAACTCAGGAGAGCAGCCTGACGATGTTTCAAGAGTCCGAAGAAAAGCCGCACAACGGCTTCCATTGAGCTAGCTCTAAGGATTCATCAATGACCATTTCCATTTTCATTCTCTCTTTGTTGGGTGTCATGGCTTTGGGTGTCCCCATTGCATTTGCATTGTTAATTTGCGGTGTCGCTTTGATGTTGCACTTGAACATGTTTGACGCCCAAATTTTGGCGCAAAATTTAATTGAAGGCTCCAACAGTTTCCCTCTTTTGGCCGTACCATTTTTCATGTTAGCTGGCGAAATCATGAATGCTGGCGGTCTTTCGCGCCGCATTGTCAACTTCGCCATGGCTTGTGTGGGACACATCAAGGGCGGCTTAGGCTATGTCACCATCATGGCAGCCGTCATCATGGCGGCGCTCTCTGGCTCTGCTGTGGCCGATGCTGCAGCATTGGCTTCTCTTTTGTTGCCTATGATGGTTGCAGCTGGTCATGATCGCGCTCGTTCTGCGGGTCTGATCGCCTCGGCGGGCATCATTGCCCCAGTGATCCCCCCCAGCATTGGCTTCGTGATTTTTGGTGTGGCGGGCAATGTGTCCATCTCTAAGCTGTTCATGGCAGGCATTGTTCCCGGCATCTTGCTCGGTGCTGCGCTGTGGGTCACTTGGTGGTGGCTTGCCAGAAAAGAAGTTGTCCATGTGCCACCTCGCAAGTCGATGCTTGAAATTGGCGTTGCGATGAAGGAAGCCACTTGGGCGCTCGTATTGCCCTTGATCGTTGTATTTGGTTTGAAGTTTGGTGTGTTCACGCCCACTGAGGCTGCTGTTGTCGCTGCAGTCTATGCAATCTTCATCTCTACCTTCATCTACAAAGAGCTGAGTTTGAAGTCCTTACTCCCTTTGTTTGTCAATGCGGCAAAAACCAGTGCCATTGTGATGTTCTTGGTGGCCGCTGCCATGGTTTCTGCATGGCTTATTACTGTGGCCAACTTGCCAGCTCAATTGATTTCTTTGCTGCAACCCTTGCTAGACAGTCCTCGCTTGCTCATGCTGACCATCATGGTCATCACCATGATCGTTGGAACAGCACTAGACATGACACCCACCATTTTGTTGTTAACTCCCGTTTTAATGCCGGTGGTGAAAGCGGCTGGGATTGACCCTGTTTATTTTGGTGTTCTGTTCATCATCAATAACGCGATTGGTTTGATCACGCCGCCAGTAGGTACAGTGCTCAATGCGGTGGCGGGCGTTGGCAAGATCAGTATGGATGAAGTCACCCGAGGCGTTCTGCCTTTTATGGTGGCTCAATTCGCCATCATGTTTGCCATGGTTGCCTTTCCAGCCTTGGTCATGGTGCCTGCACGGTGGTTTTATTGATCAATTTTTGTTTTTTCTCTCTACGGTCTGTTCGGGTACGCCAGACCGTGGAATCCTTGTTCGGCGTACGACCATCTACTTCATCAGGAGACACTGACATGAAACGTGTTTTTATCAAGACTGTTCTGGCCGCTGTTACTTTGGCTGCCATGGGCGTTGCATCCGCGCAAGACAAAACCATCAAGTTTGCCAATCAAAATGCCGTGGGACACCCCATTGTGCAAGGCATGGAAAAGTTCAAAGAGATTGTTGAAAAGCAATCTGGCGGAAAAATCAAGGTCAATGTTTTCCCAGGCGGTGCCTTGGGCAGCGACCAAGCCAATGTGTCAGCCATTCAGGGTGGCACTTTGGAAATGGCCGCCATGAACTCTGGTATTTTTGCCAGCCAAGTCAAAGACTTTGCCGTGTTCGATTTCCCTTTCATGTTTGCCAGCGGCAAAGAAGCTGATGTGGTGGTAGATGGTGCATTCGGTAAAAAAATGCACGCCAAGTTGGAAGAAAAAGGTTTGGTAGGTTTGGGTTACTACGAACTGGGCTTTCGCCACATGTCCAACAGCAAGCGAGCCATCAACAAAGTGTCAGACATCGACGGTCTGAAATTGCGCGTGATTCCAAACCCTATTAACGTGGACTGGGTCAAGGCTCTGGGCGCAAACCCAACACCCCTGCCATTCCCAGAGTTGTATGCAGCGCTTGAGCAAAAGGCCGTAGACGGTCAAGAAAATCCTGTGGCCACCATCAATGGCGCCAAACTTTTTGAAGTTCAAAAAAACTTGGTATTGACAGGTCACCAATACAACCCACAGTCTGTGGTCATCAGCAAGAAATTTTGGGATACTTTGTCTGCAGCCGAGAAGAAAATTGTGTCTGATGCTGTGACTGAATCTTCTAAATTCCAACGTACCACTGCGCGCACATTGGAAGCCGGCACTCTGGAAGGTTTGAAGAAGAACGGCATGGCTGTGACCTCTTTGCCAGATTCGGAAATGGCCATCTTGCGTGAAAAAATGAAGCCCGTTATAGCCAAGCATGGCGAAGCAATTGCCGCCACAGTGGCTGAGTTGCAAGCTGAATTGACCAAATTGCGCAAGTAATTTAGGCCATCACCAGGTCCTACAGCAGGCCTTTTATGTCCTTACATTGCGAAGTCTCTAAGCTTGTCTTGGAGCTTCGCTTTTTTATTTTTAGACCATGACCATCGACGGCAATACAGAGTTAATCGCTCACATTGGCTATCCTACTCACAGCTTCAAGTCGCCTTTGATATACAACCCTTACTTTGAAAAAGAGGGAATCAATGCGTTCGTGGTGCCAATGGGATGTCAGGCAGAGCATTACCCAATTTTTCTGCGGTCAGTTTTCCAATTGACCAATATTCGGGGTGCTTTGATTACCATGCCGCACAAAGTCACCACGGTGGGTTTATTGGACGAAGTCACACCTGCGGTTAAAGTGACTGGCGCGTGCAATGCGGTGAAACGTGATCCACACGGTCGCTTGGTCGGCGACATGTTTGACGGCGTTGGGTTTGTTCGGGGTGTTCAAAGAAAAGGCTTTGACCTCACTGGCAAGCGCGTCATGGTGGTGGGTACAGGCGGTGTTGGCTCGGCCATTGCTGCCTCTCTGGCTGCTGAAAAAATCGCAGGCATCAGTTTGTTTGATGTCAACACAGCGGCGTGTGAGGGCTTGGCAGGAAGGCTTGTGAATGAATATCCATCCATCCAAGTCAACACTGGATCAAATGACCCACATGGGCATGACTTGGTGGTAAACGCTACGCCCATGGGCATGAACGAAGGCGACCCATTGCCCATTGACGTTTCAAGGATTGCGTCTGAAACCTTTGTGGGTGAAGTTGTGATGCGGACAGAAATGACGGCGTTCTTGCAGGCTGCACAGCGCAGAGGTTGTCGAGTTCAAGTAGGTTCTGACATGCTGTTTGAGCAAATTCCTGCCTATCTGGAATACTTCGGGTTCCAGACAACAACTGCTGAGGTGCTACGCAGCGTGGCCCGTTTGGCTTGAAAATTGAGATTGGACTGACATATGAATTTACGCACAACTGACCGAGAAGCCGTTCCAGAAATGCCCAATCGATTGGGCATTCAAGGCATTGAGTTCATTGAATACGCAACCAATCGTCCGCAGGCTTTGGGTCAGGTTCTAGAGTCGATGGGGTTCAGGCCGGTTGCACGCCATCGTTCTAGAGAAATCACGCTATACCGTCAGGGGGGCATGAACTTGGTGGTCAACGCCAACCCTGACGATGCGCGAGTCAGTGCAGCCGTCGATGGCCAAGCAGAAATTTCAGCTGTGGCTTTTAGGGTTCAAGATGCCTTGAAGGCACACACACGTTGCATTGATCTGGGCGCATGGTCCGTGGCAAGTCAAGCGCAGGCCATGGAGTTGCACATTCCTGCCATTCATGGCCCTGGCGGTACTCGTTACTATTTTGTAGACCGCTGGCAAGAGTTTTCCATCTACGACATTGACTTCAAACCCATTCCCACAGTTGATCAACATCCTGGGGCAGTTGAAGGCATGAGTTACTTTGGTGTGGTTCAGTACATCGGTGCAGCGCGCAGCGAAGACTGGATGGCGTATTACGAACACATGTTTGATTTCTCTGTCATCCCTGATGAAGAGCGCTTTGGCATATTGCCCAAAGGTAAATTGATGAAGAGCCCCTGTGGCCAATTTCTTTGGCAACTCATTGAGCCTGATCCTTGGATGGAAGCAGACGATGCACCCGAGTCGCTTAAGCGAGTTGGTTTTGGTGTGAAAGACGTTGCTCAAGCTGTGAAAACACTCAAAGGCAACGGCGTTGAATTTGTGGAGTCCAAAGAACTGCACCCAGAAGATCGAGGAGCATTGACCCGAAATGCCCTGGGTTCTGTGTCTTTTGAGTTGGTTCACCAAAGCGTCTAAGGAATTGTCATGAATTTGCTCGACGGTTATGGCATGGACACCATCACAATGGCGGGCCCATTGGAGGCTAAGTTGGAAGCCATGAAAAGCGTGGGCTTCTCACAAGTCATGCTCATGGCGCGTGACTTGGTCGGTCATCCCGGCGGTGTGAAAGCTGCTGTGAAGGCCATTCAAAACAGCGGTTTGCGTCCTACAGGTTTTCAAGTGCTGAGGGACTTCGAAGGCTTGTCTGGCCACTTGCACAATTACAAGGTGGACATTGCAAAGTCCATGCTGGAAATGTGTGCGGCAACGGGGAGCAAGGTTTTGCTGGCATGCTCATCAACATCTCGCCACGCTACAGATGACTTAGATCTGATTGCCAAAGACCTGAAAAAGCTGGCCATGATGGCTATACCTTTGGGTATCAAGGTGGCATATGAAGGTTTGTCTTGGGGTCGCACAGTCAATGAATTCACTACCAGTTGGGATGTGGTTTGTAGGGCAGATTGCCCTAACTTAGGTATTGGCATTGACTCTTTTCACATCTTCGCAGCCAAGACCCCGCTGGATGCCATTGAAGAGATTGACCCTGACCGCATCTTTCTGGCGCAACTTTCTGATTTCATGTGGCTTGAAACCCCCACGTTTGAAGAACGCATGACCACAGCACGCACTTTTCGCGTCTTTCCTGGGGAGGGCGTACACAGCGATCAATTGGCCAACTTGGTGCTGCGCCTAGAGCGGATTGGTTACCGCGGTGATTACAGCTTCGAAGTCTTCAACGACGATTATCAACAGTTACCACTTGAAACAGTGGCTGAACGTGCTCGCAAAAGTGCAACTTGGTTGCATCAAGATGTCTTGCACCGCTCGGCACCGTTACCATCATGGGCATCTACTTCGCAAAGGCTTTCAGTATGAAAAACAGAAAACTCGGACAATTCCAAGTCAGTGAAATCGGCTTAGGTTGTATGAATTTAAGCCATGCTTATGGAGTGCCTGTTTCAGAGGCTCAAGCCGAAAAGGTCTTGCTCACAGCCTTGGATGCAGGCGTTACTTTCTTTGACACCGCGGCACTTTATGGTTTTAGCGCCAACGAAACTTTGGTCGGCAAAATACTCAAGTCGCATCGTCAGAAGTTCACCTTGGCCAGCAAGTGCGGTATGACAGGTGTCGATGTGAATGGCGATGGCAAATTGGTTCGGGTCATCGACGGTCGACCCGAAACCATTCGCAAGACTTGTGAAGACGCCTTAAAGCGTTTGCAAACAGATGTCATTGACTTGTACTACTTGCATCGTTGGGATAAAAAAGTGCCGATTGAAGACAGCGTGGGCGCACTCAGTGATTTGGTGCGTCAAGGCAAAATCCAAAGTATTGGTTTGTCTGAAGTCTCGGCCAGCACCTTGCGCAAAGCGCATGCAGTTCATTCCATCACTGCGGTGCAAACTGAATACTCGCTGTGGACACGCAATCCAGAAATTGCAGTGCTCAAAGCCTGCGAAGAGCTGGGTACCGCCTTCGTGGCCTTCAGTCCAGTGGCCAGAGGGTTTTTGTGTGGCCCGTTAGACATTCATTCCTTGGATGCCAAAGACATTCGCAAATCCATGCCACGATTCACTGCTGAGAATTACGCAGCCAATTTCAAACTCTTTGCTCCCTACCAAAATTTAGCCAATGACGTGGGCTGCTCACCTGCGCAGTTGGCCTTGGCCTGGCTCTTGCATAAAGCGCCACACATCATTCCAATTCCTGGAACGACAAGCGTCTCGCATTTGATGAATGATGTGGGTGCTGCGGACGTTAAGTTAACTGCAGAATTGATCGGCAAGCTAGATGCCTTGATCAATGAAAAAACGGTCCAAGGAAACCGTTACAACGCACAGGCAAACTCTGAGGTCGACACTGAATTTTTTGCATGAAAGCCATTCGATTTCGATTAGCAAAGGCGGTATAAACCCTAGGAAAAGAGGCGTTGGCTTCTTTTTTTATGTGAAAAATTCAACAGCATTGGAAATAGGGTCATTCAGCTGCAATCAAAATGTTAGTTGGTGATTGAAATTTCGTTACCTTAACTTGGAGATCAAACATGTATTCCCTGAATGTCAACGGCAAAGAGCAAAAAGTGGATGCCGAATCTGAAATGCCATTGTTATGGGTTTTGCGTGAAGTGATCGGTCTCACTGGGACTAAATTTGGTTGTGGCATTGCGCAGTGTGGTGCTTGCACTGTGCATGTCGATGGTCAACCTGTTCGTTCTTGCGCTGTCCCCGGATCTGCCATGACCGGCCGCAAAATTACCACCATTGAAGGTCTGTCAGACAGCAGCAGCCATCCGGTTCAAAAAGCCTGGGCTGAGGTCGATGTACCGCAGTGCGGTTACTGCCAGTCAGGTCAAATCATGGCGGCTGTTTCTTTGCTTAAACGCAAACCCAAGCCAACCAACAAAGACATCGACTTGGCCATGACCAACATCTGCCGTTGTGGAACCTATCAGCGCATTCGCGAAGCCATTCATGTGGCGGCTGGCACCAAAAAATTAGCCAAGTCCGACAGTGGCGAAGTGGCCGCATTGGTTCAGCAAATCAAAGTTTAAGGAGAAACAACATGAATCAAATTCAAACATCTCCTG
>Ga0114978_10004560_pt1 | contig 11174 bp, 11 predicted proteins | sample S_140212_EF_Meta_FD_87027 | JGI IMG/M metagenome (GOLD analysis project Ga0114978, IMG submission 87027) | Freshwater microbial communities from Lake Simoncouche, Canada to study carbon cycling - S_140212_EF_MetaG | ecosystem: Environmental > Aquatic > Freshwater > Lake | place: Lake...
CCTCGTCGATCAGCTTTCCTCGCCCAAACCGTCCCCGCCGCCCATAGCGTTCCCGCATCTTCAACAGTAGTTCCCGCGTCGTGTTCTGGCTCATTTGTGATGACATCTCCCCGGGTGTCATCAGTTGTGAGGCAACGTATCAATACCGCCCCCCTTCTCATGACTCCTCCGGTGTCATTTCATTTGAGTCAATTCGTGCGCGCCTGGCTCGGACAATTCGGCTTTCCATCATCCCTCCCCCCGGTTATAGAGAATCGCCGCAAGCCCTGTGGCTTGAAGGTTTCCACCTCCCTTCCCCTTTATTCTATGAGCATTAAAAGCGTTCTCGTGGTCATTTCTCTCATCGTCAGCATTCTCATCGGTTTGAGTCTCGGGCGGGGCGCACCGGGCAAAACTGCCGATGCTCAGCGGCGGCCGCTCATCGGACTTTCGCTCGACACCCTGAAAGAAGAACGCTGGCAGGCCGACGCCGAACTTTTCAAAAAACGCTGCGCTGAACTGGGCGCGGACGTTCTGGTGCAGGCGGCCAACGGAGACGACGCCCGCCAGATCAACGACGTGCAGTCCCTCATCAGCCGCAAGGTGGATGTGATTGTCGTCGTTCCCCACGACGGAGCCGCCATGGCCCAAGGGGTGCGGGCAGCCCACGATGCCGGCATTCCCTTGATCGCCTATGATCGCCTGATCAAAAACTGCGACCTCGATATCTATCTGAGTTTCGACAATGTGAAAGTCGGACGCCTCCAGGCCCAATACATCCTCGATCACCTCCCGACTCCCGGCAAAGGCCGCGTCGTCCTGGTCAACGGATCGAAAACCGACAACAACGCCTTCCTCTTCCGTCAGGGGGCGATGGAAGTTCTCCAACCAGCCATTGATCGCGGGGATATCAAAATCGTCTGGGAGGATTGGACGGAGGATTGGAAACTGGAAAACTCCAAACGCATCCTCAATGCCGCAATCAGCAAACTGGGCCCCCAGGGTTTCGACGCTGTGCTGGCCGCGGCGGACGCCGTGGCGGGCGGTGCCATCCAGGCCCTCAACGAGGAAGGGCTGACCGGCAAGATGCTGGTCACCGGACAGGATGCCGAGTTGGTCGCCTGCCAGCGAATCATCAGCGGCACGCAATCCATGACCATTTACAAACCACTGAAAAAACTCGCCTCCACCGCCGCCGAAGTGGCCGTCCGTATGGCCGAAGGCAAGCCTATCGTGGCGACCCAGACCGTCTACAACGGCCTGATAAACGTTCCCTCGATTCTGGGCGACATCGTGGCGGTTGATAAAATAAACATGATGGAAACCGTCATCGCAGACGGCTTTCAAAAGCAGGAGGCCGTTTACGGAAACGCCCCGCAAAAATAGCGCGCCGCCTGGCGAGCCCGTCCTGGCGGCCGACCGGTTGGTCAAGCGATTCCCCGGCGTGATTGCGCTCAAAGGGGTGAGTTTTGACCTTCGCGCAGGCGAAATTCACGCGCTCTGCGGCGAGAACGGCGCGGGCAAGTCCACCTTGATCAAGACCCTTTCCGGCCTTCATCCCGCGGGAAGTTACGAGGGGGAAATCCGGGTCAGCGGGCGGCCGGTCGCCTTGGCGAATTCCAAGGACGCCGAACGCGCCGGCATCGGTGTGATTTATCAGGAACTCGCCCTCGTTCCGGAAATGACCGTGGCGGAAAATATTTTTCTCGGCGGCGAACCGCGGCGCCTTGGCGGGTGGCTGATTGACTGGGAAACAGTCACCAGCGATTCCAAACTTCTGCTCGACCGTTTCGGTTTGAACATCAATCCGGATGCCCTCGTGAACGACCTCGGGGTCGGACACCGCCAGCTTGTCGAAATCGCCAAGGCATTGTCCAAACAGACCCGCATCCTCATCCTCGACGAACCCACCGCTGCGCTGACCGGGCAGGAAGTGGACGTGCTCCTCGACATCCTGCGGGACCTGAAGCGTCGCGGGATTGCCCTCATTTACATTAGCCACAAACTCGATGAGGTCTTTGCCCTGGCCGACCGCATCACCGTGTTGCGCGACGGACAGAGCGTCGTCACGCTCGAGACCGCCCAAACGACCAAGAGCGAAATCATCCGCCACATGGTCGGACGTCCCATCGAAGACCTTTTTCCGCGCCGCGCTGCGGCCGCCGGCGAGGCGCGGTTGACCGTGCACGATCTGACGGTCAGCGAAAGAGGGAATCCCCGTTTGGAAAACGTCTCCTTTGAGGTCCGGGCTGGAGAAGTGCTAGGCATTGGCGGCCTCATGGGCGCCGGTCGCAGCGAACTGCTGCTGCACCTTTTCGGCGCGTGGGGCCACCGCCAGAGCGGCCGCGTGAAATTAGCCGGCCGCGAACTCGGCCCCGGCCATACCCCCACGGAAAGCATCCGTCGCGGGCTGGTCCTGGTCAGCGAGGATCGCAAGCGTTACGGGCTCGTGCTCGATCTTTCCATCGGGTTCAACATGGCCCTCTCATCCCTCGAAGGAGTGGCGAGCGGTCCGGGCTTCCTCGGCTTGATTGATTTCGGGGCTGAAACGCGCCGCAACCGCGAGTATTTCGACTCGCTGCAGGTCAAGGCTCCCGGCCTCGAAACCGCAGTTGGCACGCTCTCCGGCGGCAACCAGCAAAAAATCGTTCTGGCCAAGGCCCTCATGACCAGCCCGAAAGTCATCTTCCTCGATGAACCCACCCGCGGGATTGACGTGGGCGCCAAGCTCGAAGTCTATGAACTGATCAACCGTCTGACTGATGCCGGGCAGGCGGTCGTTCTGGTCAGCAGCGAACTGCCAGAACTCATGGGTATGAGCGACCGCATCGTCATGCTGGCCGAAGGCCGGGTCGGCGGCACGTTCACCCGCGATCAAGCCACCCGGGAAAATCTGCTCGCCGCCGCCATGGGCGAGTCCGCCCTCACACCTTCTTAAATCGTATGTCTACCGCCACCCTCACCCCCGCCAAGCCCGCCGCTGCGCTCTCCTTTCGTGCGCTGGCCGTGCCCGGCGCCCTGCTCTTTATCGTCCTGTTTTTCACCCTGAAATCCCCGGAATTTCTTTCCGCCCGCAATCTCTCCATGCTGGCCATCGAGGTTTCGATCACGGCCGTTCTCGCCCTGGGCATGCTTCTCATCATCCTGCCCGGACACATCGATCTTTCGGCCGGCAGCGGCGTGGGTTTGATTGGCGGACTCTCCGCCGTCCTCATCTTCGAATACGGCTGGCCCGCCCCCGCCGCCCTGCTCGTTGGAGTTGCCGCCGCCGCGTTAATCTGGCTCGGCATGGGCACCATCATCGTTAAAGAACGGGTGCCGTCTTTCATCATCACACTCGGCGGCTTGCTGGTTTTTCGAGGTCTGCAGTGGCTGGTCATCCACAATGCCACCATCCCGGTGAGCCGGGGTGGCGAAACCAACCTCTATGCGCTGCTGACCACCTACTATCTTCCGCCCGTGGCAGGGTATGTCGTGGCCGCGCTGGCAGTGCTGGCTCTGGCCCTTGCCGGATGGCGCAAAATCCGGCGCGGTGCGGCGGTGGATCGCGAACGCATTTTTCTCCAGACCTTCATCACCGCGCAACTCATCCTGCTCTTTGTTCTGGTCTGCAACGCCTATCGGGGCATCCCGCTCCCGACTCTCGTGCTGGCCGTTGTGGCGTTCGTCATTTATATTCTGACCCGGCACACACCCTTCGGCCGCTATCTTTACGCCATTGGTGGCAACGAGGAAGCCGCGGTGGTTAGCGGTGTGCCCGTTGCCATGGTCTCCATCGGGGCATTTCTCATCATGGGCCTGATCGTGGCAATTACCGGATTCCTTCAAACCGCCTACGCCGGATCCAGCACGACCACGGTGGGGACACTGATGGAACTCGATGCCGTAGCCGCTTGTGTGATCGGCGGCACCAGCCTGAAGGGCGGACGCGGGACGGTCTTTGGCGTTTTGATGGGGGCTCTCATCATGGCGGCCCTGCTCAACGGCATGACTCTGCTCGCCGTGAGCCCAGAGGCAAAATATGTGGCCCGCGGGTTGGTGCTTGGCCTGGCTGTCTGGGCCGATGTCCGGCTGGCCCGCCGCTAAATCGCAGCGCTGGCAGGACCTTGCACGGTCCGGATGATGAAGGGGCCAAATCCTCTTCCCCGCAAAACTGCTTGCCTCACGCCCTGAACTTTCCAAAGTAGCAACGCGGGGATTTTGTTGTCTGCCAGTTCAAGCGCCCCGTCATGCCGACATAGCTCAGCGGTAGAGCAACGGTTTTGTAAACCGTCGGTCCTCGGTTCGATCCCGAGTGTCGGCTCCAGTTTTTCTCCTTGCCAAATTCCGCCCGGCAGACGATTTCGGCGGACATGGAATTTTCCCAAGTCACCGCCACTGCGAAGGCGAATATTTATTTCGACGGCAAGGTTGTCTCCCACGCCCTGCTTTTTCCCGACGGCTCACGGAAAACACTCGGGCTGATTTATCCTGGTTCTTATCATTTCGGCACGGATGCGGCCGAGCGGATGGAGATCACCGACGGGGCTTGTGATGTGGTGCTGGACGGAGAAACGAGATCCGCGCGCTACGACGCGGGAACGCATTTTGACGTGCCGGCGAAATCCGGCTTTACCATCACGGTGGGCGGTGCGATCTGCCAGTATGTCTGTTCGTTTCTCGGCTGACGCCGTAGCCTGACCGCCATGTCCTCCCGCAAAACACGCCGCATCGACACCGGCCGGCTGGCCGTTCCGCGCTTGCAGGTCCAGTCGCTCCCGCCCAGCTACGGGGAAAACTACAAGGCCGGTTACATCGGCTTTACCCATAGCGATGCGAGCGTTGTATCGCGCGGCATCGCCTGGTTCACGCGCTGGTCGCGGCTGAGCGATTTGCATGTCTCGCACACGCTGGTGGTCACGGGAGACAACGCATGCGTAGAGGCGGTGCTGGACAAAGGGGTGGTGCAGGCGCCGCTGGATAAATATTTCAACGATCCGAAGACGCAGATTTTTTTCCGCAAACCCCGCAAATGCTCCAATGCGATCGGCGCGCGCATCGCGGAGACCGCCCTGGCCCAGGTCGGCACGCGCTACGATCACCTGTTGCTGGCCGCACAGATGCTGGAAGGGAGTTTTCTGCGCCGGTGGATTCATTCGACCTTCCGGGAAAGCCCGGATCGTCTGGTCGGAAGCCTGCTGAATCGCGACGCCCGCTGGATTTGCAGTGAGCTGGCCGCGTACAGCCTCGACTGTCAGCCGGAATATGCGGACAAGGGAATCCTGGCCCGGCCGAACTACGCCATAGATCCGCAGGAACTCTTTCAGGATGAGGAAATCTTCGCCGCCTGGCGCAATGAACCGGCGGAGACCGAGTCCGCGGCCGTTCCGGAGTGAAGTACCGTGGCCGGGTCGCCCCGACACCGACCGGGCACCTTCATCTAGGCCATGCCGCCACGTTTTGGACCGCGTTTCAGCGGGCGGCGCAAGGGACGCTGGTTTTTCGGATGGAGAATCTCGATCCCCATCGCTGCCGGCCGGAGTTTTCCCGGGCGGCTCTGGAGGATCTGCGCTGGCTGGGCTTGAGCTGGCAGGAAGGGCCGGATGTGGGCGGACCCTGTGCGCCCTATGAACAAAGCGCACGGCGGGAGCTTTACCTCGAAGCCTGGCGGCGCTTGCGCGACGGGGGATTCCTTTATCCGTGCTCACGCTCCCGCAAGGATGTCGCGCAGGCGGCCTTTGCTCCGCATGAGGACGAGCCTGTTTTTCCTGTGGAATGGCGCACTGCGGCGGGATTGCATTTCGACAGCCCGGAGGGATGCAACTGGCGGTTTCGCGTGCCGGATCATGAAACGATTGCGTTTGAGGATGGAAACCTTGGCCCGGTGCGGCGGGAGGCTTTGCGCGACTTCGGGGATTTTCTGGTTTGGAACCGCGAGAATATTCCCGCATACGAATTGGCCGTGGTGGTGGACGATGCAGCCATGGGCATCACGGAAGTTGTGCGCGGCGCGGATTTGCTCACGTCCACAGCGCGGCAGATTCTGATTTATCGGGCGTTGGGCGCGGTTCCTCCGGCGTTTTATCACGCTCCGTTGCTCCGGGATGAACACGGACGCCGCCTGGCGAAGCGGGACGGTGCGCTGAGTCTGCGCGGCCTGCGCGCTAAAGGCTGGACGCCCGGGCAGGCGCTGGCCTTCGCAGCGGAAAACGTGAGTCCGCTACCAATTCAATGACGCGAAACGCCTGGCGGCTTCCTCCGCGTTGGCGCGGCTGTTGAAGGCGGAGATGCGAAAATAGCCTTCTCCCGCATTACCGAATCCGCTGCCGGGGGTGATGACGATGTTGGCCTCATTGAGAACGTGGTCGAAGATTTCCCAACTGGTTTTGCCCTGCGGGCCGCGCACCCAGATATAGGGCGCGTTGACTCCGCCAAAGACGGTCAGTCCGCTGCCGCTCACGGCTTCGCGCAGGATCGCCGCGTTGTCCATGTAGTGCGAAACGAGGGCAGTGACCTCGGCTTTTCCGGCTGGTGAATAAAGGGCCTCGGCGGCGCGCTGGGTGACGTAGGAAACGCCGTTGAACTTCGTGCTGAAACGGCGGTTCCAGAGCGGATGGAGCGGTTTTTTGTCGCCGGCGGCGGTCTGGCATAAAATGTCCTTTGGCAGGACGGTGAAGGCGCAGCGCGTGCCGGTGAAGCCGCCATTTTTGGAAAAACTGCGAAACTCGATCGCGCATTTCCGCGCCCCGGGAATTTCGTAAATGGAATGGGGGATGCCGGGCTCGGTGATGTAGGCCTCGTAGGCGGCGTCGTAAAGCAGGATGGCGTCGTTCGCCAGCGCATAGGCCACCCATTTTTCCAGGCGTTCGCGCGTGGCGACGGCCCCGGTGGGGTTGTTGGGCGAACACAGATAAACGACGTCCACTTTTTCCTCCGGCACGTCGGGCATGAAACCGTTTTCCGCCGTGCAGGGCAGATAGACGAGTCCGCCGTAAACACCGCAGTCATCCGCCGGGCCGGTGTGGCCGGCCATCACGTTGGTGTCCACATAGACGGGATAAACGGGGTCCATCACGGCGATGCGGTTTTTGTCGCCGAGGATGTCGAGGATGTTGGCGCAATCGCATTTCGATCCGTCGGAAACAAAAATCTCGTCGTCCGCCACAGCGAGGCCCTTGGCGCGATAGTCGTTTTCCGCGATGGCCTGGCGGATAAAATCATACCCCTGTTCGGGACCGTAGCCGCGGAACCCCTCGCGGGTGCCGAGTTCGTCCACCGCCCGGTGCATCGCCTCGCGCACGGCAGCGGGGAGGGGTTCAGTCACATCGCCGATCCCGCAACGGATGAGGCGTTTTGCGGCCTCCGGGTTGGCGTCGGTGAAGGCTTTGACCCGACGGGTGATCTCGGGAAAAAGATAGCCGGCTTTGAGCTTAAGGTAGTGGGAGTTGAGATGGGCCATCGGGGCGGTGCAGAGTTGACGGTTAAGAGTTGAGAGGAAAGAAAAAGCCGCCGGGATGGCCGGCGGCTTTTTCCAACGGACAGCGGGTTTTAAAGTGCGGCGGTGTAGTTCTTCTCGGCGGCGCCCCAGGAAACAACAATCCAGAAAGCCTTGAGGTAATCGGCGCGGCGGTTTTGGTAATTCAAGTAGTAGGCATGTTCCCACACGTCCACGCCGATGACGGGTTTGCCTTCGATGCCCGCGATGGCTTTGCCCATGAGCGGAGTATCCTGATTCGCGGTGGAGCCGATTTCTAATTCACCGGAGGGCGTGACGTAGAGCCAGGCCCAGCCGCTGCCGAAACGGCCGAGTCCGGCGGCTTCGAGTTTGGCTTTGCATTCCGCGAAACTGCCGAATTTCGCCGTGATGGCCCCGGCCAACTTACCCAGGGGTTCGCCGCCTGCGCCGGGACCGAGGATTTTCCAGAAAAACGAGTGATTGGCGTGTCCGCCGCCATTGTTGCGCACGGGACCACGGATCGCCTCCGGCACGGCGGAGAGATCGGCGATCAATGCCTCAACAGACTTGGCGGCCAGTTCGGGCGCGCTTTCCAGCGCCTTATTAAGGTTTGCCACGTAGGTGGCGTGGTGTTTGCCGTGATGGATCTCCATCGTTTTGGCGTCAATGTTCGGTTCGAGCGCGGTGGGCGCGTAAGGCAGAGCGGGTAGTTCGTAGGCCATGGTGTGTGTGGTTTTCCTCAAAGTAAATTCTCACCGCGCAGGTGCAAGCGCGAAACACGGTCAACCTCCTGACGGAAAATCCTTGTCGAAACTAACCGGGGGAGTTTTGCGACCTGATCCGTTCCGCCCTCGCCGGCGCAAGCGTGATCCGCCATCCTTTGCGGGAGGCCCCGGCTTTTTTCTGTCAATCGGTGATTTGCACCTTTGGCCGTTCCCCGAAAACAGCCGTCCCCACGCGCACAAGAGTGGAACCCTCTGCGATGGCCACCTCGAAATCCCCGCTCATCCCCATCGAAAGAACGGGAAGCGCGGTCGCGGTTTGGGTGGAGATTTCGTCGCGCAGTTCCCGCAGCTTCACAAAAAAAGGCCGGGCCGACTCCGCCTTTTCCGCGTAGGGCGCGATCGTCATCAACCCTTCCACCTGCAGGCGGGGCAGGGCGAGCAATCCCGCCATCTCCGCCCGCAAAGTCTCCGGCTTGAAACCGAATTTTGTGCCTTCGCCGGAAACATTGACCTCCAGCAGCACGCGCGGGAAAAGCCCGAGTTCGGCTGCGATGCGGTCCATCTCCTGCGCCAACTCGACCGTGTCCACCCCATGGATCAATGCGACCACCGGAAGCACCTTGCGGATTTTATTTTTTTGCAGGTGGCCGATGAGGTGCCAGCGCACCGCGCCGGGAAGCAGCGGTGCCTTGGTCAGAAGTTCCTGCACCCGGTTTTCGCCGAAAACCATCTGACCCGCCCCGAACGCCTCGCGCACCGATTCCGCCGGATGGGTTTTCGAGACCGCCACAAGGCCGACCGATTCCGGTTCCCGGCCCGCCTGGCGCGCGGCGGCGGCGATGCGGGAGCGGATTTCGTCGAGTCGCGTGGAAATGGTGCTCATCGGAAAAAGTCTTATTTACGCGGAAGGTGTCTTCGCTTATCTGATACGTCCTGAGGCTCGATGCAAATCCAATCCTTCAAGGTCTTCTCCGACCTCGCGGAGACCGCTAGTTTTTCCCGCGCCGCCGCGATCAACGGCATCACCCAGAGCGCCGTGAGCCAGCAGATGCGCGCCATCGAGCAGCGCTACCATGTGAAGCTGATCGAACGCGGACGCAAAAATTTCTCCCTCACGCCCGAGGGCCGCGCGTTTCTGGAAGCCAGCCGCGAGATTCTCGGCACGTTGGAGGGCCTCGGCAGCCGCATCCAAAAATTGCAAAATGTCGTCGCGGGCGAACTCCGCATCGCCACGGTTTTCAGCATCGGCCTGCACGAACTCCCGCCCTGCCTCAAAGTCTTCCGTCGCCGCTTTCCCGAGGTGGACGTGCGGGTCGAATACCAGCGTTCCTCCGAGATCTACACCGGCCTGCTGGAAGGCCGCGCCGACATCGGCCTGGTGGCCTATCCCTCGCCCCGCCGGGGTTTGAAAATGATCCCGTTCTGGAGCGACCGGTTGGTGCTCATCTGCCCGCCCGGCCATCCGCTCGCCGCTCGCCGTCGCCTCGCTTTTTCCGCACTGGAAGGGCAAAAATTCATCGCCTTTGAACCCGACCTGCCCACCCGCCGTGAGATTGACCGCAAACTGCGCGCCGCCGGCGTACGGGTGAATCTGACTCTCGAATTCGACAACATCGAGACGGTCAAACGCGCCGTCGAAGTCGAAAATGCCGTCTCGATCGTGCCGGAAACCGCTGTGCGCCACGAAGTCGCCTCCGGTTCGCTCGTCGCCATCGAATTTGATGCGAAGGATATGCTGCGTCCGCTCGGCGCGCTCGTCCGCGGTTCCGCCCGCGTCTCCCCCGCACTGCGGGAGTTTCTCCTCCTGCTGGAAAACACCGAACTCTTCGCCGCGTCCGCGCCAAAGCGGAGCCGGGAAGATTGAGGCGGACGGTGCTTGCTGCGGCACGTTTCAAAATTCCCATAGCTTCCCCCGCAAACCGTGCCATATGTTTCCCGGAAGCCAATCCACATGAAACGTCTCCTTATCGGCGTCAGCACCGCCGCCATTTTCCTTGCGGCCTGTCACACCGCCCGCACCCAGGGCGAATCGCAGGTGGTGGTCGTGCCGCCCGATGAGCTGTCCCGCGATCCGGCCGCCGCGACGGCCGTGCCGGCCGTGCCGTCTCCGACGGTCAGTGCCGCCGACGGTCTGTCCCAGCCTGCGCCCATAGCCCGCCAGCACGCCTACAATTCCTGCCATGTGGACGGGCCCTACATTGCCATGACCTTTGACGACGGCCCCAGCGCCCTGCTCACCCCCAAGCTCCTTGATCTGCTCAAGCAGCGCGGCATCAAGGCCACCTTTTTCCTCGTCGGCCAGTGCGCCGCCGAATACCCCGATATCGTGAAACGCATGGCGGACGAGGGCCACGAAATCGCCAACCACAGTTGGAGCCACCCCGCCCTCAACAAACTCGGGGCTGGCAGCCTCCGCCAGCAACTCGACACCACCAACGCCGCCATCGAACAGGCCACCGGCAAACGTCCCACCCTCATGCGCCCGCCCTACGGCGCGACCAGCCCACGCTTGAATCAGGTCTTCGACGAGCAATACGGCATGAAGGTCATCCTCTGGTCCGTGGACCCTCTCGATTGGAAAAACCGCAACGCCGCAACGGTTTACAACCGCATCGTGCAAAACGTCCATCCCGGCGCCATCATCCTCGCCCACGACATCCACGCCAGCACCGTGGCCGCCATGCCCGACGTCTTCGACACCCTCCTGGCCAAGGGCTACAAATTCGTAACCGTCTCCGAACTCCTCGCCCTCGACCGCCCTCCGCAGGCGGTCAAAAAAGAGACCCCCGCCGCCACCGCGGCCAACTGAGTAAATACTTACCCTGCGCCGGCCGATACACCGCTGAGAAAAAGGCGGGGATTTTCACCGGGAGGAAGAGTCTCGCAGAAACAGCCGGAAGGCTGAACGCCAACTTTTCCGCAGCGGGGGTGCCTATCCGGTGGTGCGCAGCCCGCTGGCGATGGCGTTGACCGAGAGGAGGACTTTCGGCAGGAGGCGTTCGGCCTCGGGGGAGCCCGCCGCGCGGGCGGCCCGC
>Ga0114978_10004561_pt1 | contig 11173 bp, 10 predicted proteins | sample S_140212_EF_Meta_FD_87027 | JGI IMG/M metagenome (GOLD analysis project Ga0114978, IMG submission 87027) | Freshwater microbial communities from Lake Simoncouche, Canada to study carbon cycling - S_140212_EF_MetaG | ecosystem: Environmental > Aquatic > Freshwater > Lake | place: Lake...
GCATGGGGCGCAGCGGCATTTCATCAAGCACCTGCATCAGTTGTTCCGAATTCAGCCAGCGCACTTCCAGCGGAGCGTCAGGCGCTGGCGGCGACTGGCCCGGCTCCAGCAGGGTGACGGCACCGGCGCACTCGCCGCCTAAGCTTTCCAGCAGTGCGTAGTCATTTTGGGCGGAGACTTGCAGGGTCTTGGCGATCTGTTTGCGCTTGCCGCCTTCGGGCAACAAGCCAGCGAAGAAGGGGCCGCTGGCACGATCGTCAAACGGCTCTCGGCGAATCGGGAGCGACTGCGACAAGGCCGTACTGGCGCCTGGCGCATAGGTAAAACTTAGGCGTCCATCGATTTGCGATAGCGTCCCCATGTGCGCGCCGAGCAACCAGACTTCCAGATGGCGTGCCATATCAGCTTAAGCCTTCCACTGCCAGGCTGCCACCCAGCGCGTGCAACACTTTGAGCAGGGTCTCTAGCCGCACGGTGGGTTTGCCCGCCTCCAGTTCCACGATAAATCGCACACCCACACCTGCGGCCAATGCCAATTGGGGTTGGGTCAGGTCGAGCCTGCGGCGGGCGGCCAATACAGCAGCTCCCAGCGCTTTTGGTGAGTTGGTGGGTGTCACGGGTTTGGAAGTCATATTGATGTCCTGTTCGGGAAATTGTCCTGCATGGATGGCAGCAATGCAATATAAATTTACCGATTGGGAAATTAAATAGCTGGGCGCGCAAGTTTTTGTCAAAACAACCCGATCGGGAATCTGGCTAAACAACAAACCCAACCTATCGGGTCCGTGATTACCGGGCTCACAAATGTTCTCGGGCAACTCAAGCTCATGAGCTGACCTTGTGGCTAGTGCTTTCGGTCACAACACATGCGTTTAAGAACAGTGCGGCAGGCTCATGCCATGCGCTTTGACAAGAGCAAAGTGGGAACTACTAAACAAGAAGTGAGTTCACCATGTTCCAAGCCGCCACCTCAACACGCTTTTGCCGTACTGCACTGGCCCTATCGGCTAGCCTGGCGTATCCAAAAACCTCGTTTCCGACTGGGTACGTGGCATTAAAAAGCCAGGCGGCCCCGCATTGCGCCTTTTGACTGTTGTACAAAAAAAGCTTGGGAGTCATTGCCTGACCAGTTCATTGGGCAGTGGTTGATTCAACTGGCCAAGACCGAAGTTCTTGTCTTGGACGATTGGGGTTTGGCAGGAATTGATGCGCAAACCCGCGCTGATCTGCTAGAAATCATTGATTACCGCTTAGCCTCCAAGGTCACCATCATCACCAGTCAACTACCGATTGAGCACTGGTATGCCTGGGTGGGGGATGGCCACCATTGCAGATTCCATTCTGGACCAGATCATGCAAAGGAATCATCGTTTCACCCTCACGGGCGATTCTCTGCGCCAGAAACCAAAGATAAGCAAAGGGGAGCCGAAACCAGACCCATCGTGACCGACACCTCTACAATTTAAACGCGCAACGCCAAACCGCTGCGAACCGGTCACGATCCTCCAGAATCACCGGTCACGATCGCCAGAATACGCAGTGGACTTCACCTTCAACCTGGGTGCAGGGCGGCTGCAGACTTCAACCCTGCGCCGACGCATCAACCAGATGGATTGGGCCGGTGCCGCGCTGGAGCTGCGCAAGTGGGTTCATGGCGGCGGCCGGGTGCTGCCGGGCTTGGTGGCGCGGCGACAGGCAGAAATTGCGCTGATGGGTCAGTAAATTTGACATCAATCAGATGTACGAATTCATACGAAACGATGAACACTTCCCCGCGTCGCCACCTAAACTTCCTGCCATGCACTCCTTCATCCCCTCCGCCATTTGCCGCTACCGCAACCAGCGTCGCCTGACTCTGGAAAACGTCTCGGGCATTGCGGGCATGTCGGTGCAGCACCTGTCGGAGATTGAAAGCAGCAAGCGCGACCCGCGTTTGTCGTCCATTGAGCGCATTGCTGATGCGATGGAACTTGCCGTGCTGCTGGTGCCAGAAAACAATGCACCTGACATTCGCCGTTACATCGCATCCCAAGGCCGGGTGTTCACAACCACACCATCAAACAAGGAAGCGACCCATGACGACCCAGCTTAATTTTTCGGTAGTTGAGCATATTGATGCCGAGACCAACAAGCCAATTCAATACGGCACGTTTTCCAGAGATTGGGCCGAAGAAGAAGAGCTTGACGAACTGATCGACAGCCTGGATGCAGGCCGCATCAGTCACAAACAGGGCCTGCTGCGTGCCCAAAAGCTGTTGGTCAAGTTCCCCGGCCAACTGGAGATTCAAAACTTCATCGCCAATCGGCTGTGGAGCCTTGAGATGCGCGACGAATCCACTGAGGTGCGTGAAAAAGCCTACCGGCAGGCTACCGCCCTCATCCCGCCCGGCTTCAAAGGCCAGATTTCATGGGGGGAGGTGGACAACCGCTCATTCTTGCGCATTGCCCACGGCTATCTGCTGGGGCTGATGCACCGGGGTGACGGCAAGGCAGCCAAATACTTGGCCAAAAAGCTGCTGGCCTGGTGCCCTGCTGACAACCTGGGCGTGCGCATGCTGCTGGGCGACATCAGCCTGATCACAGGCGACACCCAAAGCGCCATGAAAAGCTATCTGAAAGAAGCCACAGATTCACCGGCGCACTGGTATCAGGCGGGCCAAATTGCGCTTAGGGAGGGGGATTTTGTGAGTGCCTGCACCTATATGCGCCGGGGCATTGCGGCCAACCCCTACATTGCAGAAGGTCTCACCGGCCGCACAAAGATTAACGAGCACCTGTACTGGCATGCCAGCAACCGCAATGGCCCGGACTGGGCGACTGACTATCTGAGAGCGCCCGCGTGCGACTGGACACCGCAAGAGATCGACTTTGTTGACTGGGTGTTTAACTCAAGCGCGGTGCTGCGTGAGCGGGCCAACCTGATGGAGCAGCATGAAGGGTTGACCTGCGAGCGAGACGCTGTGCGCCGGGAGCCCTTTGCACTGCGCAGTTCTTACTTCGTCAACGAGTTGACCGATGAATTGTCCATAGCGATGGTGAAAAAGATTCAAAACCGCTATGGCGTTGAGATTTGGCCGTGGGAACGCGCGGGATTTAATCGGTCAAGATGACCAGCTAGGATAAATCGCTCTGCAACAGCAGGCATTACATAACACTGCGCCACACCCTCCCGGGCGGCATTAGCCAAACGAGCGCAACACCCACCCCGTCGGCAACCCAGTCGGCCAAGTCGCCCGTGCGCCAGCCGGAGACGGCCTGGACTATTTCTATCCCGGCACCCAAGGCCAGCAGGCCCAGCGGCAAGGCAAACTTAGAGTGTGGGTAAGCCCAACGCCCCAGAAGCATTAGCGTGGCAAATGCCGCCACATGCTGGGCCTTGTCCCACCATTCAAAAACGTGCGAGGGCAGGCTACCACTGGGCGCAACGGCGATCGCCACCACAGCAAGGCAGGTCAACCAAAACAACGCCTTCGTCGCAACGCGCATCGCAAACCCGGTTCGATATTGATAGTGCAGCATAAAATTAGCCTGCTCTACGGGCTGCCCGCTCAATTGCAGCCAAATACTTTTTAATCACAATCTGCTCATCAAATTCAACTTCCATCTTGGCGCGGCCTCGCAGACCCATTTCTGAGCGCTGCTCTGGCGACAACGTCAACATTTGCTCCATCTTTTCCGTCAAGTCCGCTGCATCACGCACATTGCACAGATAACCATTAGCGCCATCGTCCACCACCTCACGGCAGCCCACCGCGTTTGTGGTGATGATAGGGCGGGCCATGGCAGCAGCTTCAAGCAAGGTCCGCGGGGTGCCCTCTCGGTATGAGGGCAGCACAACGCAGTCGGCAGTGGCAATCTGGATGCGCACGTCGTCACTTACACCCAGGTAATTCACTACACCCTCGGCCACCCAGACATCCATCTCTGCGCGTGAAATAGCCGCAGGGTTTTGCACATCCAAAAACCCCAACAAACAAAAGTCGGCTTGTGGCCAGCGTTGGCGTAGCAACTTGGCAGCCTCTACATATTCACCCACACCTTTGTCGCGCAACATGCGTGCAACCAGCAAAAACCGAAATTTGGTGTTGACATCGTGGACGGCTGTTGTGGCTGCCGGAGTAAAGCGATTCAAGTCAATCCCTGACCCTGGCAACAACTCGGTCACTTCAGCACGCACCAAGCCACCGCTGATGAACAATTGCCGATCATCATCATTCTGAAAAAACACCTTGGCAGATCGCTTTAAAGCCATGCGGTACAGCCAGCGCACCACCCGTACCAGCCAACCGTCCTTGATAAACACTGCACCCAGCCCTGCAATGTTGTTGATTACCGGAATGCGCATCATGTGCGCAGCAAGCGAGCCATAGACATTGGGCTTGACCGTGTAACCCAAGTAAACATCTGGTCGCTCGCGTGCAAACAAGCGAACAAATCGCCAAGTCAACAATGCGTCCTGCACGGGGTTAGTGCCACCGTTTTCCATGTGAAGTGGTACGAACCGACAACCCAACGCGTTCAAGCTAGCGGCATATTTGTCATCGGGTGCCACCGCTACCACCTCATGCCCCGCTGCTACCAAAGCGCGAATCAAACCCGCCCGAAAATTCAGCAAATTCCACGCAGTGTTCAGACAAATGATGATTTTCATTCAATCAAGCCACGCCCATCATTTGCAAAATCGCTGGCCGTACTTCCGTTGAGTCCACTTCTGTGCGCGCATCATTTGCAGCTATTCCATTGCCATAAAGAAGTAGGGCGCCACGTGGCTGGTGGTAGCCTGTGCCGGGGTCACGCTTTAAAAATTCAATACCAAGATCTGTAATCGGCAAACTCCTTTTAATACCGCTCGCGGTAGCCAAAAAAACCTCTCCACTTTCCAATGCGGACGCGGATGGTGCTAGCCCCAGATTCACCGTAGCCCCCATGCGCTGCGCCCGCTTCCAAATAGTTTTCCCATTGGCATCTACTAACGCGGCAGTTGCAGCCAAGAAGTGCTCTGCATCTGCCTCCGAGTTCAGCGCAAAATTAAAGTCCGGCTGCATGGCCAAAAGGTCTCGCACGGGCTTGGTCCAAGCAATAGCCCTCAAAAACTGGGGCACGTTTGTAATGCGCCATTCGCCCAAGTACTCACCCCGGTCAATCGCCTCTTGCCCCATGCTGGTTGCCACCAACAATCGGCCATTGCGCGAATCTACGTACTCCATGAGCGCACCAATCTGCGCGTTGGCAATATCCATGGCAAACGCAATACTCTCAGCATGAAATTTGTCTTCTGCCGTGGTGATCTCGTACGCAAAATCCTCTGGAAAGGAGTATTTCCAATACCTGTGCATCATTCCAGCAACGTGGTTGGTAAAGAAGGTACAAAATTCCGGCCGCGACTGTTTTAAAGCATCTTGAAACATATCAAACGCAACCAAGGCCTGCATTACCGACCTTCGGGACCGATGCAGCGGGTTTAAACGCTCTTTGATTAAATGACGGGCTAGCGCCAAGCAGGTATTAATAGATAGGCCGGATCGGAGCATACCCAGAAGATCATCCGCGCTGCTGGAGTCAAACTGCACGGGCTTGGCTTGCGCGCCATCTTGCTGGGTTTGGCGAAGATTAAAGCGTTGAAAGGCTTCGTATTTGTGCGGCAACGTTTCAGGGCCAGGCGCAAATGTGTCGGGCACATAAAACTCATAACCACCGGCCTCTGGTGGGGGGTATGACTGCAAACTACCAAACAGGCCAACACGTTTGCCGGAGCTTTGCAGTGCTTCCCATACTGGAGGGTAGGCACTAGCCTCTGCCAAACTTTGGTTAATAAACCGTATGTTGTGCATACTGTTTGGCACACCTCTGTGCATCGTTGGCCATGTCGTCCAAGGGTGCAATTCACCTTCATCGCGTGTTATCGTCGTCAGCGTATTGGCTTGATTCAACATTCGCGCGAGTGCTGAATCTGGTTTTCTCCGAACATACCAATCAATAACCCGCCATGGAACTTCATTGAGTTCATAGACGACTAATGGTTGGTCTGATTTCAGGACTGTATTTTTTTCAAATAATGACATGTTCTGCCTCAAAAGAACTTACTGCTCGGCCAGCCAAGCCTGAAACATCAAGACGTTCCACAAGTGGTACTGCCAATTGCGCGCTCCAGACAAATGTTCTGCCCACTTTTGCCGAATGGGGCCGGGGTTAAAGTAACCCTCCCGCTGCAAACGGGCTTCATCCAGCAAGTTTTCGGCCCAGTCGCGTAGCGGCCCACGAAGCCAGTCGCCGATTGGCACACCAAAACCCATCTTGGGCCGCTCTATCAACTCTTTGGGCACATGCCTATACAACACCTGGCGCAGCACCCATTTGCCGACACCATCTCGCAGTTTCAAGCTTTGCGGCAGACTCCAGGCAAACTCCACCACACGGTGATCCAAAAACGGAACTCGCCCCTCTAACGACACCCCCATACCAGCCCGGTCCACTTTTACCAAAATATCGTCTGGCAGGTAGGTGAGTGCATCCAGCGCCATCATGCGTTGAATGTCATCCAAACCATCAAGCGCCGGTGCATTGCCGGTTAACAAAGTGGGCGGTTCCGTGCCGCCAATCACTATGCTCGCTGGGTCGTCCCAATGCGACACCAACCCTAGGTAAAGTGCATCCACACTGCCAGAGGCCAACACACCAGCGGCCTTGTGCAGCTTGTCGCCCAAATTGGCTTGGCGAAGAGTGCCTGGCAACAAACCTTGCACTGGCCCAAGCAAAGCATTCCACCGGGATGGCGACAACGCGTTTAACCCACGTGCTGCCAGGCGGCGACTACCTGCAGGCAGCACAGATAATTTTTGCCACAGCTTATCAGCCATTACATAGCGGTTGTAGCCACAAAACAGCTCGTCTCCCGCGTCGCCCGACAGCGATACCGTTACCTGCTGGCGGGCTAACTGCGATACCAAAAATGTAGGAATCTGAGACGAATCAGAAAACGGTTCGCAATACAGCGTGGGCAGCCGTGGTATCACATCCAACGCCTGCTGCGGCGATACATACAGCTCGGTGTGCTCGGTGCCCAGGTGTTTGGCCACTGCCTTAGCGTGTACCGCCTCGTTGTAACCTTCTTCATTGAAGCCGATGGTAAAAGTCTTCACCGGGCGGCTAGACTGCTCTTGCATCAGTGCCACCACGGTAGATGAATCAATGCCGCCGGACAAGAATGCACCTAGCGGCACGTCTGCCATCATCTGTTGCTGGACTGCCGATTTCAGCAAAACCTCTAGCGCGTCTACTGCCTGAGTCGGGGTTCCAGCAAACGGAGCCGCGCACCCCGCAACAGCCGCCGCGGCGGCTGACCAGTAGCGCACCACCTTGGGCTCTGGCTGTGCCAATGACACGGTCAACAAACAGCCCGCCTCCAGTTTGGCAATGCCTTGGTAAATGGAGTGGGGCGCGGGAATATAGTTGTGGCGCATCAACAAGCAGAGCGCATTGCGGTCAATGCTTGCCGCAAAAGCCGGGTGTTCTTTAAGCGCTTTTAGCTCAGAGCCAAACAAAAACGTGGCGTGTTGCCCTGTGCCTTGCCAGCCGTAATACAGCGGCTTTTCACCCAGTCGGTCTCGCGCAAGCGTAAGCGTGCGGGTTTGCTTGTCCCACACGGCAAACGCAAACATGCCAATACAGCGCTCCACCGTGCCTTGGATTCCCCAAGCGTCAAACCCAGCCAACAAGGTCTCCGTATCCGAATGCCCTCGCCACTCAACGCTCGCTCCCGACATTGCGAGGGCCGTGCGGCAATCCAAGTGGTTATAAATCTCACCGTTATAAACCACCACATATCGCCCACTGCCCGAGACCATCGGCTGATGGCCGGCGGGCGACAAATCAACAATCGACAAACGCCGATGGCCTAACCCAATACGGCGATCTGAATCGGCCCAATAACCCGCATCATCCGGCCCACGAGTCTTGATGGTGTCAGCCATACGCTGAAGCACAGCACTATCGGCAAACTGATCATCGCCAGCTAGACCGCCCACAAAACCGACAAGGCCACACATCAGCGGTCAGACCGTGCAAAACCGACAGCGCACCAAAATGGAGTTTTGTTGCTAAAAACAATACGCTCCAAGCCTGCAGCCTCCATCATTTCCTGAATCTCAACTCTTGAAAATCGCTGCTCCAAGCGTGTACCAAACCGATCTAATGCATCAGTCCGCATTACATAAAATCCGCGATTGCGATAGATCGCGAGTGGATAATTTTTTGGATCCAAACCGAGAAATTCAGCAACTTTAGCGATTCGCGCTAGTGGCCAATATATCAGCGTTGCAATTATTTGACTCATAACATAACGCAAACCAAGAGGCAAGCGAGACACCAGCGCGCGAATCAACTCACTAATTTTCCAAAGCGCTCGAAACCACGAAGGTCGATTATCAAACGCATAGTACAAGTACAAAAGAAATGGGGCACCAGGCTTAAGCTTGGCTACACACGTCGCAAGTGCTGCTCGAGTATCAGGTATATGGTGCAAAACACCTAAACTATAACCAAAGTCCATGGACTGATCAGAAACGGGGATGTCATCAACACCAACATTATGAAATTCACAATTAGCTTGTGCATGGAGGTTTTTACGAGCTACATTTATAGCAACACTTGGGTCAATACAGTGCAACTTGCCGACGCGTGGTGCTACCAATCTTGCCCACCGACCGCTTCCACATCCAAGATCAAAGCCAACTGCGTTAATTGATAAATCTTTCCAAGGAAAAACCGAAAAATAACTATTGAAAATTTCTTTACTATCACTGTCGGACATACCAGTTTGGTCAAACCGCTCCCACTCATCGCCAAAACCGTCCACTGTCGCTTGATGTTTATTTTCCATAAATAATAAATACTAAATACTAAGAACTAGGAAATTACTGTTGAATACAGGCTTCTATATTGTGACAATATCACTTCGATGGAATACGATTCTTCAATAACCTTACGTGCGCGACTACCTAACTCTGCACGCTGTTCAAAAGATAAATCAACCATGGCAGTCAACGCATTAGCCAAAGCCACGGAAGACTGAGGTGGTACAACAATGCCAGTATCCTTTACTATCAATGCAGCATCCCCCACGTTAGTTACAACACAAGGAACTTGCATTGCCATAGCTTCCGCAACAACGTTAGGGAAGCCTTCTGCTAGAGATGAAAGACAATAGATATCGGTCGCTGACATCATATCTACAATATCATTGCGTTCGCCAAGCAAAACAAAGCGATCCGCAAAACCCGTGTTAGCTAACCAATCAACAAGGAGGGCATTTGCGGCATCCACGCCACGACCGATCATCATAAATCGTACCAATGGCCTACGGATCCCTACAAGCTTAGCAGCATTCACGAAGTTCTCGAAGTCCTTTAACGGATCAAAACGTCCAACGGCACTAATTACGACAGAATCGCTATTAAAACCAAATTGGTCACGAACTCGTTGCTTGAGCGAAGGGGTAGTAGTGAAGACAGACAAATCATAACCATTTGGGATTACAACCATTTTCTCGACTGAGTAGCCCATGTCAATGTGATTTGAGCGCGCTGCCTCCGCACAACACACTATTTTACGCGGCAACCAATGCGAGACATTTGCACAAAGCCAAATAATAAACCTGGTGCGAGACCATAACCCCTGTGGGATCAGCGTACCTCGAATACCCCATATAATATTACGGATACCCGCAAACCGTGCTGCCATACCACCAAATAAATCTGCATGGTACATCCAAGTTTGTACAATATCCGGTCTTTTAGAGCGAAGCATTCGCGTTAGTCGCCAAAAAGCAAGTGGCAGGCCGAGAACACTAAGTATATTCAGGTCTACAACATCGACGTTTATTGCTTTCAACTGTGTCCCCACATCACCGATAGTGGAAAGTGAGATAACGAAATGCGAGTAATCAGGATCATCTTTATACCCTTCAATCAAACGCTTTAGCATCAACTCAGCGCCTCCAACGTTTAATCCGATGATGATATGACAAACTCTAGTAGTCAACCGCCGTTTCATAACTGATTAATAAGTAATTGTGCCAGCTTCGGAGCTATAATATTTCGCGAGTATCGCCTCTCAATAATTTCTCTCCCCATTGCGCCCATTTCATTTGATATATTTGGTGTAGAAAAAAGAAAAGAAATTGAGTCAACCCAATCATCAACTGTACTAGCGGCAAAACCACACGCGCCGTGTGCAAGTATTTCATTGTTCATACCGACAGGTGAGACCACTACAGGCAATCCAACCGCCATGTAGGTTAACATTTTGAAACTACACTTTCCACGCGCCCAGGGATCGTCATCCAGAGGCATTATCCCCACAGAAAATTCATGCAAAGCGGAAACCTCCCGGGCCACACTCCATTTTTCAAATAAAACCTGCTCATGAGGCAGCGATTTAAACACTGGCGCAATATCTGAAACAATTTTTAGCACAGAATCAGGATGACGAGCCAATACCTTTCTTATTGCAAATTCTATAGAGTATAGATATTTAAAGCCTGATGATGAACCAGACCAACCAATAACTTTACGTAAGTCAGCATTAGTATTGTCTTTAGGTGTAAATAGATTAGAATCAACCGCCGTTGGTAAAATTTCAACATTGGAAAATCTATTAAAATGATTGGCTAAGAAACTGTTCCCACATATAACTAATGACGCTGCTTTTGCAATTCTGTCAGCACTATAACCTCGTGGACCTAAAAAAATTGCATCATCTACATCAAAAACAAAAGGTTTTTTCAGTAAGGGTTCCCATGTGCAAAGTGTTGAAGTTAAATTTCTTTGTAAAAAACGAATATCAAATTTATTCGCGCGCAACACGCGCATTGCATTTTCTGAAAGACTAGCGGCAAGCCACGCTGGTCGTTGAATTTTTGAAGTAGGAGGATATGCGCCGAAGTGACTTCTCAACTCAAATACACTAAGGCCACTTTGTTGTAAATAGTCTGTATATTGTTCCCATCGAAATCGAGTGCTGGGTTGATTCGGACCCTGTGTAATTCCAACAACCGTTGGTTTTGATTGAATCACTGCGTTGAACTCCGGTCTTAACTAAGACTTGGATTAAGTATTGCGTCCCAGGTCAAACGAAGAATGTTGACATAGGATAGAAAGACCAGCAATAAAATGCC
>Ga0114978_10004565_pt1 | contig 11167 bp, 7 predicted proteins | sample S_140212_EF_Meta_FD_87027 | JGI IMG/M metagenome (GOLD analysis project Ga0114978, IMG submission 87027) | Freshwater microbial communities from Lake Simoncouche, Canada to study carbon cycling - S_140212_EF_MetaG | ecosystem: Environmental > Aquatic > Freshwater > Lake | place: Lake...
AGTTGTTATATTACCATCAGCAACTTTAACAGTTGTTACGGCACTGTCAGCAACTTTAGCAGTTGTTATATTACCATCAGCAACTTTAACAGTTGTTACGGCATTGTTAGAAATTTTAGAAGAAACTACCGCGCTCTCTACAAGTTTAACAGTAGTTACGGCACCATCAGCAACTTTAGCAGTTGTTACCGCACTATCAGCAACTTTAGCAGTTGTTACCGCACTATCAGCAAGTTTAGCAGTTGTTATGGCACCATCAGCAACTTTAGCAGTTGTTACGGCACTGTCAGCAACTTTAGCAGCGGTTACTGCATTTGTTGCAAGTTTGTTATCAGTTACCGCATTATCGCCAATTTTAAAGCTACTTACAGCGCCATCTTTAATTTGAATAGTGTCTACTGCATCAGTAGCCAATTTTGGATTTGTTACTTCACCATCGGCAATTTTATCAGTTGTTACTGCGCCATCGTCAATTTTGGAAGTTGTTACGCTTTTATCAATAAGTTTTTCGGCACTTACTGAATTTGAAGAAAGTTTTTCAATGGTTACTGCGCCACTTTGAATATGACTATTTTTTACAGCATTGTCCTTTAATTCAGACGCATCGATTGCTGCTTTAACAAAAGCTGTGGTTGCAGGCGTAGTGTTACTCGATGTCGAATCTGGCGTTGTTAGTGCAATTTTAGCATTGGTTACTGCGCCATCGTCCAGATTTGCGGTTGTTACTGCACCGTCACCAATGGCGGCAGTTTTAATTGCTTTCTCTTCAATGTCTTGTTCTGTAATTTTAGAAATTTCGACTTCTTTGTCATCGTTCAGTTTCATAACTCCTTTACTTAAACTTGAAAACGTAACTGTTCCACCAAGTGTCGCATTAGTTTGTGTTCCATTATTTTTATCAGCTTTTGCATTAACCGAGCTTGTTAAACTTTGAATAATGTCTCCACTACTTTCAAATGCTGCACTTATCGCTGTTAATGTGGTTAATGTTCCTGGTGCAGTACCTGTTAAATTACTTATTGCAGCTTCAACAAATTGAGTTGTTGCAACATTAGTAGTGCTGTCATTTAACTGGCGAGTGGTAGCAGAAAGCGATCCAGTTGCAGTTAAGTTGGTAACTGTAAGAGATGAATCAAGTTTTTCACTCGTTACCACGCCATTGGCGAGCTTGGCATTTGTTACGGAACTGTTTACAAGGTTGGTGGTGTCTACTGCATCAGTAGCCAATTTTGGATTTGTTACTGCACCATCGGCAATTTTAGCAGTTGTTACTGCGCCATCGTCAATTTTGGAAGTTGTTACGCTTTTATCAAGAAGTTTATCGGCACTTACTGAATTTGAAGAAAGTTTTGCAATGGTTACTGCGCTACTTTGAATATGACTACTTTTTACAGCATTGTCCTTTAATTCAGACGCATCGATTGCTGCTTTAACAAAAGCTGTGGTTGCAGGCGTAGTGTTACTCGATGTCACATCTGGTGTTGTTAGTGCAATTTTAGCATTGGTTACTGCGCCATCTTTCATTTGAAGAGTGTCAACTGCGCTAGATGCAATTTTTGCACCGGTTACTGCTGAAGATGCAATTTTTGCAGAAGTTACTGCAGCATCTTGAATATGATTAGTATTAACTGAATTGACATTTATAGATGCAGTTCCAGGTTCTCCTTTAGGACCCGTGGGACCTGCGATTCCAGCAGGTCCTTGTATTCCTCTAACTCCTTGGCTTCCAGTGATTCCGGCGCGTCCGGTTGCGCCAATTGCGCCAGTTGCTCCGCGTCCAGTTGCGCCAGTTGCTCCGGCGCGTCCAGTTGCTCCAGTTGCTCCGGCGCGTCCAGTTGCTCCAATGGGACCGGTTGCGCCAGTTGCGCCAGTTGCTCCGGTGCGCCCAATGGGACCGGTTGCGCCAGTTGCGCCGGTTGTGCTAATATCTCGACTTGAAATATTTTTCGAGTTTTGTTTTTTCAGATTTTCCTCCTTTTCATTCGATGCTTCCTTTACATCTTCACAAAATGTTTCTTTCATCACAGGAAACTCTACATAGGGACCTGTTGTTCGATGGTCGTATGTTTCTTTTGTTTTCATCCACAAAGATAACACAGAATGGTGCGTTCCTATTGTTTTTGATAAGTTAACTAAACTACCTTTAAAACTATTTTTTAGTTCTTCCGGCATTTTTTCAAATGCGTCTGCTTGGGCTAATGTAAGGTTTCCCATACACGCTTTTTTTTCAGAGTAGTCATATTTTACTGGCATATTTATATCTTTTATAATATTATATTCGAAAAAAGAATAATAAAAATATTTTATTATTCTTTTATAATTTTTTATACTTTAATTATTTTGTATTTTTATTTATAAATTTTTTATAAATTTTTTATAAAATTTTTATAAAATTTATAAAACTACCGCTTTTTATAAAATAAAATGTTCATTTAAAAAATTCTTTAAACAAAAGCGCTTAACTTAATTGTTTCATGTCAACATCCGTTCCCAACCTTGTTGACACAACAACAACTACACTAATTGGAGAAGTTGTAAATTCACAATCTTCGGGCATATATAGAGTTGATGCGTCACTATTATCAAGGGTTCCCATAACAAGTGTGAAATCACCAGTACTTGTTGATTCAGAAAATCCCTCATTACTTTGTGTAATTAAAATATGAACCTCGTTCGCCCCCAAATTGTCCGCTGAATTAAGTGTTAAATCTGCACTCGGTCCTACAGTGTAACTTCTAAGCCGTGCATTGGATGATTCAAATGCAAGAAGTATTTCTGCACCAGAACCCGAACCATTGTTTGCATCAGTGTAGTCGCCTTCCGTAGCCATTATTACTATCACACTTTGAGCTCCTTCATTTTTCGCACCATTTCCGTTAAATTTAAAAGACAGTGCAGTTTGGCCAGCATATGGTCCACTGGTTACATTTTGACGAGTTAGAATCTCGACGGAAGGTTTTGTTGCAACAACATAAGATTTGGGCGAGCCATTAAGTGCCAAATACAGCGGCGCGGATTCTTCATTTGAGGCACTGCTGTCACCATATTGCAAAGTGTAGTTAACACCCGCTTCAATTCTCATTGTTAGATTCATCAGATCCGCTTGTTCATATCCATCTACGACAAGGTCATAACTGTTCGCAGTACCAGCCAGTTGAATCGAGGTGGTGTTGTTGGAGCAGGTCAAAACCTTGACGCCTGCATCTTCGGGATTCGTATTTGCAGCTGAAATACTATTATCAATAAGTTGAACTTCTGTTACATTTAAATTAGATGCCGGATTTGGAAGCGTGGTGTGAGCAACAAATTGTGCATTAAGATTATTGTCATTGCTACCTCTATTTGAAGTAACGTTCATTCCCGATTCATCAACAGATACAGAGTCAAATTCTGCAATAACTAATTTAGAATAGTAAACAGTGGCGTCTACGTTTGAAGAAACTTTAACACGTAATTCCAAAGTATATGTTGAAGGGGTTGAACCAAGGTTAATAGTGTAAGAGGTGTTCGCCGTAATATCATCCGTTTTATCTACACCATTCAATTCTAGGTCATAAGTCGCTGTAATGGATGAAAGGCCATAATAAACGATCAGATCATTGTCCCATTCCAGTTTTGTGTTCTCGTATGATTCTATAACACCGCCAGTAAGTGAAACATTGGCAGGCAAATCGATCACGGGAATATTCAGAACTTTCTCAGTTTTCTCGTCATCAATTTCAGTTTGTGCGTCATTAGAACTAGTAACCCTTGCAGTATAATATGGTAGAAAAGTGATGGTGCCAGACCGAAAATTTTTCCACGTATTGGAGGACAATGATCCACTGGAATCAGTAATTTTAACACCATCAGATAGAGCAGAAGTTGTGGGAGCGGCTGATTGTAGTGTTACCGTCAAATTGGATTGACTGTCACCGTCTGACCTTTCGACAGTTAACACAAGAGTTTCAGGAATATCATTCGAAGCATTGACGTCATCGTTATTGCTTGAGAAATAAACGTTTACTCCATCAATGCTGGTAGTTCCAACATCATTAAATAAAATGTCAAATTTAAAACTACTTTCGCCATCATCATTAAATGTTTTGTAAGAAAAATTGCTAACAGTAAAATTATCTTTCGTCGGCTCGTCTTTAAGATAAATGCTATATAAAATACTATCCGGACCAGTAATCGTGCCTCCATTTGGATCATCAATTTTGTAGGCAACGGTATAGTCACAACTAGTTGTGGTTCCACGAGTACTCGGATTTTCAATAGTAATGTCAAACACACCATCATTGGAAACAGCTTGAGTTACACTGTCATTCGGTGAAGATAAATTGCTGCTAAATATAGCACTAGAAAAATAGAAATCATCTGTTGTTGCTGTAGTTGGATTATGAATTGGAACAACTAATTCGCCATCTGCGCCAGTTCCAGTAAACTTGGGTTCAGATTCAGAATCATCTCCAACAGTCATTGTATAACGATTTATTTTATTCACAGCAACCACTTCATCGGATTCTGTTGGTGCAGGAAGAGTCGTTAGGCCGCTTGGAGGTACAATTGCAACCGAAATCCTAACGCTATCTTGCTGTGAGAATCCATTAACATCATTGGGAATCCAGGCATATATAGGGGGTTGTGCTGACCCCAAAACGCTAGGTGTTCCTGGAATGTTTGGATACAACCCGTCATCATTTTCAATTGCATCACCGGCGGTCAGAGACAGGAGGACAATGCAATTTTCTTGGATGGTCTTAGTAGAATCACCTTGAATTTGATATAACTTTTTCACAGCTTCGTATGTAACACCACCATCAGTACTCATCATAAATTTATGACGCGTGGTTGGATTTCCGTCACCATCAACTGCATCTAAATCTTGGAAAAATCCGTGATTTATAGCACTTCCATAATAATCATTTTTAGGAATAGTTACTATCATGCCTAGTTCCGGAGCTACACTGTAACCACTTGCAGTAGTAGCATTAGAGATGTTAACCGTTCGATTTCCCGATCCTGCAACATTCGTTGCCGCCATCCACGCATTCACTAAAGTTACACTAGAAAGCTGGTTTATATCAGAAGTGAATGTTGCAGGCACAATATTTGACGTTTTCACAACGCTTCCACCCAGTATAGTATAATCAATCTGAGCAGTAACATCAAAAGTATATGATTTATTGCCATTCTGCGCAGGAGGTGTTGTTGTCCATATTTGGGTTAAGTCAGATTTTAATATCGTATACACATAATTACCATCACTATCAGTTGTACTACTTACGTCCATTTCAGCAGAATAAAAAACAGCGCCGTCTTGACTTAACTTAAATGTTACTTTTCCTGTCGCCGGCAAGATCTTTACAGGACTTGATGTAGGTGTCAAATAAACATTCATAACACTACTAATCGTGGCGTCTTCTGCGTCTGTCTTATCCTCTTCTAAACCATAAGCAACAACATGATCGATTAAAGGACTTGCTATCACGTGTAAAATATCGTCCAAAGTTTTAGAAACAGTGTGACCACCATTACCATTGTTGTAAATTGCAGTTACACTTACTGCATAAGAGGAATCATTCGTCAAATGATTATCAGATGTTTGTGTCAAACTGTAACTACCAGATTCCTCATAGTCCAACAAGAAAGAGCATCCACTCAGTTGCTCACTGTTGTCTGTATCATTTTCAGTGCCTACATAGTCATCGGTTTCATCAAAAGTAAACAATACTTTACTTGGAACACGAGAGTCAGCACCAGGTTCAGCAATAACTAACGGACAATCAATATCAATTACATTGCCAGCTTGACCTTCAATACCACTCGGATTGGTAACATTGCAATTGGCATCGACATCAAAAACATCTCCACCGTCGGAACGGAATAAAAAATTATAACTTGAAGATGGTGGTTCATCATTTAGATATTGTGAATAAAGAGTTTCAACTGAGCCATCATTAGTAACAGCTTTAACTTTTATACTATAGCGGGACAAATTAGTAAAATTGTATCTAATATCATTAGCACTTACACTAGACGAAGTTCCAATAAAATTTTGTCCAAGTTTAAGATTATATGATTTCAAAGTGGCGGGAGATGTTGCATTAATTGAATCAATTAATACTTGCGCGTTAACAAATTTGGCAACGTTGTCGGTGTAACTCAAATGTAGAGTTAAATAGTTTCTGTTATCAATCAGAGTTCCAGTTAACGCGGAACTGGGAGTAGAAGAATTACGAGGACAAAAGTCAACCGTAACGGATGTTGTAAGTGGCGACGTCATTTAATTATTATATTATATTATACTATAATATTTTTTTTTATATAAAAATATATATATATATTTTATTATATATATATAATGTATTTATTGAAAAACTACTAAAGTTATTTTTATTTTTAATATTTTAATATTTTATAAAAATAAATTTTATAAACATGTTGTTATTTTTATTTTTATTTACAATTTGAAGTTATTTTTTTTAATATTTTTTTAAAGTTTTTATTTTTTAACGGTGCCGGTGCTGGTGCTGGTGCCGGTGCTGGTGCTGGTGCTGGTGCTGGTGCTGGTGCTGGTGCTGGTGCTGGTACTTCATTTTCGTTTGGAATTGCCCCTAAATGTTTATGTTTACATATTTTATTTAATACATTTAATATTGATTTGTTTTTTGGTTTATTGTTTTCATTTTCATTTTTTGTATTTTTTTTTGTCACTTCTACTTTTGCAACATTATCATTTTCAAATATCACATTCAAAGTTTCCTTTTCTTTAACTTGATGTTGGTCTTGTTGGTGTTGGTGTGGTTTGTTTTTTTTATTACGCATTTCAATACTTTTTTGTTGCGCACTTATTTCTTTATTTTTTTGATTGTATCTCAACATAAGTTGTTGATATTCAAAACAAAGATTCTGGTCCATTTTATTAAGTATTAAAATTATTTATTGTCTTTATAATATGTTTATATATTTAATAAATATTTTTTTATTTAAAATAAAATTAATTTAAGTTTAAATTATCTAAATATCTATATTTTATTAAATTAATTTATTTTTTTCTTAAATTTTATTATATATATTTAAAGTATATATAATGGGAAATTATTTAAGCATTTCAAATAAAGAATCAATAAAAATAATAGACAATGCAGATCACCTTCATGTTATCATGTCAACTTTAGAAGAAGAGCAAAAAGAAGAAAATCAGGAAAAAGAAGAAAATCTAAAAACAAACGAAGAAAATGAAAATACTCAAAACTTTGTTAGTTATGACACTGCCGATGCTGATGCTGATGCTGATGCTGCTGCTTTAATTCCCGATAATGGACATAACGATGGTCACATTTTTTATAAAAAAAATGTAAAAAAAAATGTAAAAAATAATGTAAAAAATAATAATAAAAAAAATAATAAAAAAAATAAAAATAATAAAAAGCATTTGCAATAAATTACATGATAAATTACATGATAAATTACATGATAAATTACATGATAAATTACATGATAAATTACATGATAAATTACATGATAAGTTACATGTATGCTTTGAATCACTTCAGTTCATTTTTTATATTTTTTATAGCATAAGAGTTATAAAAAGTAAACCCATCTTCATCCACAAGTTCAATTGTTTCAAAATCTTTTTCGCTAAATGTGCCGTTGTAACCATTTGAAATGGTAAATATAAATGGCGTGAATATTTTTTGTTCGGGAGACCATCGACAACACATAATTCCCTGGCATTTGCCGTCTTTGTAATCTCTACGTCCTCTAAATCCTGTGACAATGGCACCTTGGGGAAAGTGGAAGCTTATAAAAGTCGCCCATCGCTTTAGTACCACTACTGTTTTATTTTTAATAACTTCAACTTTGTCGTCGCGCGCCTTTTCTCCGTATTTTATTTCAACAGAATATCCATATTTTAATTCAGGTGGTTGTGGCGGTGATTGTTGTGGCTGTGGCTGTGGAGGCAAATCTTCTTCTTTATCTTCTTTGTCCATTATTATTCAACCAACATGAATATGTTATGTGTTATCTCTTATCTGTTATGGATTGTTGATTATTTAATATTTTTAAAATCAATTTTTATTAAACTTCTGCAATGTACTGAAAATATCCTATTATTATTATTAATAATATTTTACATATTATTAATATAAAAGTATTTGAAATATTATAAATTGAAAACTTTTTTTTTATTTTTATATTTAACAGTTTCCATAGTTTCCACAGTTTCCATAGTTTCCACAGTTTCCATAGTTTCCATAGTTTCCATAGTTTCCATTTTCCCCGAGTTACATTGGATAGATACGATACATTACACAATACATTACACAATACATTGGATTGAACACCGATTTTGATTCATTAAAAATGTCGTCCACATCCACACCCAGACGTTTTACCACCAATAATAATATTGATGATCATGACAGTTACTTCAAGTTGGGGTCAATCACAAGGCGTTACAGTGTCATTGGTTGCACCGGCTACGAATATGCAAATCCTCCTTGCAGAAAAAATTACGATGTTGACGTTGTTGATGCCGCAACATCAACATCTTGCATTGATGATCATGAGAGTGAAGTGAAAACTTGTGCCATTTGCATGGAAAATGTCGGTCAAAAAAATATGGCATCGACGGAATGCGGACACACGTTTTGCCTGTCTTGCTTGTTGAGTCAATTGAAACATTCAAATAGTTGCCCCCTTTGTCGCACCCCAATCGATCAAAATTCGAAAAGGGTTTTGAAACCTTTATCCTATTCTGATGGCATTGGGCTTTTGGATCACGGAATGAATGCGTACGACCTTTACGATAGCGTTGAACAATATGTTCAAAATGCAATTGAGGTTTCGGCTAATCCGCAAACGGACGGGCGCAATGTGGATTCCATCATTGAGGATTTCATGATCTTGATCGGCGGTTTTGGTTTCAATTTGCTGTATGACACTGTTTGTCATGCCAGTGGCGGAGAGCATAATATTGACCAAGAATGGGTCGTTGAAATGTATGGCGATGATGACGACTCTGATTCTGACTCTGATGACGACTCTGATTCTGACTCTGATTCTGACTCTGATGCTGACTCTGATGCTGACATTAGTGGCGACAGTGGCGACAGTGGCGACAGTGGCGACAGTGGCGACAGTGGCGACAGTGGCGACAGTGGCGACAGTGGCGACGATGATGATGACGACTTGTCCAAAAACAAAAACATTGGTTTCGGTTTACCCGAAGTTCCAGAATGGATGCTTGAATAATGTGGTTGTTTGTTGTTGTTTATTATTATTATTGGTTTGAAAAAGAAATTTTAAAAATAAAAAATATAAAATATAAAATATAAAAAATATAAAAAACTCATACATTTTTTTATATTTCTATTCTATTTTTCTATTTTTAAAATTTTATGCAATTCCACCCGCTGGATTTGTCATCAGTTGTTTACCATCTAGATTCATATATTTTCCCTGGATTGAACCGATATATGGAACGGGCGCATCAAGCATTCCTTTATACCCTCCTTTATACTTTTTGTTTGATTTCGAACGTTTATTAGAACGCTTATTAGAACGCTTATTAGAATGTTTATTAGAACGCTTGTTAGAACGTTTATTAGAACGCTTATTAGAATGTTTATTAGAACGCTTATTAGAATGTTTATTAGAATGTTTCATCTTTCTTCCGCCTAAACCAAATAAGGATTTAAAAAATCCTTGTTTTTCCTTTGGTGGCGCTGCTACTGCTTCTGCTGCTACTGCTTCTGCTGCTACTGCTGCTACAGGTCCGCATATTTGCATCATTTGTTCTTTATTTTGTTCACTCAAGTATTCATCAAAACGGCCATTCATTATTGCAGTCATTACATCATCTTTAGAACAGTCGTACGTTCTACCCGCCGCAATATTTGAAACTAGCATTCCTATATTTGCATCAATTTGTTCTGATGTTTCAGGAGTAAATAAGTCGTTATTTGATTCATTCATTCTAAATAGTTGATCTAAAGTATAAACACGAGTTTCAATATTTTCGAGTACTTTTCCTGATTTTTGTGCCAAGAATTGTTGAAGCGAATCGTGCAATAAATTTTCATTTTTCACCGTCCACATGGTTGTTCCGGATGATGCCATTGCTGCCACTACTGGCGGCCTAGCAACTTGCTGATACATACTATTTTTTAGTCCATTTTCAAATAAAAATGAATTAAATGGTTTCAAGATTCGTTGATACAACATAAAATCGTAATACAACGCTTTTCTTATTGTTAACTCTTCGTTCGGCCCCGATCCCACAGGTTTCATGGGTTGTAGCTCTTCTTCTGACATTTTTTAGATGAAATTTCTAAAATGAATAACTTTTTATAATATTATGATATTATAAAATTATAAAATTATAAGTTGTAAGATTACAAGTTATAAAAAATATAAAATATTACATTAATATAAGATATTTTAATCGTAATATTAATATAATATTTTATATGGGAGGTGGTGCATTGCCAATCGCGTTGAATAAAAAAGATAAAAAAGTATACTTTCTCTTCGGTAAAGAAAATGAATATTTGAACAAGGATTCGCCGGGTTTCAGCGATTTTGGCGGAGGAGAAAAACCGGGGGAGAGCGCGCTAGATACGGCGTTGCGCGAGGGATGCGAGGAATTAAACGGATTCTTCGGATGCGAGGGAGAGATTAAACGCTTGATAAAAGAAAATTTAGTAACAAGTTTGAATCATGATAGATATACCACATTCCTGTTCGAAATTGAATACGACGATAATTTGCCTTATTACTTTAATAACAATTATAAGTTTTTGAAAAGTCACGTGAATAAGCTGGTACGCCATTCGACAAATGGCTTGTTTGAAAAATCGGTTATTAAATGGATGACGTTTGATGACCTGCGAAAAGAAAGGGCGTCGTTTCGATCTTATTATAGAAACGTTGTTGATGTCATTTTGGAAAATGAAGATGACATCGTGCGGAAATTAAAGGGATTAAAAACAACAAAAACAATGACAAGAACAATGACTAGAACTCCAACGACAAAAACAATGACTAGAACTCCGACTGTGAGAACTCCGACTGTGAGAACTCCGACTGTGAGAACTCCGACTGTGAGAACTCCGACTGTGAGAACTCCGACTGTGAGAACTCCGACTGTGAGAACTCCGACTGTGAGAACAAT
>Ga0114978_10004566_pt1 | contig 11167 bp, 15 predicted proteins | sample S_140212_EF_Meta_FD_87027 | JGI IMG/M metagenome (GOLD analysis project Ga0114978, IMG submission 87027) | Freshwater microbial communities from Lake Simoncouche, Canada to study carbon cycling - S_140212_EF_MetaG | ecosystem: Environmental > Aquatic > Freshwater > Lake | place: Lake...
CCGCTACGGCTTTGAATGGTAGTAGCGATAATATCGGTGATTGCGCTATTTGCGAATGCCATGATATTTCCTTTATTAGATTAAGTTAAACCCGACCACCCTCAATATCAGCTAAATTAGCCTCTATTAAAGATCGTCTATCCTTTGCATCTGTGCCTTTCACTTGACCGCTAGGAGTAACGGATCGTGGACTAACAGCAGTTGCTTTAGCCTTTGCTACTTGCTGTGCCTTAGATGCTTGGGTACTTGCTGATCTTAGGAGTTTGTCCTGATCCAGTTTGTACGCTTCATCGTTGATACGCACCGCTTTGGCATAAGCCGTTTCAAGGTCTTGGGCTATACCTCTCTCAAGTAATTGAGCCATATCTTCCCGTACCATGTCAAAGTGAGGAAACCTCTCTTTGTTGCTACTTACCCGACTGATTTCATTACTCAATCGAGTATTTTCTTCTTGCTCCCGTATTGCTGACAGTTGAGCAACTTGTTGCTGTGTTGCTTGAAGTTGCTGCATTAACTGTTGCTGGTACGGATCAACATACGCCTGTTCAGGCATCTGAAGTGCATCTCTGTTTAATTGTATTCCATAATCTTGTGCAAGTCTATTAAAGGCATTTAGCTTCTGTTCTTGAGTTCCGTTAGCTAAAGTGTAGTGCGCCCTGCCTAAGTTATTAATCCATGCAGAGGGTGAAATACCATGCTTTTGGAGTTCAGGAATAAACGGGCCAATGGCATCGGTTATCTGTCTTGCATTGTCAGCTTCGGCTTTGTAGGCAGATACACCCTTTTTATATTCAGCCTCACGCTGGTTGGCGTATTCAGCAAACTTAACAAATTCTTCTTTGTCTAAGGGTTTGCCTTCCTGCATCTTGTTCCAAACCTCGACATACTCTTTTTTCCATGTAGTAGGGCGTTTTATTTCGGGTTCTTCACTAACATCATTAGTTTCTGCAACCAGTTCAGGTTCTTCATCGGTATTGTCTTGGCTATTGGGTTCTTCCTGCTTACTCTTAAAGCGACCTTTTTCGTCACGGTTTTCTTCGCTAGGCTTTTCTTCGGCTTCGATTGGATCGTCATTTACTTCAATCTCCTTTTCAACAGGGGCTTCCAAAGTGCCTTCTTCGGCTTGGTCTAGTGCGGCTTCTAGTGCTTCTCTGCGGTCATCTGACATGGTTATCCCTATCTATATTTAAGTTTGGAGTATGCTATTTCAGCAATTTGTTGCTTACGAGCTTCTTGGTCTTTTCTTGAAAATTCATGCACTTTTTGCTGACTTGGCACATCGTTACCTAGTTCAACACAATTATTGCGTTTAAGGTTCTCACGGTGTTTAGATCGGCTAGATACCCAAGTCCCGTCAGCCATGCTGATGTGGCCCTCTATGTCAGGCATAACCATTGGGGCTTCCCGTGACTTCATAGCGACCTTATCTAACCAAGACGCTTTGGCAGCTTCCTCACCAATGGTCGGTGTCCACCATTCTAAAAAGAACTCCTCGTCAGTTTGCTTGGTTTCTATGTGACTTTGTTGGGAATATCCACAATTCGGGCAAATCATTGCATTCTCCTTATGATTTCAGGTAGTTGATCGTATTCATTAGGTCTTAACAGGCAAATACTGTCATACCAACGGGCATTTTTCCACCGCCAACAGACAAATTCCTCTTTTGGCAGTAAAACCACGCATTTAACTCCTAAAGCACCAGCAAGGTGAGCCGTACCCGTGTCAACAGTCACTATTCCCTTCATGGCCTTCATATGACTAGCGGTCTGTACCCAGTTTTTTTGCCATCCATCGTTAGGTAGTGGGTGAAATAAGCCAACAGAGTTAGGGTTTAGGCTATAAGCGTTATCTCCTACCATTTCTGCCATGTGTCTGTAGTCTATTGACTTAATGTAGTACAGGGTTTGCTTACTTGCTTCCCAGTTCACCCCTATTTTGGGCGGAATATTGCTAGGAATAGCGTGTAAATAGCCCTCAGACCCCACTATTTTCTTACGGGTCACGGGAAACATCGCATTGACTAGCGGATGAGATAGCGAAATGTAGTACGGGAGTGACATTGAACCAATCCAGTAGTCTGAATCGGTGGCTGCACCTTCTGTCAAATTATTACTAAATACATCTACAGCGTGGATTTGCCCTAAAAGGTGGTGAAGTGTGCCTTCCTGTAGGACTACGACCTGTTTTGCCCCTAAAGCCTTTAATGCAGGCAAGAATCGGGCAAACATAATAATGTCACCAAAGCCTTGCTCCATCTGTACGGTGATCGACTTACCGATTAATGGTTCACCTCTCCATATAGGCATTTTTAAAGCAGGAGCGTAAGGCTGGGCTTGCTGGGCAATAATGTCAGGATGCCAACGGTATTCAAATCCCCTAAAGCCAGCCTCATATCTGCCAGCGTGTAGGTGTTCGTAAGCTAATTTATAGTGTGCGTCTGCACTTATATCAGTAGTAATAATGCGGCCTCATCGTCAAGTTCCTCTTGGCGTTTGGCTTCCATTACTCGCAATTGCTCTTGAATGAGATATTGCTGGTTTCTGTAAGCTACTGTCGCAAGGATGTTATCCCGTTGGTTTTCAAGGTAGCTTATAGACCGCTGTAAATCTTCTGTTTCAGCTAACGGTATATCAGCTTTAACCTCTTGTTTTGATTGTACTTTAGATTGCTTAACTTTTGCAACAGGGTCAATCTGATCTTTAAATGCTTGTTTGCGTGATGCGTTAGCATGTTTTATGGCTTCATTTAGTTTGCGTTGACGCTCTGCAATCTTTTGGGATAGCTTTTGTATCCTACGCAGTTCTTCAGGTGTCCAAGACGCATCATCTCCACCAGTAAGGGCAACAGGTGTCGGTGCTGCATTGATTTGGAAAGCATTGTTTTGAAACGCATTAGCCTGAAAAGCAGTTTGAAACATTAGAATACTCCGCCCGATACCCCTACAAATTGTGTAGCAGTTACAGTAGTAAACGCACCTGTATTAGTGGTTGTAGCACCTACAGTACCGTTAATATTAATTGAAGCAGTACCAGTAAGATTTGTTACTGTTCCGCTAGACGGAGTACCTAAAGCACCACCAACAGAATATTTACCATTAAAAGTTGTCCAATCGGTGCTTGTTAAATAGCCATTAACGCTAGTTGTGGCAGCAGCCATGCTGATAGCTGGAGTTGCACCGCCTGAAGATACTACTGGAGCAGTACCAGTTACAGAAGTAACCGTTCCGCTACCCTTATTGTTAAAGGTTGTCCAATCGGTAGAAGTCAGATAACCGTTTACAGAAGTTGTTGCTGCTGGCATTGATATAGCTGGGGTTGCCCCACCGCTAGAAACTACTGGGCTTGTACCAGTTACGCTTGTGACAGTTCCTACATTAATTGAGCCACCAAGACTTGTGCTAACACCGTTAATTGTGATGGCTGAGTTCGTCAGACTGGCATTGCCAATATTGCTTAAAGTGTTGGTAGACCCTGAAATAGATTTATTGGTAAAAGTATCTGTTGTTGCTTTGCCAACCAAGGTGTCTGTAGCATCAGGTAATGTCAAAGTCCTATCTACGGTTTGATTTGTTGAAAGCATGGTTCTAGTGTTAGTAGTACCACCATCAGGGTTAAACATAAACCGTTTAGTACTATCTACACCGCCTTGAACATTGACATAACCACTAGCACCTTTAGGGGCTAAATGAATACCAATGCTTGTATCTGTACCTGTTGCTGATATATGAACAGGATTGCCAGTTGCAGCATTTTCTATGGTTATTTGATTTACTGCACTTGCAATAGCTGAAAACTTTAATTCAGCGTTTCCATTGGCATCGTTAATTTGAGCTATTACTGGGGTAACAATAGTAGGGCTGCCACTTAAAACTACATTTGTAGTGCCTGTAGAAGTCGTTACTCCAGTACCGCCATTAAGCACAGGTAAGGCTGTACCCGAATAAGTAATGGCTAAAGTGCCACTTGTAGTAATTGGGCTGCCAGCAATAGAAAAAACAGAAGGAACTGTTGCCGCTACACTTGTAACTGTACCGCTACCACCTGAAACAGTAGCCCAAGATGTAGTTGTGCCATTAGTTGTTAGGTATTTGCCAGTATTACCCGTCTGTGATGGAGCAAGAGCATTAAACGCAGCATTAGCCGTAATTTGACCTGTACCGCCATTTGCTATATCTATCGTGCCTGTTAGAGAATGGTCTGCGTTCCAATCGCTGGGGCGTACAAGAGTTGTATCTGCATCATCAGGAATTGCTGATACTTTTGTATGTTTGACTGTTATAGCCATTATTGAACCCCAGCAATTTTACCGTCAGGGCCACGAATTACAACTTTAGGTTGATTTAATTTGTCAAGCAACATTGATAGCATTTGGGCTAACTGTTGATTGCTCATCTGCATATTCTCAATTGCAGGTTGTAATGGGTGGTTTTTCATGTCGGAATATCCTAATTGGTCTTGCAATATGTTAGCCATTTGTACATTGTCAGCATAGGCAGCTTCACCAGTATCTAAGCCTGAAGATATACGGGTGGTTTCAATCTTAGCCGCATTATTAAGGTAAGCCAGCAATAATTCTTTATTGTTAGATGTGTCCATCTTAGTCTGCTCAAGCTGGAGTTCCATCTGCTTTTCTTCACGATTACGCTGATCTTCCAGTTGGAATTTAAGTTGATTCTCTTGGGCTTGGTACTCTTGTTTAGCCTTCTCAAGTTCAATCTGACCCGTAATCTTAGCTTGCTCAATTTGCTGTTGCATCTGCATCTTGGCTTGCTCCATCTGCTGTTCCATCTGTAACTTCTGCATTTCAGGTGATGGTGGCTTGGGTTGGCCTTCCATTGCCTTGGCTTGCTGACGGAATTTATCTGCTGTTTCGTCAATAAGTCCTTCTAAGCCTTTACCAGCCTTAAACGCTGTTACACCAAACTTGAGCATTTCGACCAACATAGGCGTGAGTTCAGGTGTGGATTGTGCGGCAGGTAAGGCTGTACTTAGGAATCCGCTAACTGCACTCAAGAACTCCAAGCGGTTTTGTTTCTCTTGTTGCTCATCCTGATAAATCATGGAGTCCGTAGTTACTTCAATACGGAAATTCTTAGCAGGTTCATCCTTCAGTAATGCAAGGGCTTGCGGTATGAGTTGTTGATCTTGTTGAGATAACTGCATTGCACCACTAATCTTAATGATCGTGTCATCGGTAAAGTGGTTACAAATAATCTGTGCTTTGATCTGCAATAGGGCGGTAGCAAAATTTACCACCTCATGCTGCATTGTCTTGAGTCTACCGCTGGCATTGTTAGACTTGATGATCTGTGCGCCAAGCGTTTCATTCGGATCAGTCTGCCCACGCTGAATATCGGCAATTCCCATGATCTCGTAAATCTGACCTTTAACCTGCTCCATAGCCTGATAAGCCATGTTTAGACCTTCGGCAATCGGCTTGATGTCTACAAGGTTTATAGCCCCTACAAGTCCACCCTTCTCGCTAAATGCACCGTAGTTCTTAACAGGCAGGAGTGTGTTGTTCTCACCTTCTGTGAACAGACGAGCTAGGGATGGCTCAGAAGCGTCATATACGCCCCGTACTTTAAGTGCTTGGATGAATCCATCAATACGGTCAGCCAGCGTGTCTAGCTGTCTTGCTTGGTCTTGGTACAAAACAAAGTCAGGTACAGGTACTAGGCTGTCATTCGTCAGGGTTGAGAACATTGGTTTAGGGCAAGGCCAAAAGTTTTCTAACTTTAATGGGTCGGCACGGGTATCCAAAATCTTACCCATTGACTTGTTAAGCCAAATCACCTCACCCGTGGTCTTGTCCCAAATCTCATAAACAACGGCTTCGGATGTACCTTCAGTTACCTTTTCGTTATATGTCCTTGATGTTTCAGGTCTAGTATCTAGCGGAATCTTACCGCCCAGTTCCTCACCAAAACGCTCTACAAGGGCGGGTCTACCCATATAGACCTTACGCCATACCGCAGTCACTTCTTCCCATGTACGGGCAACGGTTAAGCCAAAGTCACGCCAATGGACATAATCTACTGGGGCGCACTCGTACTCAATGCGTTCCTGATCTTCTTTGTGTATACCACCTTCGGTTTCTGCCTCGTCAATATCCTCAGTAACTTGAAAGCCATCATCGGGCGCACCGTCAGCCTCACCGCCTTCTTCACCAGTAATGTGTGGTTCATACCGTACCCAAGCTGTTCCACGACCACCAAGTAAACGGTCTTGAACCGCTTGTTTCATTGCGCTGGCGTAGTCACCATAATGTTCAATTTCGTATTCTAAAGCCCGTTCTAGCATCATTGACGCTACACGACCTATTGGGTCATTGTCCCTAAATCTGCGTGAAACATCGGGTCTTGGAAGTCTAGCAAATACCGCAGGGGTAATGGTCTGTACATTAGACCAAAGGATATTAAACTTTGCCTGTGGGTTGTTGCGGCTGCGAGAATCGTCACGATACCGCTTGACAATCTTATCGGATCGATCTTCCCAATTTTTAAAGGTGCGCTCGTACTGGGCAATGCAGTTGTACCAATCTTGGTAGGTGTGATCCATCTTTATATCCTGCGGTTAACTGTTTTAGGGTTTTCTTTCCACATCTCGTTCAGAGTTACATCCGTTTGCCCAACACGAAGTCCTTTAATCCTTGTATCTTTGAGGATAGGGCTTTCTTCATTCTTCCAAACAAGGCTAAGATAGCGCATAGCGTCACTCGAATGACTCGTGAAATCGTGTTTTGGACGATCCCTAAAGCATTTCTTATCATCATCCCATTCCCTTTGATATTGACGCAAACATTCTATTAATTCTTCAGCCTTATTATCAAACCAACAGCGTGTTAATGCAAGTCGTGTTGCTTGTATTCCATCCTGAATTGACAGGTTTGGAACAATTTTAAGATGTTTTATGTCAATTTTTGCAGATATTTGTTCGATTATGCTCTTACCACCACTAGCTAAGGTTTTGGCCCTAGCGTCATGGGGCAGGTAATGAATACCATATTTGTACCCAAACTCATCCTCTTTTTGAGCAAGTAAGCCCGTGTAATAAGAAATGGGTTGACCGTTAGATGAATGGTGGTCTAGCACCCGTATCTCACCGTATACCACTTGAAACCAAATAATAGCCGTAGAGTCATTGAACCCCAAATCCCATGCGGTGTGACAGGGAAACATGGGGTCATAGTCAATAGTGGTAATACGCTCAAGGTCGGTAATCCTACGCATCTCCTGCCCGTAATACGCCCCAACTATGGCAGCCTCGAATGAACAAAGGAACTCAGCCTCGTACTGATTGCTAGACATCATGCGCTGGGCATCTTCTAGTTCAGCTTGTGGCAATAGACCTGACTGATCTGCCCTAAGTGTCTTGGAATACCAATCGGGATTATTTTCAGCACTTTTATAAATGTCGTAAAAACCGTTATGCCCACGGGGAGTCCCAATAAATACGGCATAACCGCCCCTGTCTGCAAGGGCTGGTCTTATGATCTCTCCCCATACACGGGGTTTCATATCAGCAAATTCGTCTAATACGATACCGTCACAATAGTTTCCACGGAGCGAATCAGGGGTATCAGCACCAAATAATCTAATCTTAGCCCCGTTATGTAATTGTATCCATAATTCTGATTGATTAGCCTTTTCTAGTGCAGGTGCAGCAAAGCGTAATAAATAGTCCCAAGCAACTGATTTGGCCTGTGAGTATAGTGGGCAAAGGTAAAAGTACCTGCCATCAGGCTTGCGTTCTTTGATAGCCCGTTTAATCAAGTCATTAATGCTGGCTACGGTCTTTCCTGCCCTGCGGTGACAGACTAGTACCGCCCAGCGTTGCTTACGCTTGTGGAAGTCTTTAAACGCATCCCTAACCTTGTACTCAAACTCATGTACTACTACTTCACTCATCTTGCCATTTGTAAATATGGGTTATAGGTGCAGTAGCATCACCAGCGTGCTCTGTCCTAGCCAGCTTAGGTACATGGTACTCAGCGACTTGCATAAAGCAATCAAAGGCTACCTTTGGCCCTAGCTTCTCATTCATAGCGATCTCATCAAGCCATTGTTGTAACTTATGGCTGTTACCATCCACGAACTTAGCGATAGCCTCTCTAGCGAGGGCTGTTGACTTATTAGGGCTACCTTTAGGTCTACCCTTTGGATTATTTGTTTGTTCTTTAATGCTCATACCTTACCCAAGTAGTTGTTAAGATAGGTTAATATTTGGTATAATTATATTACAAAATAAGGAGATTGCAATGATTCAAATTACTTTATCCCGCAATGACAATGGTTCTATTAACTGCGAACTTAGCAACGATGCCATTGATTTAAAAAATGATGACTATGTAGCTTTATTACAAGATTCTGTTGCCATGCTTCAATCTGAGTTGCTTACGGCAGAATTACAAGCCTAGTTTGCTTTGATTCTCTAGGTATTTGTAATAGTTGTCGATTACTTGCTGGTCTATTAGTTCTGATACATTTTTTGAGCTTTTTTCCAAACCGCCAATTGCCATATTTCTTAAATCACCCCGTTGTTTGGCATAAGCCTGTTCATACTGGGGGAATAGTTTAGGGAATAACACCTCTATAGGGACATTATTACCAAGCGTTCCAATATATTGACCCGTAAAGTCTGTTGAATATGTAGGGTTTTTACTTGGGCGCAGGTGCATACCTTCAGGGCCAACCTTAATTAAGGTGTTACCAATATAGCCTTTAGGTACACCTTCTAACGCTGGGTCACGCAATGCAGCCGCTAAATCTTCAGCATTAAACCCTAAATATTCTTGTCTGCCCTTTAATCCTGCGGTTCTATTTATAAAAGTTTTTCGCAAATCTCCAGCCGTTCCAGCAACACCCTCACCAGTAAACAATTGCATACGACCTTCTTCAGTATTTACACCAGCAAAATCTTTAAATGGAGTTGTGCCTTTTTGCGGGTCTTTGTACTGTCTAATGCTTACATCAAGTTCTTTTATAAACTTTTTACTTGGCTCTCTAGCATCAATAATCCCAAGCATTGTTTCTGTAGGCATAACGCTAAAATTCATATCACCTTCGCCCATAGTTATTGGGGAATGAATAATGTCACCAGTTCCACAGCGGCTAGGTTTTCTTTTCTAGCTTGGGCATCCCTGCTTTGAATGCGTTTAGCAATCCCTAGGTTAGATGCTCCAGCAATGCCTTCTTGCATATGAACTATATCACGGGCATAGTCTTGACCACCATGTGTTATTACTCTTTTAGGCAATGCTTCACCTGATATAGACTTAACAGCGTAATTTCTGCTAGAAGCATCCCAAGGCATAACCATAAGGCTAGAACCTTTTAAATTTTCAATTAATTGTGGGGTTTTTTCAGCTAAACCACCTAAAAATTCACGCTCATACCGTGTGCCAACCAAAGGATTTACTTTTAAAGGCGTTGATGGCAGAAAAGACCCCATTAAATTGGGTACTTGCGCCATTTGGCGTTCTAATGCTTCCCTATCACCTATCTGAATACCTTGATTACCCATGGTTAAACCAGCGTCAATATCACTTCGTAACTGAGACATATTCTGTTTAGCAGTCGGGATAACGCTAGTAGCGTAGTTTCTTAGCTGTTTAGCTAAAGGTGCGTTTGGGCCTGCAACGCCCTGTGGTGTTACATATCCTGCTTGCCGCAATGTTTCTGCAAGCGTAGCCATTTACTTTACTTCTTTATCTAAGTCTTTAAGTTTGTTAGATAGCATCTTTCTACGGGCAATGCGTTCAGCTTGTTGCTTTTCTAGCGTAGATTGATGTTCAGGGCGTAGCATTGCATCTTCTTTCTTGTACTTGCGGCTCATATGTTCCATTACATATCCTTCATTTTTTCACGGATTGTGTCTTTTCTGCTTTGCGGTTTAGCAGTCTTAGCAAACTCAATAAAGTCTTGCTTGCTAGGAGCAGCTTTACTGCCCACCTTGTTCATCTTTTCGCCTGATCCTGCCTTAATGCGTTCACGCTTGGCGTGGATATTTGCGTATAGTCCTTGTTTAGCCACAGTTCCATCTCCTCATGCTTGCTTTTGCTCGTTCAGCGTTCTTGCTGTTCTTTACTACCCCACCCATTCTTGCACAAAAACTAGCTTTTCTGCCTTTATCGGCATCGGTTTTAGGGTTTGGGGCGGGGGCTTTTAAATTAGCGTTGTTCTTACGGTTGTAGGCTTCACGACCTTTAGCGGTCATGCCAGCCCCTTGGTCGGTAGGTAAATAGTTCTTACCCTTACCTGTCGTGGTTTTGGGAATAGGCTTATCGTGCTTTTCTACTGCGGCACGGATGTCATCCCTACGACTCATGCTTTTTCTTCAATATATTTAGCGTAAGCATCTTCTAGCTTGGCTTTGCGGTCACCTTTGGCGTTCTCACGCTCAACGCTGAGTGCTATGGCTACGGCTTGTTTCTTAGGTTTGCCAGCTTTCATCTCGGCTTTAATGTTCTTGCCGACTGCTTCTTTACTGCCTGATTTAACGAGTGGCATATATATCCTTATTTCAAGAACTTTAGTTTGTATGCGGTAGTGTTGATAAGGTCTGCAATCTCATCAATGATATTTTGTAATTCGCTGTCTTGGGGCAAGTCTTGGCGGGCTTCTGCCACAAACTTTTGCAAGGATTCCATGTAGCGGATTGGGTCTTTTGGTTGGTGATATGCGCTAGAAAAAGCGGTAAATTTGCCGTATTTGCCCATGTAGGATTCAGCAAATGTATCTGTTAAGCCCACGATGCCGTCATAGTATTCAGCAAGTGCGCTGTGCTTTGAAAAGCTGTCGGTAGACCAATGGAAGAAATGCGTATTGGTCGCAGAATGTAGTAATGTAGCTACAAATAATGCACAATTTTCCATACGAATCCTTATGTTATTGGTGTATTTTCCCCTATTTTTTCAATTATTACCATACATCCACCACCTTTTTTTATTGCGCCACGCTGTACCATCAAGGTGTCAATCTGTTCATCGTTATCAAATACACCAGCATCGGCTAGGGCATCCCAAAGGGCTTTGATACGGTTATCAATGTCTTGCTTGCGTCTATCTTTAGGGTACAAGGTGACTTGCATCTCTAAGCGGGCTGTGCCTAACTTCGGTACTCTGTACTCCACCACATAGTCGCTAACTTGGGCTTTAAACTCTTTTC
>Ga0114978_10004568_pt1 | contig 11166 bp, 9 predicted proteins | sample S_140212_EF_Meta_FD_87027 | JGI IMG/M metagenome (GOLD analysis project Ga0114978, IMG submission 87027) | Freshwater microbial communities from Lake Simoncouche, Canada to study carbon cycling - S_140212_EF_MetaG | ecosystem: Environmental > Aquatic > Freshwater > Lake | place: Lake...
AAAGCTGAAAGAAATAATACTCAAGCAAAAGAAGCTTTAAATACCTTAACAGAATCAGCAAAAACTGGCAAAGGAAATTTATTAGAATTAGCCATTAACGCCGCACGATTACGTTGTAGCTTAGGAGAAATTTCTTACGCATTAGAAAAAGTTTATGGGCGTTATAAAGCAAATATTAAAAGTATTGCAGGAGTGTATAGTAAAGAAATAAGCATGGATAAACATTTTTTAAAAGCAAAAGAACTGGCCGACAAATTCGCAGAATTAGATGGTCGTCGCCCACGAATAATGATTGCTAAAATGGGACAAGATGGACACGATAGAGGTGCGAAAGTTATCTCTACTAGTTTTGCAGATATGGGATTTGACGTTGACATTGGCCCACTATTTCAAACACCTGCAGAAGCAGCCAAACAAGCTGTTGAAAATGATGTACATGTGTTAGGTGTTTCTTCATTAGCTGCAGGGCACAAAACGTTAGTTCCGCAAGTGATTGAAGAATTAAAAAAATATGGCAGAGAAGATATCATGGTAATTGCAGGTGGTGTAATTCCACAACAAGATTATGATTTCTTATATAAAGCTGGTGTATCAGGTATTTTTGGACCAGGAACAGTCATCAGTTTATCTGCTATTGACATTTTAGAAAAATTAATTGAGCGACGTAAATAAGCGTTTTAAATAATGAAAGAAGTAACTCAAATATTAACCGACTTAAAACGCAAGATTTTTAAACCCGTTTATTTTTTAAGCGGAGAAGAAGCTTATTATATTGATTTGATAAGTGACTATATTGAAAAAAATGTGTTGGATGAAAGTGAGCAAGAATTTAATCAAACCATTTTGTACGGAAAAGATGTTGATTTAAATTCAATTATTTCGGCTGCCAAACGCTTTCCAATGATGAGCGATTACCAAGTTGTTATTGTGAAGGAAGCTCAAAACTTAAAAGAATTAGGGAAAAGCGCTGGCGGAAGTGATGATGATGAAGTTGCTGAACCAACAGTATTAAAAAAAGGAAGTACGACATCTTCAAATGCTTTAGCAAGTTATTTGCAGCATCCACAAGCATCTACCATTTTAGTGTTTTGTTATAAATACAAAAAATTAGATAAACGTAGTTCAACTTACAAATCATTACAAAAAAATCATGTTTTTTTAGAAACAAAAAAACTATACGATAATCAGTTACCCGAATGGATAACAACAACTGTACAAGATCAAAAATTTAAAATTGGACCTAAAGCTGCATTTTTGCTTGCTGAATTTTTAGGAAATGATTTATCTAAAATTTCCAATGAACTAGAAAAGTTGGTTATTAATTTAAAAGAAGGTGAGGAAATTACAACGGATTTAATACAAGATAACATTGGTATAAGTAAGGATTTTAATGTATTTGAATTACAAGATGCTCTTGGCAAAAAAGACGTTTTAAAAGCAAACAGAATCATTAATTATTTTTCTGCAAACGAAAAAGAGAATCCTCCTGTTATGACATTAAGTGTATTGTACGGCTATTTTGCTAAAATATTGATTTATCATTTTGCTCCCGATAAATCTAAATTTGCGGTAGCGCAAACACTTGGTGTAAGTCCATTTTTTGTTGATGGTTTTGCAAAAGCAGCACAAAATTATAGCACAGGTAAACTCAAAGATGTTTTTAAATATTTAAAAGAATACGATTTAAAAATAAAAGGTGTTAATAACGGAGCAACTGAAAAAGGAGAATTAATGCGAGAATTAATTTTTAGAATATTGCATTAAAAAACAAAATCTATTTTGCGTTAAGGATTGAAGTGCAAATCCTTTTTGAGGAACGAAAAAAGATTGTAACGAAAAGCCTGACCTGCAGGGAAACGCCCAAAAAAACATAAAAAAAACGCTCAACTAACAATAGCTGAGCGTTTTAATTTAAAAAACAATAATTTATTTAATCACGCCTAATTCTTTACCAACTTTTTCGAAAGCAATTAATGCTTTATCTAAATGCTCTTGAGTATGCGCTGCAGATAATTGAACACGAATACGTGCCTGACCTTTTGCAACAACTGGAAAAAAGAATCCAATAACATAAATACCTTCTAATAATAATTTATCAGCAAACACTTGTGCTAATTTTGCATCATAAAGCATTACAGGAACAATTGCAGAATCACCTTCTTTAAATTCTAATCCTATTTTACGTAAACCTTGTTTAAAATAATTAATATTGAATTCTAATTGATCACGTAATTCAGTTGTTTCGCTAAGCATATCAAAAACTGCTATACTTGCACCAACAATACTTGGTGCTAATGAATTTGAAAACAAATAAGGACGAGAACGTTGACGTAAAATCTCAATCACTTCTTTTTTAGCTGATGTAAATCCACCCATGGAGCCACCTAAAGCTTTACCCAAAGTGCCGGTAACAATATCAACACGATCCATGACGTTTTTTAACTCAATTGTTCCTCTACCAGTTTTACCAATAAATCCAGAAGCATGGCATTCATCTACCATTACCAAAGCATTATATTTATCAGCTAAATCACAAATTTTATCTAAAGGAGCTACAAAACCATCCATACTAAAAACGCCATCTGTTACAATAATACGGTAACGCTGCGCTTGGGCTTTTATTAATTGCTCTTCTAAATCAGCCATGTCGCAATTTTTATAACGGTAACGTTGTGCTTTACACAAACGAACACCATCAATAATAGAAGCATGATTTAATTCATCAGAAATGATTGCATCTTCTTCGCCAAACAATGGTTCAAAAACACCACCATTAGCATCAAAAGCTGCCGCATATAAAATAGTATCTTCTTGCCCTAAAAAAGTAGCAATCTTTTTTTCAAGTGTTTTATGAATATCTTGAGTTCCACAAATAAAACGAACTGAAGACATGCCGTATCCATGAGAATCTAAAGCCTTCTTAGCACCTTCAATCACTTTTGGATGAGATGATAAGCCTAAATAATTATTAGAACAAAAAATAATAACTTCTTGATTATTTACCATAACAGAAGCGCCTTGTGGCGTTGTTATAATGCGTTCTTTTTTTAACAAACCGTTCTCTTCTATTTCAGTTAATTGGGCTTGTAAATGATTTTTGAAATTTCCGTACATAATTTTATTTTTAAAACTTTATACAAATAAAAAAAATAAATGGCGATAAACCATTTATTTCTGATAAAAATTGAAAAATATATTTTAATGGAAAATAGCTTAGTGAAGCTTAGTGCTAATCAAACTAATAAACTCCTTACGAGTTACTGGTTTTAAAAATTCACCACTAAAAGCAGATGTTGTTGTAGCACTGTTTTGCTTTTGAACACCACGCATTTGCATACATAAATGAGAACATTCGATAACAACAGCAACTCCTAAAGGATTTAATGTATCTTGTATGCAATCTCTGATTTCATTGGTTAGTCTTTCTTGCACCTGTAATCTGCGGGCAAAAGCATCCACTACGCGAGGCAATTTACTTAATCCAACTATTTGTCCATTAGGAATATAAGCTATATGAGCTTTTCCGAAAAATGGTAATAAATGATGTTCACACAAACTGTAAACTTCAATATCTTTTACAATTACCATTTGGCTATAATCTTCTTTAAACATAGCAGAACGTAAAATCTCAGCAGGATTTAAATCATAACCTTGCGTTAAAAATTGCATAGCTTTTGCAGCTCTAATAGGAGTTTTAATTAACCCTTCTCTATCTGAATCTTCGCCAACATCTTTTAAAATATTCTTATACATATCCGAAATAGAATCAACTAATTTATCATTGAATTGGTCTATTTTTTTGTAACCAGTAATATCGTGTTCAAATTCTTCGTTTAACATCTCTTTAATTTTTTTATAGTAACACTAAAAATCATTAATTGTTTATTCGCCGTAATACTCCACAAAATTACTTTCCGTTTCATAAAGTTTTATACAATGCAAATCTGCACCCATTTCCTTAATTTTTTGGGATAAAATATTCCAAATAAATATAGCAACATTTTCTGTTGAAGGCATTGCAAACATTCCTTTTACATCTAAATTCAAATTTTTATGATCTAAAAGGTCTGTAATATCGGTTCGAATAATTGAGCCTAAATCTTTTAAATTAACAACAAAGCCTGTATCAGGATTTACATTACCTTTAACGGTAACAAATAAATCATAATTATGACCATGCCAATTTTTATTAGCACATTTACCAAAAATGGCATCATTTTTTTCTTCACTCCAAGCCTCATTAAATAATTTATGAGCGGCATTAAAATGTTCTTTGCGGGTAATATAAATCATAGTAAATTAACGGTTGTAAAAATACTAATATAAATGAATATTCTTATCGTATCAGCAACTCAATTTGAGGTTAAGCCATTATTAGATTTAATGGAAATTGAAAATGCTGTAATTGGCGTAAATAAAGGCGTAAACGAAATAAACAACAATACAATTACAGTTTTAATAACAGGTATTGGAATGGTAAATACAGCTTTTATGATGGGTAAATACAATAAAAGCTCTTATGATTTAGTAATTAATGTTGGCGTTTGTGGTGCTTTTAATAAAAATTTAGAATTAGGGGAACTTGTAAATGTTACCGAAGATATTTTAAGTGAATTAGGTGCAGAAAATGGAGAAACGTTTTTGACTTACGACCAATTAAATTTAGGAGGTTGTCATATTTTTAAAAATAATTTTATTTCAAAAAATAAATTAATCAGTCAATTAAAAGAAGTAAAAGGAATAACCGTAAATACTATTCACGGAAACGATATCTCCATTTCTAAAGTTATTGAATTATATAATCCAACTATTGAAAGCATGGAAGGTGCCTCATTTTTTGCAGCATGCGACAATAACATTAATAATTATTTACAAATAAGAGCCATTTCTAATTACGTTGAAAAACGAGATAAAAGCAAATGGCAAATGCCTTTAGCAATTAAAAATTTAAATGAATATTTAATCACTTTATTAAATAATGATTTAAAAAACTAAAAATATAACTCACATGGACTTCACTCTCGGTTTTTCTCCTTGCCCTAACGATTGTTTTATTTTTGATGCACTCGTTCATAAAAAAATTGACACTCAAGGCATTGATTTTATACTTATAATGGAAGATGTGGAAGCGCTGAATAATAGAGCATTTAAAGCAGAATTAGATATAACAAAATTAAGCTATCATGCTTTTATATATTTAACAAACGCTTATAATTTATTAAATAGCGGCAGCGCTTTAGGATTTAATTGTGGGCCTTTATTGATTCAGGATTCAAAACATAAAGTTCAAGATTTTGAAAACGCTAAAATTGGGATACCAGGAAAATATACAACAGCCAATTTTTTATTATCTCTTGCTTATCCAAAAGCCAAAAACAAAGTAGAATTAGTATTTAGCGATATCGAAAATGCAGTCCTTAAGCAAAAAGTAGATGCGGGTTTAATCATTCACGAAAATCGTTTTACTTATCAGGAAAAAGGTTTAGAAAAAATAATTGACCTTGGCGAATTTTGGGAAAGCTTGATTAATGCACCAATACCATTGGGAGGAATTGTTGTTAAAAAAAGTATAGATCATAAACTTCAACAAACTATTGACTCTTTAATAAAACAAAGTGTTGAATTTGCTTTTGCAAACCCTGAAAGTTCCATGCCATTTGTAAAAGAAAATTCGCAAGAAATGAGCGAGGATGTCATGAAAAAACATATTGCTTTATACGTAAATGATTTTAGTATAAATTTAGGAGAACTAGGAAAAAATGCCATCCAATTGTTGTTTAATAAAGCGAAAGAAGTTGGACTAATTGAAAATGTTCCTAATTCATTGTTTGTTTAGGAATACCACTCATCCTCATTTTTTTATTTCTTAACCAATATTTTAATCTTATTTCAATTTTTAATATATATTTATAAAAAAATAATTATGATAAAATCACTACTGATTACCTCTACTCTATTTATTTGTGCAAATGCTATTGCTCAAACACCTGGCATTAACTTGAGTTATATTGATTCTACAGTTAGTCCAAAAAACGATATTTATAAATTTGCAAACGGCAATTGGCTTAAAACACAGGAAATTCCTGCAAGTGATGGAAGTTGGGGGAGTTTTAATGAAATTAATGAACGGAATTTAGCAAATTTAAAATCATTAATGCTTGGTATTGCAAAAAATGAAAAAGCTATTGCTGGTTCAAATGACCAAAAATTAAGAGATTTCTATTTAACAGCAATGGATTCAACAAAAGCTGAAAAAGATGGTTTAGCAGCAATTAAGGAAGAATTAGATGCAATTGATTTAATAAAAACAAAAAGTGATTTATTTAAAACCACTGCACTTCTTAATAAAAAAGGGATTTCAGGCATGATAGGTTTCTATGTGTATTCTGATTTTAAAAACAGTAATGCAAATACGTGTTATTTAGCTCAATCTGGAATGGGGCTTCCTGACAAAGATTTCTATTTTGAGGCACAATATGAACCGATTAAAAAAGAATATACTGATCACATTGAACGGATGTTTTTTTGCTTAGGCAACTTAGCTGTTACAGCAAAAGTAAATGCTGAAATCATTATGAAAATTGAAACTGAATTAGCTAAATTTTCTCAAAATGCAACAGAACAACGCGATGTAGAAAAACAATATAATCCTATCAGTTCTATTCAATTAAAAGTTTTAAGACCTAACATAAATTTTGATGATTATTTTTTAACTATTGGAATAAAAACTCCAGATATTCTTGTATTAAATCAACCAACATTTTATGAAGGTTTAAACACAACTATAAACACAATATCAATTCCTGAATGGAAAGTATTTTTAAAATGGAAATTAATTTCAGAAGCCGCTCCATACTTATCTAGTAATTTTGTGAATGAAAGTTTTAAATTTAACGGTACTGTTTTATCAGGAAAAAAACAAATGAAAGCACGTTACAAACGTGTGCAAGGAGCAACAGATGAAGCTCTAGGAGAAGCTCTAGGAAAAATTTATGTTGAAAAACACTTTGATTTAAATTCAAAGAAAAAAGCGAATATTATGGTAGACAATTTAATTGCTGCCTATCGTGTTCGAATAGATTCACGTGATTGGATGAGTGCAGAAACAAAAGCACAAGGTCAATTAAAATTAGATAAAATTATCAAAAAATTAGGCTTCCCTGATACTTGGATTGATTATACAAAATTAACTATTGGAAAAACATCGTATTGGGTAAATGTGGTTAATGGTCGTGAATTTCAATACGGACGCATGTTAGCAAAAATTGGAAAACCAGTTGATCGCATGGAATGGGGAATGACACCACCAACGGTTAATGCTTATTATAATCCATCATCAAACGAAATTGCTTTCCCTGCAGGAATTATGCAAGTTCCATTTTTTGATCCAAATGCTGATGATGCATTTAATTACGGTGTAATGGGTTCAATTATTGGTCATGAATTAACACATGGTTTTGATGACCAAGGTGCTCAATTCGATGCTGATGGTAATTTAAAAATGTGGTGGACTGATAGTGATTATAAAAACTTTAAAGACAAAACTAAATTAATTATTGAGCAATTTAATAATTACAAAGCAATTGATACATTACACGTCAATGGTGAATTAACACAAGGTGAAAACATAGCTGATTTAGGCGGTTTAACAATGGCGTACTATGCTTATAAAAAATCATTGAATGGACAAAAATCACCAGTAATGGCAGGTTATACAGGCGAGCAACGTTTTTTTATCTCTTGGGCGCAAGGGTGGAAAACATTAATGCGTGATGCATATTTAAAACAAATGATAGCTACAAACCCACATTCACCAGGCAATTTCAGAGCTGTTGGTCCATTAAGTAATATGCCTGAGTTTTATGAAGCATTTAATATTAAAGAAGGAGATGGAATGTTTATTCCAATTACTAAACGAGTTAACATTTGGTAATTTTATTTCTTTAAAATAAAAAAAGTCGAACATTGAATTCAGTGTTCGACTTTTTTTTATTTAAATTTATTACTATCCTTTAAACTTCTTAATAGCCTCATAGCCTTCATCAATCAAAAGGTGAGCGCTTTTACTAGCCATAACTGCAATTTCATCACAACGATTATTTTCCTTGTTAGAAGCGTGCCCTTTAACCCAAATAAATTTCACACTGTGTTTTTTATCAATCAACAAAAAACGCTTCCATAAATCAGGATTCGCTTTATCTTTAAATCCTTTTTTTTGCCAATTATAAACCCAACCTAAATTTATAGAATCTAAAACATATTTTGAATCAGAGTATACAATAACATCGCAACCCTCTTTTTTAATATTTTCTAATGCAACAATTACACTTAATAATTCCATGCGATTATTAGTTGTTAACCGAAATCCATGCGAAAATTCTTTTCTTTGAGCCTTGTACTTCATTACAATGCCATAACCTCCAGGCCCTGGATTTCCAGAACATGCACCATCGGTATAAATTTCAATTGTATTGCTTAGCATATAGATAAATCAACTAATTTGAGCTAAAAATACACAATTTATTCTATTAAAATTAAAGTACAATTTTTATATATTTTATGGAAAAATATGCTACTTTTTTATTACATTTATAACTTATAATTATTTCTAATTATGGCAAAAACATCAACAAAGAAAGATAAAAGTATTTTTACTAATAACTCATTAGAGTTTTTGAAAACATATTTAAATAATCCTTCACCTACCGGTTTTGAAACAGAAGGGCAGAAAATTTGGTTAAATTATATTACGCCATACATTGATGACTATTTTGTTGACACTTACGGAACTGTTGTTGGTGTTATTAATCCACAAGCGCCCTACAAAGTGGTAATAGAAGCTCATGCTGATGAAATATCATGGTTTGTGCATTATATTACAAAAGATGGCTTTGTTTATTTAAGAAGAAACGGAGGAAGCGACCATCAAATTGCTCCTTCTAAACGAGTTAATATCCATACAGATAAAGGAATTGTAAAAGCAATTTTTGGTTGGCCAGCTATTCATGTTCGTGATGCTACTAAAGAAGAAAGTCCAACCCAGAAAAACATTTTTTTAGATTTAGGTTGTAAAAACGAAAAAGAAGTTGAGGCCTTAGGAGTTCATGTTGGTTGTGTTATAACATACGAAGATGAATTAATGGTACTTAATAATCGTTATTTTGTTGGCCGTGCTTTAGACAATAGAATTGGTGGTTTTATGATTGCCGAGGTAGCAAGATTGTTAAAAGAAAGTAAAACGAAATTACCATTTGGGTTATACATTGTTAATTCAGTACAAGAAGAAGTTGGGTTAAATGGAGCAACAATGATAGCTCACAAAATAAAACCAAATGCTGCAATAATTACTGATGTTTGCCATGATACACAAACTCCCATGATGAATAAAATTGCAAGTGGTAATTTAGCTTGTGGTAAAGGTCCTGTATTGTCTTATGGACCAGCAGTTCAAAATAATTTATTAAAATTAATTATTGAGGCAGCTAAAAAAAATAAAATTGAATTCCAACGTCAAGCAGTCAGTCGAAGCACTGGAACAGATACCGATGCTTTTGCTTATAGCAATGAAGGTGTTGCTTCCGCACTAATTTCATTACCATTACGTTACATGCACACAACAGTTGAAACTGTGCATAAAGAGGATGTTGAAAATGTAATTAAATTAATTATAGCTTCATTAAAAAACATAAAAAACAATCACGATTTTAGATATTTAAAATAATAACTAAAATTAATTGATTTGAAAATTATTAACTATTGTAGTTCCAAATCAAAAAATTAAAAATGGCAATACTTGGATCAATATTAAAAAAAGCAGTAGACCTTGGTGGGAAAATTCCGAAAAGGAAGAACTACGTTTCTCAACAAACTAAAGTATTAAAAAAACTTTTAAGTAAAGCTGAGCATACTGCTTTTGGTGAGCATTATAATTTCACTAAACTATTGCAAGAAAAAGATCTACTCAATCAATTTCAAGCAACAGTTAGTATGTATGATTACAGCACTATTTATAAGAAATGGTGGCATAGAGCGCATAAAGGCGAGCCTTATGTATGTTGGCCAGGACATATAAAATATTTCGCACTGAGCTCTGGCACATCGGATGCTGCAAGTAAATATATACCTGTAACAAAAGAACTTTTAAGTGCATTTAAACGAGGAGGCGTTAAACAATTAATAGCGCAAAGTAATTATGATTTCCCAAAAGAGCATTTTCAAAAAGGAATGTTAATGCTTGGTGGAAGTACATTGTTAGATTTTAATGGGAGTCATTATTCTGGTGATTTAAGTGGAATTACGGCAGCAAATATTCCTATTTGGTTTCAACGCTTTTATAAACCAGGAAAAGAAATATCTAAATATAAAGATTGGGAAACCAAATTAAACGAAATTGTTAAAAGCGCTAAAGATTGGGATATTGGAGTAATTGTTGGCGTACCTGCTTGGATACAAATATTAATGGAAAGAATTATAGAACACTATAATGTTAAAACTATTCATGACATTTGGCCTAACCTAAGGGCATATGCTCATGCGGGAGTTTCAATAGAACCATATAGAAATAGCATCAATAAATTAACAGCATTTCCTTTAATTTTCTCAGACACTTATTTAGCATCCGAAGGTTTAATTGCCTACCAAGAAAGGCCAAATCCTGAACAAGGAATGCGGATGCTTTTAGATAGCGGAATATTTTTCGAGTTCGTCCCATTCAATGAAGATAATTTTGACACAGACGGTAATTTAAAAAAACAAGCAAAAGCATTAACAATAAAAGATGTTGAACTTGGCAAAGATTATGCATTATTAATGTCAACGTGCGCTGGTGCTTGGCGATATTTAATTGGCGATACTATTCGATTTACTAATTTAGATTTATCAGAAATTGTAATAACTGGAAGAACTAAACATTACTTAAGTTTGTGTGGAGAACATTTATCAGTAGAAAATATGAGTAAAGCCATTAAACAAACTGCTGATGATTTAAATATCGAAATAAATGAATTTGCTGTTGCTGGAATTCCTCATGATACAATGTTTGCACATCAATGGTATATTGGTTCAAACAAAAATGCATCAGAAAAAGAAATTAAAGAAAAACTAGATTTTTATTTAATGGAGTTAAATGATGATTATCGTACTGAACGTATTGCTGCATTAAAAGAT
>Ga0114978_10004569_pt1 | contig 11166 bp, 12 predicted proteins | sample S_140212_EF_Meta_FD_87027 | JGI IMG/M metagenome (GOLD analysis project Ga0114978, IMG submission 87027) | Freshwater microbial communities from Lake Simoncouche, Canada to study carbon cycling - S_140212_EF_MetaG | ecosystem: Environmental > Aquatic > Freshwater > Lake | place: Lake...
CGAAAAATTAGCCAGCTCAGCCGAGAGTCACGGCAAAGCACCCGACAATTCCCACAGCGCCCCGCACTGGGGCTACGAAGGCGCCATGAACCCGGCCAAGTGGGGCGATACCTTCGCCACCTGCGGCACCGGCAAGGCGCAGTCGCCCATCGATATCCGCGGACCGTTCGAAAAATCCACCAACGCGCTCACGGTGGACTACAAACCAATCCCCCTCAAGGTTCTCAATAACGGCCACACGCTGCAGGTGAACGTCGCACCGGGCAGCCAGATGAGCATAGGCGGTGAAAAATATGACCTGTTGCAGTTCCACTTCCACCGCCCCAGCGAGGAGCTTATAGAAGGCAAACCGGCCGCCATGGTCGCCCACTTTGTGCACAAAAGCGCCGGCGGCAAGCTCGCCGTTGTCGGCGTACTGCTCAACCAGGGGACCGAAAACGAGGTCATTCGCTCCATCTGGAGCAACGCGCCCAAACAAGAGGGTCCCGAAGTCGATGTGCCTGGCGTGGCGCTCAACCTGATGAAAATACTGCCGGCCGCGCTCGAGTACTACTCCTTCGAGGGCTCGCTCACCACACCGCCGTGCACCGAGGGCGTGACCTTTTACATCCTCAAGGCGTCCGGCAACGTATCGCGCGAGCAAGTCAACGCCTTCCCGTTCACACTCAATGCCCGCCCGGTGCAAGCGCTTAACGGCCGCAAAGTCACCGCCAACTAAACCAGCACTGATTGCTGCGTTTTAAGTAAAGCACAGCAAGCCGATCCCCTTCGTCCCCGGCCCGCGAAGGGGCGGGTGCCAGCTGCCAGGCGCCAGACGCAAGGATCCAGGGCAATGAACACGGCGTCGTCGTCCTTGGCCGCGCGGCCCTGCGCCCGCACGGGTGCGGCCAAAGCGGTCTTATCCCGCAGCGCAGCATTTCATGGTGCCTACGCCACCGAAAAGGCCTCCGCCCCCCCCCTTGGGCGCGGCCAAATCGCCACGAAACCGAATTTTTGTAAATAAAAGGCATTTAGCTTACATCGAGTATTTAATCCAAGCTCTACAATCTCTCGCTTAAGCAGTTCTACATGCTCAATAAATTCGGCAACGTCATGCAAGGCGTCCGCTTCGTTCCGACATCGATACAGGCGTCCGCACCGACCCCTGCAAGCGATGCGAGCAGCACACGCTCGACCGAAGCGCTCAGCGCCGTGCAGTACGCGCCTGCCCATGCGACTGCCAACACGACTGCGATCGCAACTGCCGCCGCGCCTGCCACCGAGACTACGCCCCCGCCCGCCGAATCGGTGGATGTGATTGCCGGCAGGCTCCTCGTTGCCGGCAGGACAAAGGCGGGGCTGACACGAGAGAATGTCGCCCGCACCCTGGCGCTGTCGGTCAAGCAGGTGTGTCAACTCGAAGAAGGGACTGCGCAGTCCTTCCACCATGTCAACCATGCACTGATGTGTGCCCGCCGCTACCGGCTACTGGTGGGCATCGCAACGGCTGCAAGCACTGATGCGCCCAGGCAGAACATAGCTGCCGACACGCTTGACGGTGTTTACACCAATCGCCCAGCCCCGATTCTGCTGAGTTTGCTCGCCGCCTTCCCCAAGTTACTGGCTGCCAGTTTCAGTTTCGGACGCGTACGCCGATGAACGACGCCACCCCGCGCAAATCAGGCGATGGCGCGCGAACGCGCCCTTACGCGCGCCTGCAGCCGGCAAGACGGCTGAAAGAGCAGCCGCAGGAAAAAATGAGCACGCAAGACATGTTTTGCGATGTGGCGCCTGCCGGGCAAAACACAGACCAGCCCACGCCCATCGCCGCCACCAGGCTCAAACTCCTGCTCATCGAAGCGAACGAGAACAACATCGCCTTCCTGCGCCTTTACGGACTGCATGCCGGTGTGGATGTCACCAATGCCGCCGGCCTCAGCACGCGCGAACTGGCCGCGGCGCTACGCTCCTACGACGCGGTGATGCTGGGAAAATCAGGCGGGCTCATCCGCCACGTGGTGACGGTTTTTTCACTGCTGCGCGCCTGCACCCGCCAGCCGGTGCTGATCGTGCCCCTGGTCCGCCGCCGGCGCAGGACTGAAAAAATAAAGTGGCAATTCCAGATCAGTTTGCCGCTGGCTGCAAACGCAACCACCAAAACGCTGCGTGATGTTGCGGGCGCATGGCGCGCGGCGCAGCAACTGCGCGCGCTGCCTTCGACACAGTTGTTTTCGCAGGTGAACAAAGTCGCGCTGATCAGGAGCGCCATGTTTTTCTGAATTATCCGGCTTGCTCGCGCCGCTTAAGCGGGCAGCGCTTCTGGCGAAACTGCATTTTGTAAACTTTGCATTGCACCGTTTCAGTTGACGCGTAGTCGGCGTCAGATTGCGCACAGGCCACGAATTTGACAAATTTCACCCGCATAAGGCTCCAAAGCGCCGGACAAGCTGCCGCGCCCCGTGGCCTCTTGTCCCGTGGCTTCTTGTCCCGCAGCTTCTTTGAAGAGCACGGCCTGCGCAATGCCCTGCTACTCGGAACAGCACTTCTCTTCGGCTGCGTCCAGGCGCAGCGCCCCTCGGATGAAACTCCCCGGCAAAGCGCAGCCCCGGCCGGCGCTTGCAACCTGGCCGCCCGACACAGCACATCGATGCTGCCCTCTGCGACCCTCGCCGCCCTCTTCAGGACCGACCTGAACGGAGATTGCCGGGAAAACCCGCTCAGCCTGGAGTTCACTGCGCCGCCACCGGCGCACAAACACTCGCATTACAACAGCCCGTCAGCGGCAAATTGAAAACCAAGGCCGCAGCAGCCGTGCCTTTCGGTCTGTATCCGCCACCACTTGACCTCGCCACGCTGGGCGAGGCCTATCGCGACCGGCGTGCTGAGTTGCAATGGTCGCAAGAGGAGTGCGCCACCCGGCTCTGCCTGTCGAAAAAGCAAGTAATCGCACTCGAGCTCGGATCCTCCACGGTATTTTTGAGCTACACGGTGCGCTACTGGTGCATGCACCGTTACGCCACACTACTGGAGCTTGACTGGGAATACCTGCAAAAGACCCACGCGCTAGCAACACGTGCCGCCGATGCGTCCACTTGCGCCCTCGCAACGCAGGCCTCTTCGGTGGTGCCGACCGAAACAGGGCTCATTCTTTCCCCTGGCACTACGGCCCTTGACACTACGGCCCCGGCCGAGCAGCCCGGGCCGGCGGCGTTGGCAGCGGAGGCTGAACCCGATCTCGCGCCCAAGCCCCACAACCCACTGCCACGCCTGGCCGCGCTGCTTGTCGCACTTACCCTCTCGATCGCGTTCGCCTTCGCCTTCGCCGCGGATGACGAGCGGCGGGCGCACTCACACCCAACGAGCATGCACATGGTGACTTGTGATGCGACCGCCTTTGTGGCTTCGGGAGCTGCCCGACAGAACTGCCAACCTGGTAGCGACGCACCAAGCCTGGAGTAAGCAGGCTCGAGGGCCGGGATGCCATGCCCTGCGCAGGGCGCTTTAATCCGCAGCCCGCCCGGCAGGGCGATCACAACTGCGTAACGCTTCCCGTCGGCACATACACGAGGCTTAAGGGGATTTTGACCTGAAACCTTGAGCCTGTGCCCGGTACGCTGTCCACGGCCAGATCGCCCCCCAGGAGCTCCACCAAACCCTTGCAAATATTCAGCCCAAGGCCAAGCCCGTTGAAGCGCCGGCCAATGGCGCCGTCGGCCTGGGTAAAGGGTTGAAAAATAAGGTCCAAGTCCTTCTGGCTGATACCAATGCCCTGGTCAGAGACGAAAAATTCCATCGTGCATAATTCCGGGGCGCCGTCCACCTTGTGCATTACCGCGCCTAAGGTAACCGTCCCACCGCTGGAAAATTTAATGGCGTTGTCGATAAGTTTGTCCAAAATAAGGCGTATTTCCGCGCCTGCTCCCCAGACTAAGGGGGGAATACCCGCGTCAATATCCTCGACCAAAGCGATGCCTTTTTCCAGGGCCCGTTTTGAATGCGCATCGACTATAGTTCGAAAGAGTATCTCGATGTCCATGGCAGAGAACTCGACGACGCCCTTCCCCCTTTGCAATTTTGCGATGATGAGCACGTCATTCACCAAACTCAGCATGGCTTCAGCAGCGCCCTGTATCTCCTTGGCCACCTCCCTCTGTGAGTCTATGAGCTCGCCCTCAAGAAGCAAGTCTGAAAACCCAAGCATGCCGTGCAGGGGGGTGCGCATTTCGTGGCTGACTATGGAGAGAAACTGCGCTTTCGCTTCGGCGCCCTGCTCAGCAGCACGCCGGAGTGCCGCCTCGCGGACACGCAAGACATCGGCCTCAGCCGAGGCCGCCTGCATGCGCTTTAGCGCCTGATGCAAAGGCCTCGTCCCTAAAATAATGATAGTCAGGCACACGATGGTAAAAATGCCGATTATCTTGAGCTCATCGAGCCAATCGTTCATAAAAACGCTTGTTCCAGACTCGAGCTTTACCAAAAACCGCCCGTCCTCCGAGGTGCCCGCCACTGTTAAAACCCTGCCCCCGTCGCCCCCCCGCGTAAGCTGAGCCGGGCTGTTTGCCTTCAACATTTCCACATCAATGGCAGCGCCTGCCAAGGCAGATCCATGCTCGAAGTCGTAACGCGATCCCATGCGCGCTAATGGCTCCGGAAATTTCACCAATAGCAAACCAGTTTGATCGAACAAAGATAGGATCTGCCCCTCTTGCGGGGAAATAGCCTCGTAATATTTGTGAAAAAACCGCGTCCCAATCCCGATGACCACAATCCCGGCGAACCGTCCCTTAATGTCGTTTAGCCGGCGGGTCGCATAAATAGTCCACTGACCATCAACAAGACTCTTCGCCGGCGTGGTGAACTTGACCTCGAGGCTGGGATCATCCACATGCCGCTTGAAATGCTCCCGGGCGGCGAGGTTAACAACCGGCGCCGGGAAGGCGCGTGAGTTAAGGATGACATCGCCGCGTGCATCAGCAACGGCGGCCGTGCCAATCTGCGGGAAAACCTTTATGTAATCCCGGAGCTCATCGAAGCTCTGGCGTGAGCTTAGATGTTTTTTCAGCTCGCGCTCCTTGTTCAATTCAAGTCGCGTAACTCGCTTTGCGAGTTCAATCAACGCGGCCTCGGCGCCTCCCATGCTCTGCTGCGCATGGGAACCCACCAGCCATAGCGCGCGCTCTATCGTGCTCTTTGCGTCATCCATATGCCGCAAATACAGCAGGCCGGCGCCAGCAAGGGCCAGCGTCGTGATGGCGACACCCAGCCCAACCGCCGTTATGATCACGCGGCGGGCGCTAATGAATAATGGAGCGACTTTCAGCCCAGCCGGGCTCTTGGCTAAGGTAATACTCGAGAATTTAGAACTTTCCATGCTTTACGCTTACACCACGATTTTTAGGCTGGAATTGCATTAATTAAATACTGAAAGAATAGCGGTTAAGTCTGTGACAAAACAGTCTGGACAAACTTTAATTTACTGTCATTACCCATAAGACAGTAAATAACTAATATGCTCCTTATATGGCCGATCTACATTCCGTTGTTTATCTAAGTTCATCCTTTGGCCTCTTGCCTGACGCAGAACTTGAAGCTCTGCTAATCGATGCTAGGCAGTTCAATCAAGCGCATGAAATTACCGGCGTGCTTCTGTACGCCGATGGAACATTTATGCAGTGCTTCGAAGGTGAAGAATCCGAAGTTGAATTAGTCTATGAGCGAGTCAAAGACAGCAGCCAGCATAGGGGCATCATTGAGCTGCACAATGGTCCTATAAAGGAGCGTAGCTTCCCTGATTGGCTAATGGGCTTGTCACGTCCAACTGCCTCCGAGCTCTTGCAACTGGGGAAGGCGAACTGGAGTAAAGCACTGGCCCATCAATCACTGAAAGATTCAATAGAATTCCGGCTGCTCAAAAATTTCTGGCGGAGGGCTCCGTAGTCGAGAAGGGTAAAGACCGATGCGGCGGGACGCTGGCGCGGGTGACCGGTTCGGCTGGGCCGTCAAAGCCTCGCAGAGGCCTGGGCGGCGAGACGCGGCTTGCCCGGCATCAAAGTAGCCCATGCCGGCAGCAAAGGCGAATACGGCTGGCCCAGTATCTGGAAAGAGCTGCTTGGTAAGGGTGCGCGGGTCGGCAAGGACCGTATCGAGCGGCTCATGAAGCTGCACGGCATTAAAGCCAGGGGCAAGCACAAAAATATGATGACCACTGGCGGATCTCTATGGTGAAAAAACTGCTCAGGCTGGCGCCTGCTTCCGATGAAATGCAAGCAATCCCGAGTCCGGGCATGCCTTAAACAGGCATCGAAAACGATGCCTTATTGATAAATCAAACCATGCAGCGCGCCAGCATACTTCCTGCTTAAGAAAAATTAATAATTATTTACTCGTGTCAAAACTCTTTCTAACGGCAAAATTGCACCCTCCTACAGAATTACACCGTCCTAGGCCTGCCTGGCTTTATCCGCATGGAAGTCCTCCTTTATCGATTCAAGCGCCCACAAGCATGCCAGCGGGCAAATATTGCAAATGATTAACGCCCTACTTTGGGCGGCGCGATATTGGGCTTGGCTTGCCCTGATGACGCTGCTCTCTCTGCTGAGCTTGGTCTATTTTTCCGTTCGGACGATAAGCACCGAAAAAAAAAATATCACCATTGAGTCCGTCGACATCCGGCTGGCCCAATCGGTAAGCGAAAACGCAAACAAGGCATCGCGTGCGCTGATAAGCGTAGCGCATCGGATAACGGAATATTCCAAGCCATCCGCCCCCCTTGGAAACGACCCGGTTGCCGATCGGCTTACCAAGGGCAGCGGACCAAGCGCCAACACAAGCAAAACGGCGATTTCGGCCCATTACTTTGTGGAACCCTCCGGCAGCAGCGAAATCATGCGCGATGGCATACGTATGCGGGTGAATTTTTCCGCAACTGATTTTTACCGCAACACCGGCAAAGTGAGCGCAACGCCTTACTATTTCAGCCCCGCCTCCGGGTTCATGGGTCTCGCCGAACCGCCCGCGCAAATGGTCCTTACTAAAAAATTGGGTGCTGCGGAAAAAAACCCGGGGGGCATCTTGGCCACTGTGGTCGACATCACAGCCGCGTTCGATGAACGCAGCGACCCGCATTTGCAAAATAACTTCGTCGCACTCTACAGAAACGATGGCCTGCGCTTGATGCATACCGGTCAAAAGGCTCCCGATTTCGACCAAAGCGCCCTGGGCCAAACACTACAGGCCGCCGCGCAAAGCCCGCATCCGCAGGCCAAAGTCACCCGCATGGCGGACGAACGCACGGCAACAATGTACCGCGTTGCGTTTCAGGCCGTGCCGGCATTTCCGGGCCTGATCGTGGCGCAGGGGCTGTCGCAAAGCGATGCACTTGCCCCCGCGCTCGAATTCGAGAACCAGATTTACGCCGCATCACTCGCTGCCGGCATGATACTGGTGCTCATGATGCTCTTCGCGGCACGGACGGTACAGGCCCTCACTGCTTCTCTCGAACGGCATACGGAAGAAAAGAAACACAACTTGCGTTTTCTGCACATGACGGTGCATGAGCTGCGATCAACTGTGCACGGCATCCTCGGCTATGCCGACCTGCTGCAGCATGAACTGCACGCCCCAGAGGATAAGGAAGGGGCGGAGACCATTTCCAAGTTCGGACAACACCTTATTAACCTGATCGACAGAATTCAAACTGTTTCAAGCCTGGCCTTGGAGCCCGCACGGCCGCAAGCAAGCGAGTTCGAATTGAGCACGCTGCTGGACACGTTGGTCCGGACCCATACGCCAATTGCGTTGCGCAAAAACGTTGCGCTGGAGACAGCCTTTACCGAGGCACACATTTTTTCAGATAAAATTGCAATCGCAAGCGTGATGCACAACCTGCTCAGCAATGCGCTTAAGTACACCAAAGATGGAAGCATCAGCGTCACGTCGGAGGTGTCAGGTGGTATCGTCCGTATCGCCGTTACCGACAGCGGTTGCGGCATAGCCGATAATGAAAAAAAACACTTGTTTGAAGCCTACTTCCGCGGGAAAAAGGGCAATTCTTCAGACCCTTCCGCCGGTTTGGGCCTGTATTATTGCAAACAACTGATTGAAGGCATGAACGGCAAAATCGGCTACCACCGAAACTCCGCAGAAGGTACGACTGTCTGGTTCGAATTTCCCCAGAAAATGACCATGGAAAGCAGCCCTCGCAATGGATAAAACACCGATGCGCTCAATCCTCATCGTCGATGACCAGCCGACGAACCTGCGGCTCGCAACGCGCATGCTGGCCGGAACCCCATGGCGGGTAACCGTCGCGGAATCAGGCGAAGAGGCGCTGGAATTGACCGAAACGACCACCTATGACGTCGTGTTGCTGGACCTGAGCATGCCCGTCATAAGCGGCATTGATGTGGCGCAAAAGCTGCGGAGCAAAGAAAACCAGACGCCACCCTACCTCATTGCGTGCACGGCGTATGGAAGCTACCTTTCGGAATCTTCGACGACAGGCCTGTTTGACATGACGCTGGCCAAACCCTTCCTGCGGGCCAAGTTGTTGCAAACGCTCAGCGAAGTCGAAAGCATTTTGCAGGCTAGAAAATAACATGCCATTGCGCCAGAAAGAACCGCATCTGCGTCGGCGGAAAAAAACGTCCCGATCGATGACATGAAAAATATCTGCACCGACAGCTTCGACTGCAAAACACAAGCGTGCCCGGATTGCGCCAGCGTGTCCTTCAGTCCGTCAACAAAGCGCATCGTCGGCTTCCATGACCTCGCCGATGATGGCAGCCGTTGCGTTCGCATGGTCGAAAGCCAGCTTTATCGCTGCAAGTCGTGCCGGACATTTTTCAGCGCCTATCCGGAAAACCTGGTGGCAGAATTCCAGATGACCAGGCGCTTGCTCGCCCATGTGAGAAGCCTGGTGATAACGGCAAAACCGCGTGAAATCAGCACGCAACTTGCGCTGCCCTCGTCCATTGTGGAACAGATTTCAAAAACGGAACTCTCTTACCTCGACCCCGCCGGGGACGGCCAGCGACCGACGATAGCCATCGTGCTGTTAAGAATGAGGGGACTTTGCTATGTGGCCTACCTGGAGTGCGAAACGGGCAACCTGCTGGCACTGCATCGCAAGTTTGCGACCCGCCCCCTCGAACTGGCGGTGCGGCGCTCGATAGGCAAAATCAACCCCGGCCTGGTCTGCATTCCGCCGGAAAAAATATTTCTCAAAACGATGCAATCTTTTTTCCCCCAGATGCAGGTTGCGACAGACCCGCTTTCACTGCGGGCAGCCTTCCGCAAATGCGTGGAACCGTACCGGATACGCGTGCCAGGACGGCGCTTGCGCCGGGAGGTCGACGTGCTTCGCATCAAGACCATGGCGCGCATCGGTACGCTGACGGGAGAGGCGGTTGCCGACCTTCCGCTATTTACCAGGCAAACGCTAGACACACTGGTGCACAATTATGACGAGCTTTTCTCGCCCAAAAAAGCGCCTACCGTTGCCTTGCGGTTTGAAAAAATAAAAAACAAACTGCCTGCGTTCTTGCAAATCCTGCTGACAGCCGCCTTTCAGGAAATTGAAATATGGCATGAGCACGCCATTCGTTTCCTGGGAGACAACAAACTAAGCCTGTATCACGCTCATGTGCAGGAGCTTTATGCCATGGCAATGGAAATTGGTGACGGCCAGCCCCACACGTTGAAGCTCGCCTATTTGCAGCGCCAAGGCGACGCCTTGCCGCCTCGATAACCCACCGACACGCTGCGACAGGCTGCGCTAAGCGGCGCCCTGCCCGCGCCGCGGTGAAGCGCCGCGCCCCGGTTTTGCCGGAGTGCGGTCGATCACCGGATCAAGTGCAGGATCGCGCGCAGGATCGACAACGGGAATGCCCGGCGTCCCGCCCGGCTTTGACAACAAGAAAGATGCGCGCAGGCACGCCTTCAGCTCAGAGGCGAGCGATGCCTTGTCCATAACCGCGTGCACGGTGAGGCCATGCTCCTCGGCCAGGCCGCCGATGGCCGTCAAAACCCTGCGGTCATATCCGCTCATCAGGATAACCAGCCCCGCAAATGCCTTGTTATGCAGGAAACTGACAACCCTCAGAACGTCCTCGTGTCCGGGAAAAATATCCAGCACGACGACCTGCGGATTGTGCGTGTTGAAGGCGACGAAAAATGACGCGTGGGACTGCACGCCATAGACTGCAAAACCGCTATCTTCCGCGGTACGCATGACAAATTTTCGGACAGTCTCCTCATCCTCAAGCACTATCATTCGCGGCACGAGACCCCGCCTTGTCGTCATGCGATTCTAGCCCTCGCTGCGCGCGCCTCCCGCCGGAAAAGCATGGTGACGGTGAGCTTGGCGCGACTGCCGCTGCCGGTGGGCTCAAACCGGACCTCGCCCGCGGAAGCGAGCACAAATTCTTTGACAAACCACAGACCGACATTGGGCTGTTGGGCCAGCCCCTTCTTGAATGAAGTGGAGAAAAAACGGTCCGGGTTGGCGATGTTTTCTTTCAGGCCGGTGTAACGGACGGTAATGGACACGGCATTTTTTGACAGCGCATCAGCGCCGCCCCCGGATGGAGCGGTGTAAGCGCCGCAAGTGATGTCCATGCTACCTTCAGGGCTGAGCAGTTCCTGCCCGCTTGAGACCAGCACATCGAGCGCAATGCCGAGGAAATTCCGGTCAGTCAATATCGCCGGAACGGAATCGGCGACTTTGAGGCCGATCCAGTCCCCGCCATCGTGCTGCACCTTGAACATTTCAACATGTGTCTTGAGCAATTCCCCGACATCAACGACCTCCTCCCGGAACGGTTTGGAGTAGGAAACCGCCGCCATATTGTGCGAGAGCAATTCCACGCCCCCATAAGAGCCCAGGGCGTCATTTGCAATCGCCTGGAGTTTGGGCTCCTTCAATACCGATCGTAACAAGCGGACATTTCCCTGGCCAACTGACAAAAGGTTGTTCAGCGCGTAAGAAAGAAAATGGGCCGAACGAGCCAGCCCCTCTAGGTTTGAGCGGTGGGCGATCAGTGCGGCGCTTTTATCAAACCGGTAAACAAGCGGAAGAGCCACTGCATTTTCCTTTTATTGTTCCGTCTATTTTTAAAAAATAGACCATTAAATGTGCCCCAACTTACCCAAGCATGCCCGCTTGAGCCGGCACACCACTACGTGCCC
>Ga0114978_10004570_pt1 | contig 11159 bp, 4 predicted proteins | sample S_140212_EF_Meta_FD_87027 | JGI IMG/M metagenome (GOLD analysis project Ga0114978, IMG submission 87027) | Freshwater microbial communities from Lake Simoncouche, Canada to study carbon cycling - S_140212_EF_MetaG | ecosystem: Environmental > Aquatic > Freshwater > Lake | place: Lake...
GCCAGTGGGGCCTCTGCTTCCCGGACGTTTGCCAACGCCGTGTCGGTCAACGGCGACGTCACCTTCGGCGATGGCAGCAACAACGGCGCGATGCTCTTCGCAAGCTCTGCCAATCTGGGCAACGCCGGGGAGACGCCGGTCTTCACGGCCAACGCTACGACGACGTTCGGCGGTGCAGTCACTGGCGAGGCAGCCACTGGCAAGGCAGTCACTGGCGGGGCAAGGCTGACAAAGACTGGCAGCGGTGTCCTCACGCACTGCGGCAGAAATTCCCATTCGGGAGGAACAACGTTCGCCAGCGGGATGATGCTCGCCGGCAGCAACGGCTCGTTCGGATCGGGGGCGTTGACGTTCGCCGGGGGGGCCATCGGATCGGCCGACAGTACCCCGCACATCTTCGCCAATTCCATAGTGTTCCTTGGAAATCTGACGATTGGAAACTACATCGACTCTTTAGGTGCCCTGACATTCACGAGTCAGGTCGATCTCGGAAATAGCGACCGGCGGTTGACGACGAAGTCGGACGCGACGTTCACCGGGGCGATCGCCAACGGCTCGATCACGAAGGACGGCCTTGGGGCCCTCGTCCTCTCCGGATCGAACGCATACGCCGGCGGCACCACGCTCCTCGAGGGGACGTTGCTCGCGGGCAGCGATCAGGCCTTCGGGTCAGGCATGCTGAGTCTCAACGGCGGGATCATCGGTTCGGCCAGCGGCCAGCGATCGTTCGCCAACGCCTTGTCGATGGACGGTGGAGCGGTGCAATTCGGTGATACCGAGCACCTCGCTTCCCTGCTCTTCACGGGAACTACGGCCCTCGCGGCTGGCCAGAAGACCTTCAACACCGTGGCCGACACCACGTTCACTGGCATTCTGGCTGGCAGCGGCGCTTCGATCATCAAGACGGGTGACGGGATCCTCACGCTCGCCAACGCCAACACCTACGACGGCGGCACCACGCTCGCCGTGGGGACGTTGCTCGCCGGCAGCGATCAGGCCTTCGGGTCAGGCATGCTGAATCTCAACGGCGGGATCATCGGGTCGGCCAGCGGCCAGCGATCGTTCGCCAACGCCTTGTCGATGGCCGGTGGAGCGGTGCAATTCGGTGATACCGAGCACCTCGCTTCCCTGTTGTTCACGGGAACTACGGCCCTCGCGGCTGGCCAGAAGACCTTCAACACCGTGGCCGACACCACGTTCACCGGCATTCTGGCTGGCAGCGGCGCCTCGGTCATCAAGACCGGTGACGGGATCCTCACGCTCGCCAACGCCAACACCTACGACGGCGGCACGCAGATCCAGGATGGAGCCATCCGGATCGCCAACGACTCCGCCCTCGGCCGCGGTGCGATCACGTTTGGCGGCGGTGCCCTCGCCTCGACGACCAGCGACAACCGCACGATTTCCAACAACGTCACCTTCAATGGAGGCGCGACGATCGGCGACGGCTTATCGAACGGGGCGTTCGTCTTCAACGGGGCCAACAATACCCTCGCCAGCGGCGTTCAGACGATCACCACGAATGTCGCTACGACGTTCGCCAACGGGATCTCCGGGGCCGGCGGGCTGACGAAGTCGGGGACTGCCACCCTGACCCTGAAAGGTGCCAACACCTACACCGGCGACACGATCGTCGAGAGCGGAAAACTCATCCTCGATGGATCGATCCTCGGGTCGAAGGAGATCCGCCTCGCCGCCGGTGCCGTGCTCGGAGGCGATGGCCGGTTCGACGGGACGATCTCTGGGTACGGCAGCGTCGACCCGGGGAATAGTCCTGGCATTCTCTCGGCTCTTGCCGTCGATCCGGGAGCGGTTCCCGCCACTGGAAATGGAGTTTCCGGTACCGCCGGCGGATTGAACTTCACCTTTGAGTTCACCCAGTTGGTCGCTCCAACTTGGTCGGCCACCGGGACGAGCGCGAGCGGTAATGACGTGCTTCTTCTGACCAGCAGCACCCAGGCCTTCACGGCGAACCTCACCAACGCCAACACCGTCAATATTTACTTCGCGTCGAATCTGACCAGCACGTTCACGGCGAGTGCTTGGACATCGGTGCAAGGTGGTTTCTTTACCGTCGATAACACGCACAGCCTCGCCTCTGCCATCGCCGGCGCGGACTTCCAATTCTTCTTCCAAAGCGGCACGGGCGCGTTCAACTACAACGGTAAAAATTACGTTGACCAGACTCAAGCCCGCAGCAATGGCCTTCTTCCGGCCAGCAGCGGGCAGGGGTTCGTCGTCCGTCAGGCAACCGTGGCAAGCGCCAACTTTAATAGTTTAACGTTTTCGCCTACCCCCGTTCTTAACGGTCTCTCGATGGAAATCGTCTCGGTTCCCGAGCCCTCCACCTGGGTGATGGGGTTCATGGCTGCCGGTGTGGCCCTCGCCCGCCGTCGCCGTCTGGCCCGGTTGCTCGCCCGGTTGCGGAGATCGATCCCGCTTTGAACTCGTCGCTTTCCCTGCGGCTCACTGTCCAGAAGCGTTTCACCGGCTCGTGAAGGAGTGCGATCATGGTGGTCTCCTTCGACGTCGAAGCTTCCGTGGCCACAGGCCTCATCGTGGCCCGTCATCCGGCCCCGGTTAGCCGTGCTGCTGATCGTCTGCGGCGCGGAGGATGCGGTCGATCACGAAATCTGGGCCCGTTGCCACGGCGCCTTCTGCAACGGCGGTGAAGATCCTTTGCCATCGTCCCTTGCCACGCGCCGCCTCTGAAATCGGCGGTTTTCTCGGTCTGTTCAGGCGGCCCCGGGCACGGCCAGCAGCGCTTCGACCTCGGCCAGGCGGCGCTGGTCGGGCGTCGAGAGCCAGCGCTCACTCAGCCCCTTCCCCTTCGCCTCCTCGAGCGCCTTGCGGGCTTCCGCAAGATTGCCATTGGCGGCCTCGATCACCGCTAGGTGGAGCAATCGCAGCGGGGTCTGCACGAGCACGGCGGCTTGGCAGTCCTCGAGGGCCCGGATCGGCTGCCCGAGCGACAGCCTGACCATCGACCGGGTGTCGAGGAGCTCCGGATCAGGGCCGAGCACCCGGATCGCCTGGTCGAGCAGTTCGGCAGCCTCGGGAGCCGTCTCGTCACGCGTCAGGAGCCAGGCCAGATTGGCGGCGACGCGGGCCACCTGCTCCTCGCCGAGCCCGTCCGCGGCAAGGAGCCGGCGGTAGATCGCCTCCGATTCCGCAGGACTCCCCAGACGTTCCTCGATCGATGCCGCCCAGAACTCGACCTCGAGGTTGCCCGGATTCTCCCGCCGAGCCCGGTCGATGATCGCCGCGACTTTAGACACCAGCGACCGCTCAAGTGTGCCGGGGGCCAGCTTGAGGATTCCCTGGAGCGTGGCGAGGATCCGGGGGATGGGAAAATCGCCGATCAGCGGCACGAGGAGATCGACCGCGTCGGCGATCCTCCCCTGGCGACCGAGGAAGGCCGCCCGATCGAGCGCACCAAGCGTGGAAAGCGTGGCGTATTCCTCGTAAAACCGGGCTACAGGTTCGACGAATCCGAACTCCTCGGCGATCCGGGCGCCCGCCAGGAGCCGGTCGATATTCTCCTTCCGCACCCGTTCGTCAGGCAGGATTCGCTTCATGACACGGCCGATGACGGCCGGATTCCCCTCGGCGACCGCCATCTTCAATTCGAGCCGGCGCAGCGTGGGCGAGTCCTTGTCGCCGACGCGAGATCGCCCCATCCACTGCCGGGCGGAGAGCAGATCGCCGTGATCGAGGAGGCCGTCGACCAGGAATGCCCGTAGGGCCGGCGTGGCATCGTCGGTGAGCGCGACATCGAGGAGTACCTTCCGGGCTTCCTCCCAACGCCCGAGCTGGGCCTCCATCCGTCCCAGGGCGAACCGCTCGTCGACGGTCAGCGCTCGCCGCTCGGCGAGGGAACCGATGAGAAGAATCGCCTGCCGCCAGTGCACCGGCTCCTTCCGCGCCTGGAGCAGGCTCACCGACACCGCCAGATCGTCGGTGGCCTGACGCCCCTCCCCGTCAACGTTCCGCGCGAGCAAGTCGAGGGCTTCCTGGAACTCGGGGTAGGTCCCCTTGGCCAGCTGAATGGCCAAAAGCCGCCTCGCCAAGACGAGCGTCGGGGTGCCCTGGGCGGGTTCGAGGGTGATGATCCGCCGCAGTTCCTTGCGGGCCTCGTCGTCACGACCGGATCGGATGAGAAACTCCGCGAGATTCCTCGCGGCGTCGAGATCGTCGGCTGCAGCCTCGACCTTGGAACGGTGCAACGCTTCGGCCCCGGCGAGATCCTCGATCGTCTCGAGGGCCCGAGCGCTGAAGAGATCCCGGCGGTCGGCGTCGATCGCCGTCTCGGCCACCCGGATCGCCTCGCGGGCATCGCCGCGCCGCCCCTGCGAGACGAGGAACCTGACGAGTGTCAGCCGGCAGTCGGGACGGTCGGGGGCGACGAGGATCGCCTGCCGGAAGGCCGTCTCGGCCTGCTTCGGCCGGCCGTAGCCGGCAACCAGTCGGCCGAACCACATCCATTGCTGGGGATCCCGGCAATCCTCCGGGGTGATCCGTTCGGCACGGGCTAGCGCGGAAGAAACTCTCCCCGCGCGCCCCTCCAAGTCGGAGATGATCCGTTCGATGGCAATCCCCCCGTGCCCCTCGAGATCGCGAATCACCTCCTGGGCCTCTTCGTAACGACGCGCCGCGTGGAGCATGATCGCCATCCGGCGGAGCGTGGCCCATTGCCGCCCGCCGAGATCGATCGCCCTTCGCAACTCGCCGATCGCGAGGTTGCGATCCCCGCGGATCTCGGCGATTTCGCTCAACAAACGCGGCACCGCGCTCCAGCGGGGACGGTCGGTCACCACCTCGACGAGGAGATGCCTGGCCTCCTCGAGATCGACCCCATCCTCGACCGACAAGGAAACCTCGACCGCATCCCCGTCCAACCGGTCGCGACGACGCTCCAGCACAGCGGCCACGAGCTTCAGCGCCTTGCCGTACCGACCGTTGGCATCATCGGGATGGGCCATCGCCACGAGGGATTCCGCGTGGGCCTGGATCGCGGCAAAATCCTCCTCGATAAACCCCAGATCGATGAGCGTCATGAAGCTCGTGAGATCATCGCCGTTGAGCTTGGACATTCCCGTGGCCACGCGCCGGGCCCCGCCGACGTCGCCGACTTGGAGAAACGCCGAGACCAATTCCTGCCTCACCCTCCCCCCGGCCGTCGCAGACAGCCCGGCAGCCCGCCGCTCGACTTCCTCCAACCGACGCACCGCGTCGCTCTGCGGGAATTCCAGGGCGATGAGAATAGCGGCCCGGAGCATCTCGGCGGCACTCCGCAGTTCCTCCGGCGCCCCATCGATCACCTGCACCGCCGAATCGCCCCCCAGCAACACCGCCCGCTGACCGAGGAGAATCGGCGACCGGGGGTGGGTGGCGACCGCGATCGCCGAACGGGCCAGTGCCTGCGCCCGCAAGCCCTTCGCCTCGATGACGTCGATCTCCAACCCCTCGAGTAGGGCCGGGTCGATCGGTTCGGCGGGCGTCGCGCTCTTGAGAGCGGCCAAGAGCGTGTCGACCTTCGACCAGTCACGCTCGGCGACGGGACGCCGCGTCTGCTCCCAGAGCCGCATGCGGATGAGCGGAACGAACACCGCGGGCCGCCCCGCCAGACTGTCGATCGGCATCTCCTTGGCGATCGTCTCACAGAGCTCGAGCGAACGCTCCGACCAGCCGACGCGCTCGTAGGTCAGTGCCATGGTGAGGAGCGCCTCGATCAGGTTCGGGTCCTCGTTGAGGAGCCTGAGGCCCGCGCCGACGGTCCGGTCAGACTCGCCGAGGGCATCGTGGCAGGAGGCGAGGCGGAGATCGACCATCCGGGTGTAGGCGGAATCCCCCACCATCAGCGGGCGGAGCTTGAGCCACAATCCGAGCGATTTGACCCACCGGTGCTCGTCCATCGCGACGACCGCGTCGGCATAGAGCGCCGGCACGCAGTTTCTCCCCATCATCTCGCGGGCCCGGGCGACTGCCTGGTCGAGCTCATCGAAAAGCTTCAGATCGGCGAGGGAAAAGACGTACTTCGTGAGCACGCGGGTCTCGTCGGGAAAGCGCTCGACGCCATCGCGGAGAAACCCGATCATCGCGTCGGTATCCCCCTTGGCGAGGGCGAGATCCGCCCGGGCAATCGTGAAGGCGGGGCTGGCGTCAAGCTCACCGAGCAGGCTGTTGATGATCGTCTCTGCCCGGTCGAGACGGCGCCGGCGCATCGCGACGCAGAACTCCTGATAGAGCGATTCCGGGTCGCGTGGCGATAGGGCTACCGACTTCTCGATCGCCACCGCGGCCGCTTCGAGATCCCCATGGGTGTCCCACCACCAGGAGAGATAGCGCCAGGCCACTGGGTCGGTGTCGGCCACCTCATCCAGCCGGCGCATCACCCCTTTGGCTGCGTCCCGATCCTTGAACTGCCGGTCGAGCAGCCCTGCCAGGAGGAGGAAGGCCTCGGCGCGCTCCGGGGCGGGCTGGATCGTCGGATCGAAGGCCCGGATGACCGGGATGTACCCGGTCATGGTGCCGAGAACGTCCATCGCCTCATCGTCGAGACGGATGTTGATGCAGGCCTTGGCGTACATGATGTCGAGCTTGACGGCATGGCGGTCCTCGGCCGGATCGGCCATCGGCAGCCCCTTCACCCCCAACTGCTGCCGGAGTATCTTGAGGAGCGTGCGGGCCGTCGACGACTCTCCGGCGGCGAGGGCGAACTCGGCGAAAATCTCACGCAGCTCGTCGTCATCCGGCGTGCCGCGGAGTGCTTTGTCCAGCGCATGCATCGCCTCCCTCACCTGGTAAGAGGGGGCCCCCTTCAACCGGGCCCGGTCGTGGAGGAGAAGGGCGTACTGCTTTCTCCGTTTCTTGTCATGGGGACGGTAGGCGAAGTAACAGTCGAGCTCCACGATCGCATCGTCTGGCTTCCCGTCCGCCTGGTATTCGTCGGCCCGGCGCGCATGCCGCTCGGCATTCCGCTCAATCTGCCACCCGTGGAGGAAGTACACCCCGACGGTGGCGGCCACAATGCAGGCCACGACGCCAAAAAAAAATCGATGGTTGACGCGTTGCATGGGAGGGTGAGCTCGCGGGAAATGGTCGACCGGAATCAACGGCAACCGGGGCCGCCGCACTCCGCTGGCGGCCGCCAGCGGTGCAATCCACCTTCTCATCCTATCGACCCGACGGGCTGGATTCCTCCTTTGGGTCCTCCCTTCCCCTACGGCCGTCAGTACCCGTCGGCGTCGATCCCCTCCAGCGGGATCGCGGTTGTCGCCCGTTCCAGGAGGGCCTCCAGTTCGAAGACGTTGCGGGAGCCGAAGCCGATGACGGTGACGATCAAATGGAGATTGAGGGGGGGGGCCGGGGCAACGTTCGCGCCGCCGGTTGGCCCGGGCAACGACCACCCCCTCGTGATGGGGATTCCCGTCGACCCAGGCCCCCCGGCGCGATCATCGCGGATCCCGACGGCAACCGAATCGGCATCCACTCGATGGCCTGATGCGGAAGCGACGTTTCCGCGGCTAGACTCCTGTCTGTCTTATCTACCTGACTTCGGGGGAACCCATGCGTTCGTCGTTCCGCTGGCCGAATGTCTTCGGCCTCCTCGTCACCGCTGTGCTCCTCGCCGCCGCCCGCCTCTCCCCGGCCGAGGGCTGGCCCGACTTCCGCGGTCCTTTGGGGCAGGGGCACTCGGCCACGGCCGGCCTGCCGACCTCGTTTTCCCCCACCGACCATGTCTGTTGGAAGGTGGCGCTCCCAGGGAAGGGGTGGTCGACGCCGATCATCGATCAGGGTCGTGTGTTTCTGACCATGGCCGTTCCCTCGGCGGAGACACCCCCCGCGAAGCAATCGCTGCGTGCCCTCTGTCTCGACGCCGCCACGGGGGAGACCCTCTGGGACAAGGAACTGTTCTCGAAGGACATGACGACGGCGAAGAGCCATACGAAAAACAGCTTCGCGAGCCCCTCGGGGGTCACCGACGGCCGGCATGTCTTTTTCCACTTCGGCCCCGACGGCACGGCCGCCGTCGACCGCGACGGCACCACCGTCTGGTCGAATGACTCGCTCGGATACGACCCGCAGCATGGGGCCGGAAGCTCTCCGATCTTCGTCGGCAATTTGCTGGCGTTCACCGGCGACGGCGTCGCCGATCCGTTCATCGCCGCGCTTGATCGCGGCACCGGAGCGCTGGTCTGGAAGACAGCCCGCCCCGAGATGCCCGACCCAAAGTGGTCATTCTGCACGCCCCTGTTGGTCGAGGCCGGTGGCCGCAGGCAGGTCGTCAGTCCCGCCGGGCACATGGTCTGCAGCTACGACGCGGAAACAGGCCGGGAGCTGTGGCGCGTCCGCTACCCGAACAAGTGGTCGGTCGTGCCGCGGCCGATCTTCTCCCACGGCTTCGTGTTCGTCTGTACCGGCTACGACGGCCCGGCCGAGCTCCTCGCCATCAAACCGGATGGAGAAGGGGACGTCACCGACACCCATGTCGTGTGGAAGACCGACGACAACATCCCCCACAATCCCTCGCCGCTGATCGTGGGTGATGCGATCTATCTCGTAGCCGACAATGGCATCGCTTCCTGCCGGGATGCCGCCACGGGCAAGCTCCACTGGCGCCACCGCCTCGGCGGCAATTTTTCGTCGTCGCTCGTCCATGCCGGCGGGACGTTGTGGATCGTGAGCGAGCAGGGGGTGTGCACGGCGTTCGCCGCCGACCCAGCCGAATACCGCGAGCTCGGCAGCAGCGACATGGGGGAGCAGGTGCTCGCCTCGCTGGCACCGGCCGAAGGGGCGTTCTTCCTCCGCACCGAAGGGCATCTCTACCGGATCGAATGACTTTCCTTCCGCCCCCCGTGCCTCCCGGAGCTTTGCGATGCCCCGCCTCCCGCCGTCGATCATCGCCGTCGCGCTTGTCGCTCTTGTTCTCCCGGGGCCCCCCGGGATGGCAGCGGAGGCCGTCGTCGAACTCACTGGCAACTGGGGGGTACGCGTGGCCCACACGGCCGCCGGCGTCGTGGCGGCGGGGACCTTCGTCGTCGCTCCCCCTGACATCGTCGAGGTGCTCAATGAGAAAATCCCCACGCTCCCCCTGTTCAACTCCACCGTTCCCGGCTGGGTGAAGGGGGTGGCGCTCGAGGAGGTGAAGGCGGCCGAGTGCACCGTGATCCGGGCCCTCGACCCCGATTCACTCGTCGTCAAGACGGCCCCCGGAAGGGAAGCGACTCTCCTCGAGCGTGGGCGTGACTGGGAGGCCGATCCCGAATGGGGCACCGTGGGGCGGCTCGCCGAGGGCCGCATCGCGGAAGGCCAGCCTGTGTGGGCCAGCTACCGCGCAGCCCTGCGGCGGATCGATTCGGTCGTCCGTCTCACGGATGGCACGCTCGAGTTGGTGCACGGCGAGCCGCAGATCGTTCTCTGCGAACCACCCTCCATCCCGGCCGGGAGTGAACGACTCGTGAATGTCTATCTTCCTGGGCGGATCGAGACGCTCTCGGATGCGAACCTCTTCCCGATTCTCGAGAGCGTGTGTCCGCCGCTTGCCCCGGACCAACCGCCCCAAGCCAGGACCCGGCTCCCTGAAACGCTCCGCCGCCTCGAAGCGGGCGAAAAGCTGAAAATCCTCGCCTGGGGCGACAGCGTCACGACCTACGACCGCTGGCAGTCGATGTTCGTGGAGCGACTCAAGGCCCGCTATCCACAGGCCGACATCGAGTTGGTCACCGAGGCCTGGGGGGGGCGCAACACCGGCAGCTACGTCGCCGAGCCCCCCGGCAGCGAGCACAACTACCGAGAGAAGGTGCTCGACGCTCGCCCGCATCTGATTGTCTCGGAGTTCGTCAACGACGCCGGCATGACCCCGGCGGATGTCGATCGGCAATACGGCCGATTGCTCGCCGACTTCCGAGACATCGGCGCCGAATGGATCATCCTCACGCCCCACTACGTGATGCCCGAATGGATGGGGCCGGGGTTCCTTGAGCGTGGCCAGCGTGACATCGACGACGATCCGCGCCCCTACGTCGCCGGACTGAAAGCCTTCGTTGCCGCCCACCCGGAGCCTGTGGCGCTGGCTGATGCCGCGCGGCGTTACGGTCGCCTCTGGCGCCAGGGGATCCCCTACCTGACGCTCATGGAGAACAACATCAACCATCCGAACATGGCCGGCCACCAGATCTTTGCCGATGCCCTCGATGAGGTGTTCGGAACGCCCGACTGACCCGTCGGGGCCAGGATCTGCTGCGGCGGGCCTTGCGGATTGAACAGGATGGGGCGATTGAGATCGAGTCTGCGGCCCCGCGCGGCGGGGCTTTGCACAGCCCCTCGCAGTCGCCGCCGGACGACTGCCGGCGGGCCGGCGGCGGCGCCGAAGAGTGGTCTGACGAGGCTCAGCGCGACCGCCGCCCCGTCGGAACACCGATGGCCACTCCCCACGCCACTCTCCGTCGCCGTCGGCCGCCCCGCCCTGGGCTCGGTACGGGGGCGATCTGTCTGGCCGTCGTGCTGACCTGGCTCGGGAGCGCGTCCGCCGCCCCCCCCCGGTCAAAGGATGAGGCCCCGGCCGTCGGCCGGGCGCCGATCCGACGACTGACACGGATCGAGCACGAGCACACGCTCCGCGATCTTCTCGACCTCCCCGGCCTCGAGGTCCGTGGCCTCCTCCCCGAGGACGGGCGCGCCCACGGCTTCGACAAGACCGCTGCGGCCCTCGACGTCTCGCATGTCCACATCGCCGGCTGGTACGCCGCCGCCGACGCGGCGCTGGCCATGGCCACCATGCCCCAGCCGACGGCTCCGAGGCCGGTCCACGAGACGCTTCTCCCCGGTGCCCAGGAGTTTTTCAAGCTCGCCCTGCTCGAGGGCGACGCCGTCTTCCTCCGCGAAGGCGCTTACGACGACGAGGCGCTGCCGATCGTCCGCGCGGCGCTCCCCCACAAGCTCGCCCACTACGAGCAGGCGGGGCTCTTCCCCTACCGGCACTCGGTGGGGGTCTTCCGCCGTCAGGCCGTGGACGATCACTTTGCCCTCTTCTTCACCAGCTTCGCGCCGATCCGCGCCGGCCACTACCGGCTGCGGATCTCGACCTGGAGCTTTCAGTGGGACAAAGGGCGGCTGCTGCCGAGACCGGCCCCGGAGGCCGTCAGTCTCCATGCCGA
>Ga0114978_10004571_pt1 | contig 11159 bp, 5 predicted proteins | sample S_140212_EF_Meta_FD_87027 | JGI IMG/M metagenome (GOLD analysis project Ga0114978, IMG submission 87027) | Freshwater microbial communities from Lake Simoncouche, Canada to study carbon cycling - S_140212_EF_MetaG | ecosystem: Environmental > Aquatic > Freshwater > Lake | place: Lake...
AACCAAGGCAACCAATATTTTGTCATGTGCTCTTGCCCCATCATTTGCCAGGGATGAACTAATATGGCGGCATCTAACCGTTCGCATGCTGCCCAAAAATCGTAAAATTGTGGTTCACCTAAATTAATGTTGTTGACGTTACTTCCAATTTGAACACCTTTAAAACCGATACTCATGCAACGTTCTAATTCTTGAACTGCAAGTTGAGTATCTTGCATTGGAACCGTTGCTAAACCAATAAATTTATCTGGATACGAATTAACTGTGTTGGCAATATCATCATTTAAAAATTGAGAAATTTCTAAACAATCATTTGGTTTTGCATCATAACTAAACATGACAGGTATAGTACAAATCACTTGCATATCTGCTTGGTGCTCTGCCATTTCTTTAATTCGCACTTCTGGATCCCAACAATTTTCAACAATTTCTCTAAAACGTTTATCGCCTTGCATCATCCAGGCGCGGCCAGGAATATGATGATCTAATTGTATAAATGTTCCGTAACCAAACTTTTTCGCAAAATCAGGAATATGTTTTGGAAAAATATGCGTGTGTGTATCTATTGTAAACATCCTATTTCTTTTAAAATAAATTTTTCAATATGTCTTCATCAACCAAATTAGCCAATGTTACTTTTAAATTTGGTGTGCGTTCCATTTCGCGTTTAATTGCAAAATTAGCTTCTTTATTTCTTGCCCATGCTCTACGAGCAATTCCATTATTTACATCCCAAAACAACATTGATTTTAATCGTCTGTCTGCATCTGCACTTCCATCAAGCACTAAACCAAAACCTCCGTTTATCACTTCGCCCCAACCAACACCACCGCCGTTGTGTAAGCTAATCCAAGTTGCACCTCTAAAACTATCGCCAACAAAATTTTGAACTGCCATGTCGGCCGTAAATTTTGATCCATCATAAATATTTGATGTTTCTCTGTATGGAGAATCTGTTCCGCTTACATCATGATGATCTCTTCCTAAAACTATGGGCGCAGAAATTTCTTTATTTGCGATTGCTTTATTAATTGCTTCTGCAATTTTTACACGGCCTTCGCTATCAGCATATAAAATGCGCGCTTGCGAACCAACTACTAAATTATTTTTCATCGCATCGCGAATCCAAATAATATTATCATTTAATTGTTGTTTAATTTCATCAGGTGCTGTTTTATAAATTTCTTCTAAAACACTTAAAGCAATTTCATCTGTTTTACGTAAATCGTTTTCATTGGCACTTGTACAAACCCAACGGAATGGTCCAAAACCATAATCAAAACAAATTGGCCCTAATATATCCTGAACATAACTGTTGTATTTAAAGGTAGCACCAACATGGCCACCATACAATGCTTTTTCGTTTTTATAAACATCACCACCTGCACGACCAACTTCTAATAAAAATGCGTTTCCATAATCAAAGAAATACATTCCGTTTGCATGAAGTGTGTTAACGGCGTTGATGTGTTTTACTAACGTTTCCTGAACATGCACTTTAAACTTATCTGGATTAGCGGCCATCATTTCATTACTTTCTTGTAATGATAAACCAACTGGATAATAGCCGCCAGCCCAAGGATTATGCAAAGAAGATTGATCTGAACCAATATCTACTTTCATGTTTTCTTTTACTAATCGTTCCCACAAATCAACCACATTGCCTTGGTATGCAATTGAAACTGCTTCTTTATTTGCTTGAGCAGTTTTAATGCGTGGAATTAATAAATCTAAATTTTCAAATACTTCATCAACCCAACCTTGGGTATGACGAGTTTTTACGGCCTTTGGATTAATTTCGGCAGTTACAGAAACTAAGCCTGCAATTTTTGCCGCTTTTGGTTGTGCACCACTCATGCCTCCTAAACCACATGTTACAAATAATAATCCGTTTTCTGAATTACCATTTACGTGTTGAACTTTACGTGCCGCATTCATAACTGTAATACAAGTGCCATGTATAATTCCTTGCGGACCAATGTACATAAAACTACCGGCAGTCATTTGTCCGTATTGAGTTACACCAAGTGCATTAAATTTTTCCCAATCATCCGGTTTACTATAATTCGGAATCATCATTCCGTTTGTTACAACAACACGAGGCGCATCTTTATGAGATGGAAATAAACCCATTGCATGACCACTGTATAAAACCAAGGTTTGCTCATCAGTCATAATTGCCAAATATTGCATCGTTAATAAATACTGAGCCCAATTTTGAAACACAGAACCATTACCACCATAAGTTATTAATTCATGTGGGTGTTGAGCAACTGCATAATCTAAATTATTACTCAACATATGCATAATTGCGGCAGCTTGAATTGACTGATGTGGATAATCTAAAATTGGTCGGGCATAAATTTTATAATCAGGGCGAAAACGATACATGTAAATTCTACCATAGGTATCTAACTCGTTTAAAAATTCAGTTGCTAAAACAGTATGAAGCTTTGGTTCAAAATAACGCAAAGCATTTTGAATGGCTAACTTTTTTTCATCTGCATTTAAAATTGCTTTACGTTTAGGAGCATGATTTATTTTTTCTTCATAAATCTTTACTTCAGGTAAAATAGAAGGAATGCCTTGCAGTATATGTTTTTGAAATTGTTGTAATTCCATGGTGAAATTGATTAATTTTATAGATGTTGAATTTACGAGATTTTTTAGATATTTTATAAACTTTAAACTCAATAAATTGTTCAATAATAGATGGAAAAAGTTACCCTATTTTGGTTTAGAAGAGATTTACGCTTAAATGATAATGCGGGCTTATATCGTGCGTTGAAAAAAGGATGTCCCGTATTACCAATTTTTATATTTGACCAAACTATTTTAAATAAGTTAGAAGACAAAGCAGACAAACGCGTAGGGTTTATTCATAATGCTATTCAACAACTTAACGATGATTTAAAAGAATTTAAATCGTCCATTCACGTTTTCTATTCAACGCCCGAAAATGTCTTTAAAGATTTAGTTAAGGCCTATGATATTGAGTGTGTTTATGCTAACCATGATTATGAGCCATACGCTAATGAACGCGATGCAAACATAAAATCATTTTTAGAAACAAACCATGTTGCTTTTATAACATACAAAGACCAATGTATATTTGAGAAAACTGAAGTAACAAAAGATGATGGAAAACCCTACACTATTTTTACACCATATAGCCGAAAATGGAAAGCGAAACTAACAGATTATGACGTAAAGCCATATCCAAATAAAAAATATTTTTCTAACTTTCATAAAACTAAATCATTTATAATTCCTTCATTAAAAGAAATGGGATTTGAAAAAACAGATTTAGATACGCCTTCAAAAACAATTTCAAAATCCATTGTTACAAATTATACAGAACAACGTAATTTTCCTGCAATGAATGGTACTAGTCACTTAAGTGTGCATTTACGATTTGGAACAGTAAGTGTTAGGGCTTTAGTAAAACAAGCATTAGCATTAAACGAAACGTGGCTTAACGAATTAATATGGCGTGATTTTTACATGATGATTTTGAGCAACTTTCCTCATGCTTCTAAAAACTCATTTAAACCACAATACGATAAAATAATTTGGCGAAACAATGAAGCTGAGTTTGATTTATGGTGCCAAGGAAAAACAGGTTTCCCCATTGTGGATGCAGGTATGAGAGAATTAAATGAAACTGGTTTTATGCATAACCGCGTTCGAATGATTGTTGCAAGTTTTTTGATTAAAGATTTATTAATTGATTGGCGTTGGGGCGAAGCTTATTTTGCACAAAAACTCATTGATTTTGATTTAAGTGCAAACAATGGAGGTTGGCAATGGGCAGCAGGAAGTGGTTGCGATGCAGCACCTTACTTTCGGATTTTTAATCCAAGCGAACAAATAAAAAAGTTTGATTCAAAATATGAATACATAAAAAAATGGGTTCCCGAATTTGGCACTCCAGAATATCCTTTACCAATGGTAGACCATGCAAAAGCTAGACTAAGAACATTAGCGGCATACAAAGAAGCTTTAACAGAAAACAATCAGGTGAGTTTATTTTAAAACTAAACTACCATATTCACTATTTTTTTATGCACCACAATAACTTTCTTAGGTTGTTGGCCCGCTAACAATTTAATGGTTTGCTCGTTTTTCATTACCTCAACCTCTACTTCTTCTTTCGTAAATGTTGCTGGCAACTCTAAAGTAAACTTTAATTTTCCGTTTACAGAAACAGGATAATTAATACTATCATCAACTAAAAATGCTTCGTTAACTAAAGGAAATGGTGCAAATGCAATACTTTCGGTATGACCTAATTGTTTCCAAAGTTCTTCCGTAATATGTGGCGCATAAGGCGACAAACAAATTAATAGAGGTTCAAGGATTTCTTTTTTATTGCATTTTAAATCCGTTAACTCATTGACACAAATCATAAAATTACTAACGGAGGTATTAAATGAAAAACGCTCGATATCTTCTGTAATTTTTTTAATGGTTTTATGTAAGGTTTTTAATTCTGCTTTTGTAGGTTCCTCTGTTGTAATGGTAAATGCATCATTTTGATAAAACAAACGCCATAGTTTTTTTAAGAACCCGTGTACGCCCGTAATTCCATTGGTATTCCAAGGTTTACTTTGTTCTAATGGACCTAAAAACATTTCGTATAAACGCAAGGTGTCTGAACCAAATTTTTCGGCAATATCATCTGGTGTTACAACATTGTATTTTGATTTAGACATTTTTTCTACTTCGTGTGAACATAAAAATTCATTATTATCTTCGCAAAGTAAAATCGCATTTTTATATTCCTCTCGCCAACTCCTAAAAGCATCTTGATCTAAAACATCATTCTTTACAATATTTACATCAACATGAATTGCTATTAAATCAAACTCTGACGTTTTTAACCCAACAACATTTAATTCCTCTTCCGTCAAATCTCTATTAGCTCTTCCTTTTGAAACAAAAACATTTTGATTTTCTTTCATACGATAAACAAAATTACTTCTACCTTGTATCATTCCCTGATTAATCAACTTCTTCGCTGGCTCATCAATGGCAATGTGTCCAAGGTCATTTAAAAATTTTGTCCAAAAACGCACATACAATAAATGGCCTGTAGCATGTTCGCTACCACCAATATATAAATCAACTTGTTTCCAATAATCAGTTAGTTTTTTACTTGCAAACTCCAAACCGTTATGAGGATCCATGTATCTTAAAAAATACCAAGAACTTCCTGCCCAACCTGGCATGGTCGAATGTTCGAAAGGATAAGAAGCCCCACCTAAATCCTCCCCAGTGGGGAGGACTTTTAGTAATTCTTCTAATTTGAGTTTTATTTTACTAATAACATTTTCTATATCATTGGTAATTTCTTCATTAGTAAATCGGATCACTGAAAAACCAACAGACTCTAATTCTTTAGTTCTTTCAGCATCATATTCTTTTTTGTCTAAATGAATTTTACCATCTACCTCTATTACCAATTTTGTTTCCAACGAAACAAAATCAACAATATTAGAACCAATAATATGTTGCCTTCTAAATTTTACGTCTAAAGATTTTTTACGAATCGCTTCCCATAAAATTTGTTCTGCTTCAGTTTGATTCTTCCTTAATTCTTGTGCTTTTTCTTTTGTGAAATTATAAGATGAATCGCCAGCTGTTTCCCAATTATGAGGCTTGGTATTCTCTCCCCCTTGTGGAGAGTTAGAGAGGGGCCTGTATCTCCAGTTTGTGGCACGTGCTAAAGGCGGTTCGCCATCTTCGGTAGGTAAATATTTATCTACTTCTGGTAATAGTAATGGCAATTCAGTTTCATCTAAAGCATAAGGAATATCATTTTTATAATAGATTGGAATTGGTTCGCCCCAGTAACGTTGGCGACCAAACACGGCATCACGTAAGCGAAAATTGACTTTACCTTTTCCTAAATTTTTTGTTTCAATTTCTGCAATGGCTTTTTTCATGGCAGCTTTTACATCTAAGCCATTTAAAAAATCAGAGTTAATTAATTTTCCTTCTTTCGCATCGTATGACCCTTCGACTTCGCTCAGGGTGACATTCAATGTTGGTTCTACTACTTCTAAAATTGGTAAGCCAAAATGTTTTGCAAAACTATAATCTCTGCTATCATGCGCGGGAACTGCCATTACAGCGCCTGTGCCATAACCAGCCAAAACGTAATCACCAATCCAAATAGGAATTTGTTTTCCAGTAAAAGGATGTTCGACAAATGAACCCGTTGGCACTCCTGTAATTTTATTAATATCAGCTTGGCGCTCGCGCTCACTTCTGTTTTTTGCTTGAGTTACATAAGCCTCAACACTAACTTTATTTTCAGGTGTTGTTAAGCTATTCACTAACTCGTGTTCGGGAGCCAGCGTTACAAACGAAACACCAAAAATAGTATCAGGGCGTGTTGTAAAAACTTCAATGTCATGCTGAACTTGTTTCAGAATATCTTGAGACCCTGAAACGAGTTCAGGGTGACAAACAACTTTGAATTTTAAACTTGTTCCTTCACTTTTTCCAATCCAGTTTCGTTGTGCTTCTTTTAAACTATCTGTCCAATCTAAAGTATCTAATCCAGTTAATAAACGCTGAGCATATGCCGTAATACGCATGCTCCATTGCTTCATTAATTTGCGCTCAACAGGATAACCACCACGTTCACTTACACCATCTTTAATTTCATCATTTGCTAATACGGTTCCTAATTGCGGACACCAGTTTACATAAGCTTCCCCTAAATAAGCCATACGGTAGGCCATTAAAATATCTGACTTTTCTTTTTCTGTAAACGCTTTCCATTGTTCGACTGTAAATGATTTTACATTATCATCGCAATGTGCATGTATACTAGCATTTCCATGAGCTTCAAATTCAGAACTTAATTTTGAAATAGGTTCTGCTTTATTTGTATTTTTATTATACCACGAATTAAATAGTTGAATAAAAATCCATTGTGTCCATTTATAATAATCAGGATTAGATGTTCTTACTTCTCTATCCCAATCAAATGAAAAGCCAATTTTATCTAATTGTCTTCTGTAAACGGCAATATTATTTTCTGTAGTAATTTTTGGATGTTGTCCTGTTTGAATTGCATATTGTTCGGCTGGTAAACCAAAACTATCGTAACCCATTGGGTGCAAAACGTTAAAACCTTTATGTCTTTTAAAACGAGCAATAATATCAGAAGCAATATAACCTAATGGATGTCCAACGTGTAAACCCGCACCAGAAGGATAAGGAAACATATCTAATACATAATATTTTTCTTTGGTCGAATCATCCTTAGCAGCAAACGTTTTATTCTCGGCCCAAAATTTTTGCCAATTTTCCTCTATCTCTTTAAAATTATATTCCATCTTCTTTATTAAACTTAAAAAATAAATTTTTGCTTATTACAATTTAGCAAACGCTTTTTCAAACGCTACAATTGTTTTTTCAATGTCTTCCATGGTATGCGCTTCGCTCATAAAACCAACTTCATAGCCGCTTGGGCCAGAGTAAACGCCATTTTCTAATAATGCGTGGTATAAGATTTTAAAATGTTTCATGCTATCGGCATCAATATCTTCGGCGCATTTAATGTATTCTTTATCTGTAAACGCTAACCAAAAAATAGAACCAACTGTAAATATTTTAAAATTATGTTTGGTGTTTTTCGTTAAGCCTTTAATTAACGCTTGCGTTTTATGCTCTAAATCTGAATAAAAATTTGGCTTTAAGCATTCTGTCAATTGTGCAATACCAGCAGCCATCGCCACAGGATTACCACTTAATGTACCTGCTTGGTAAACATTTCCTTCAGGAGAAATGCTCGACATGATTTCTTTACTTGCACCATAAGCACCAACAGGAAAGCCTCCACCGATAATTTTACCATACGTAATAATATCAGGCTTGATATTATAATATCCTGCTGCACCACAAAAACATACTCTAAAGCCGCTAATGACCTCATCAAATATTAGTAACGTATTATTTTTTGTACAGATGTCTCTTAAAAATTGCAAGTACGCTTTGTCTTGTAATAACAAACCATTATTTGCAGGAATTGGTTCAATTATAATACAAGCAATCTGATCAGGAAACTGTTTGAATGCTTCTTCAACCGCCTCTTTATTATTTAATGAAACAACAATTGTATCGTTCACTACACTTTCGGGAACACCCGCAGAAGAAGTATTTCCAAAGGTCACTAATCCCGAACCAGCTTTAACTAATAAAGAGTCTGAATGGCCGTGGTAACATCCTTCAAACTTTAAAATTTTAGTTCGCCCTGTATATCCTCTTGCTAAACGGATGGCACTCATAACCGCTTCTGTGCCACTACTCACGAAACGAATCTTTTCGATATACGAATTAAACGTTAAAATAAGTTCAGCTAATTCATTTTCTAAACGTGTTGGTGCGCCAAAAGACGTGCCATTACGCATGGTTTTTTCAACTGAATTTAAAACCTTATCATTTGCATGGCCTAAAATTAATGGGCCCCAGCTTGCGCAGTAATCGATGTATTCATTTCCATCAGCATCCCAAACGTGAGAACCCTTTCCTTTATCAATAAAAACAGGCGTTCCGCCCACACTCCTAAAAGCACGAACGGGAGAGTTTACTCCACCAGGAAAAAACTGTTTTGCTTTCTCAAATAATTTAACCGATTCCGAATTTTGCATAATACTAAATTAAGATGCAAAGATATAGGTTTGACTTAATTTATTGCGTTATAATTTTAGTTTTATAATTCTAATGGACGATAAGGAAATTACTTACGCTTTTTGTACCTTTTTTCGTTACGAATAATGATTGGTTTTGAATTTGTATGGCTAACAAACTCAAAATCTAACTGTTTTTTAACCAAATCGGCACGTCGAACTTTTATCACAACTTTGTCGCCCAAAGCATAAATATTACCAGTATTTCTTCCAACAACACGGTAATTATCAGCATCAAACGAATAATTATCGTCCTTCATATCTCTTAACGAAATTCTACCTTCACATTTGTTTTCTGTAATCTCAACAAAAATACCAAACTCCGTAACGCCACTAATAATACCATCAAATGCAATTCCAATTTTATCAGATAAAAATTCAACTTGTTTATATTTTATAGAAGCGCGTTCTGCTTCAGCAGCCAACTTTTCCATCTCAGAAGAATGCTTACACAATTGTTCTAACTCATCTGCTTTTAAATATAATTTATGATTTAATTTTGCTTCTAACAAACGATGAACGAGTACATCAGGATAACGACGGATTGGAGAAGTAAAGTGCGTGTAATAATCAAACCCTAAACCATAATGACCAGAATTTTTGGTTGTATAAATTGCTTTTGGCATACTTCTCACTGCCAATAACTCAATCATGCTTTGCTCTTTTTTATCTTTTACATCAACTAATAATTTGTTAATGGATTGCGCTGTTTTTTGTCTGTTACCAACCGCTACCGAATATCCAAAGCGTTCAACAAAATTATTTAACTCTTGTAGTTTCTCATCTTTAGGCACATCATGTACACGATACACAACAGCGTTTGCATTACTTTTATCTTTTTGATGATTCGTTTTTTCGTCATCTTTAGATTGTGGTTTTCCTAAAAACTCTGCAACTTTTCTATTGGCCAACAACATGAAATCTTCAATCAGTTTGTGCGCATCCTTTTGTGTTTTAAAATAAACGCCTGTAGGAAGTCCATTTTCATCTAATTCAAATTTAACTTCAGCTTTATCAAAAAAGATTGACCCTTTTGCTGTTCGTTCGGCACGTAATATTTTCGCTAATTTATCTAGTGTATGGATTTCATCTTTGTATTCTCCAACTCCAGTTTCAATAATCGTTTGAACTTCTTCGTAACTAAAACGATGGTCGCTATAAATTACTGTTTTTCCAAACCATTGATTTTGAATTTGAGCAAACTCATCTAATTCGAAAACTGCACTGAAACAATATTTTTCTTCATGTGGACGAAGTGAACACGCAAAATTACTTAGTACTTCGGGTAACATAGGAACGCAACGATCAACTAAGTAAACTGAAGTTGCACGACTGACAGCTTCATCATCTAAAATTGTTTTTGGTTTTAAGTAATGTGTTACGTCGGCAATGTGAACACCAACTTCCCAATTTCCATTATCTAATAATTGTAATGATAAAGCATCGTCAAAATCTTTTGCGTCAGCCGGATCAATCGTAAAAGTTGTAATGTGTCTAAAATCGCGGCGTTTCGCAATTTCTTCAGGATAAATTTCCGTGTTTAAATCTTTTGCTTCAGCTTCTACTTTTGGATCAAAAACCATTGGCAAACCAAACTCAGCCATAATCGCATGAATTTCTGTTTCATGATCGCCTGCGTTACCAAGCACTTCAATTATTTTTCCATTTGGATTATCAGAACCTTTTTTCCATTCAACTAATTCTACAACAACTTTTTGTCCGTTCTGAGCATTTAAAATATCTTGCAACGGAATAAAAAAATCGACATGTATTTTATTATAATCAGGAACAACAAAGGCAAATTTTTGATTGATTTGAATCGTTCCAACAAACTTAGTCTTCTTACGCTTTATTACTTCAACAACTTCTCCCTCAGGTTTACCACGATTTTTATTAGTGATATTTATTTTTACTAAATCACCATTTAGTGCGTCTTTACTTCTTCTAAAAGGAATATAAACATCTTGTGTTTCGGCCGAAATAATAACATAAGAAGCGCCTGAAGTTGTAAAATCTATTGTTCCAGATTCGTATGTTTTAGTTTCTTTAAATTGATATTTTCCAATTTCTTTTTCTACTACAAACCCCTGATGTTTTAATTCTTCAAGGGTTTCTAATAATGTAAAGCGGTCGCTTTCATTATCAATCTCCATTGCAGAGCCTAACTGTTTGTAATTAAACGATTTTTCGGAATTATGTTTTAAAAACGTTAATACTTCTTCGAACAAATAACGTTTTGGTTGTTTTTTTGATTTTGCCATTTTTATAATCACACCAATTAGGCGTTCATGTAAAGGTAATTAAATTGGGTTTACATTTGATTCTTTGTTAATTTCTTTTGATTCAAATAACACAAATTTTACGATGTCCAAACCTTCGTTCCTTCACTACAATTTCTACAAATCTCTATTTCTTCACGAGATTTTAAAATAGCTTTTCTAAAACTTTGATACA
>Ga0114978_10004576_pt1 | contig 11153 bp, 10 predicted proteins | sample S_140212_EF_Meta_FD_87027 | JGI IMG/M metagenome (GOLD analysis project Ga0114978, IMG submission 87027) | Freshwater microbial communities from Lake Simoncouche, Canada to study carbon cycling - S_140212_EF_MetaG | ecosystem: Environmental > Aquatic > Freshwater > Lake | place: Lake...
AATGCGCTCGATAAAGTTCGAGTCACGACGGTTGCGCTTATCAGTAGCAACGATGCTGTAAAAAGGGCGCTTCTTAGAGCCGCCGCGTGCCAGTCGAATGACGACCATACTTATTCCTTAAAATCTAAAAATGAAAACAGGTTGATTACAACCCAATGAAGTTTCTATAAAAATCTTGGGCTCCAGCTCACCAACTAAACGTACGGTAAAGCGGAAAACCTCATATTCTAGACGAAAACCCCTACTTCATCCACCTATTTAAGCGTCTCAGACGGTAGAATAGAATCTAAACTAATATAAAAAATATATATAAATCAATAGCTTATATAAATATGTCCAACAAAACACCTGGTTTACAGCCCACTAAAAGCCACTTAAATAAGCTCTGGATCACACTTTCCTGCCTAGTCTTGGGGCTTTTAAGTGCTTGTGCAAATGTGATTCCACCTTGTGGCGCCAAAATCAGTCCACCGAGTAGCGAACTGCGCAATACCAGATGGGAACTTACTCGCTGGAATTTACCGCCCAACCCTAATGGTGAAGTACGTGCTCGCCAAATTCCTCAGGGTGAGGCTAGTAACCCCATCCAAATGATCTTCGATGCCAATGGACAAAAAGTAAGTGGGTCAACTGGATGCAATAGATTTACTGCAGAGCTTGATGAGGATACTCGTGGCTTTAGTTTAAGCAAAATTGCGAGCACCAAAATGGCTTGCTCTCCACAACGCATGGAATTAGAAAATGACTTTCTTTATGAACTCAATGACTACCGCAGCATCGTTCGTAACGGTGATCAATTACTCATGATTGGCATTGACCGTGAAGTACTAAGTTTTACCCAGCGTCCTGTGAGTAATAAATAAAATAAGCACCTATCTCTAATCACTTTATGAAAAAATCTAAACTTCTCTTTTGTGCGCTCGGATTATTTTGTCCGGGCACAGGCTTAAATTGTTTTTACTTGCAGGGAATAAAATCTTTCTGGGCTTGGACGCAACTGCTTGCATTGTTTGGAGGCTTTGTTGGCTGGACTCTTCTCAAAGATGCTCACTTTCATTCTGGTCCTGGTTGGGTGCTGCTGACTTTTGGATTTATTGCGATCGAGGCAAGCTGGCTCACCACCATTACCTTTGGCCTACGCCCCGATGAAAAATGGGATGCGCAATTTAACCCCGGCATTGCAGAGCATGCACGTAGTCAATCTGGCTGGCTTGTAGTTCTCACAGTCATCTTCTCGCTTGTGCTGGGAGCAGGAGTCATGATGACCTTCTTCGCTATTGCTTTTGAGCAATTTTTTATTTCACAACTCCAAGAAGCGAGAAAACTATCTCAGTAATAGCGCTTTAGAACTGCTCTACCTCTAATGCATTAGTAGAGTAACCGCCCTCAATAATCGAAGTAGCAAGGGCCTGCGCTTGCGGTAATAAGTTTTCTGCAAAGAAACGGGCAGTCGCAATCTTGGTTTTATAGAAGGCCTGATCGCTATCATGCAAACGTTCTGCAGCCAACAGTCCGCGAGCCATTTGCCAAGCGCCCAACACTAAGCCAGATAAACGCAAATAAGCAAAACTACCGGCGTATACCGCTTTGGTGTCAGTTTTTGCATGAGCCAAGATATAGGTAACAGCCTCATCAAAGGCAGTACGCCCGGCCATCAACTGCTTGAGAACAGCTTTAGCGTCTAGAGTGCCGCTAGCAGCTAACTCTTTTTCAGTCTGACTAATTCTTTGGGAAAGCACTCTAGCAGTTACGCCACTATCACGCACAGTTTTTCTGCCCACCAAATCATTAGCTTGAATCGCAGTCGTACCTTCATAGATAGTCAAAATACGCGCATCACGATAATGTTGCGCAGCGCCAGTCTCTTCAATGAATCCCATGCCGCCATGCACTTGCACGCCTAAGCTGGCAACCTCTATCGACATTTCAGTTGAGAAGCCTTTAACAATTGGTACCAAGAATTCATAAATAGACTGATTGGATTTACGGACTTCCTCATCTGCTGCAGCATGTTGCGCATCATATGCGGCAGCGGCATAGTAGGCCAAAGCACGAGAAGCTTCCACAGATGCCCGCATGGTCATCAGCATGCGCTTGACATCTGGCTGATGAATAATTGCTACTGGGCCAGCAGAACCACCTAAATCACGACTTTGAACACGATCTTTAGCATACTGAACTGCCTTTTGATAGGCACGCTCTGCAAGCGCAATGCCTTGCATACCCACTGCAAAACGCGCTGCGTTCATCATCACAAACATATACTCTAGGCCACGATTTTCTTCGCCCACCAAATAAGCAACTGCACCGCCATGATCTCCAAACTGCAATACCGCAGTTGGACTCGCCTTGATTCCAAGCTTATGCTCTATCGATACGCAGTGAACATCATTACGCGCGCCTAGAGATCCATCGGCATTAACTAAGAACTTAGGCACGACAAATAAAGAAATGCCTTTAACACCCTCTGGTGCATCTGGTGTTCTAGCCAATACTAAATGGATAATATTCTTGGCCATATCATGCTCACCATAGGTAATAAAGATTTTGCTGCCAAAAATCTGATAGGTGCCATTGCCCTCTGGAACTGCCCGGGTGCGAACCATCGATAAATCCGAACCTGCTTGTGGCTCGGTTAAACACATCGAGCCAGTCCAATTACCTGAAATCATGCTCGGTACAAATTGCGCTTGCAACTCTGGGCTGGCTGCCGTTAAGAGCGCTTCAATCGCACCATCTGTCAGCATAGGACATAAAGCAAAGGATAAGCTGGCTGAATGCACCATCTCAAAACAAGCCGTAGCAATCAATTTTGGAAGGCCTTGCCCACCAAACTCTATTGGATGAATAACCCCCTGCCAGCCAGCAGCAGCGAATTGCTCAAATGCTTCTTTAAAGCCAGGGGTGGTAGTCACTACGCCGTCTTTAAATGAGCTTGGCTTTTGATCGCCTGGCCAATTGAGGGGTGCAACTACATCTTGATTAAATTTAGCAGACTCTTCCAAAATTGCTGGGGCGAGATCCACATCGGCACCTGCTTGAGCATAGACTGGATAAGCCACTACCTCTGATAGCCCCGCTAATTCATTCATCACGAATAGCATATCTTTTACGGGGGCAACATATGGCATTACAACTCCTATCAATTTAAATCGATGGGCTATAAAAAATGATCAGAGCGCCTTCGTCAATTCTGGTACAGCAGTAAAGAGGTCAGCGACTAAACCATAGTCTGCTACACCAAAGATCGGAGCTTCTGGATCTTTGTTAATCGCCACGATCACTTTCGAATCTTTCATTCCCGCTAAATGCTGAATGGCCCCTGAAATACCAACAGCCACATACAACTGCGGAGCGACGATCTTGCCAGTCTGACCCACTTGATAGTCATTGGGCACATAGCCTGCATCGACAGCAGCCCTTGAAGCGCCTAAGGCGGCCCCCAATTTATCGGCTAAAGGAACAACCAACTCCTGATACTTCTCCCCTGAGCCTAATCCACGACCGCCAGATACGATAATCTTGGCTGCCGTTAATTCGGGGCGATCTGATTTGGTCAGTTCACGACCCACAAAAGAGGACTTGCCAGCACTATCAGCAACCGATACTTTTTCAACCGTAGCAGACCCACCATTTGCTACAGCCGGATCAAAGCCAGTGGTACGAACCGTAATCACTTTCACTGGATCGCCAGACTGCACTGTTGCAATCGCATTTCCTGCGTAGATAGGACGCTCAAAGGTATCAGCGCTTACTACCTTAGTGATATCTGAGAGTTGGGCAACGTCAAGTTTGGCTGCAATGCGGGGCATCACATTCTTGCCGCAGGCAGTGGCTGGTGCCAACAAGTGACTATAGTTGCCAGCAATGACTAAAATCTGTGCGGCCAAAGGTTCGGCCAATTGATCCGCTAAAGCAGGACTATCGACTTGAATCACTTTACGGACACCCGCAATCTGAGATGCCGCTTGGACGACAGTCTCAGCACCGCTACCAGAAACTAAAACATCCACCTCAGGCGAGCATTGCAAAGCAGCAGCAACTGTATTCAAAGTCGCAGGCTTTAAAGAATGATTATCGTGTTCAGCAATAACAAGAGCAGCCATTTAAATCACCTTCGCTTCATTTTTAAGTTTTTCAACTAGAGCGGCTACATCAGCAACCATCACACCAGCACTGCGCTTGGGTGGCTCTTCTACCTTCAGTGTCTTTAAGCGTGGCGCAACGTCTACACCTAAATCTTCTGGTTTCACAATATCAATTGTCTTCTTCTTGGCCTTCATAATATTAGGCAAAGTTACGTAGCGTGGCTCATTGAGACGTAAGTCAGTTGTAATTACTGCAGGCAATGACAGAACAATGGTTTCTAAACCGCCATCAACTTCGCGCGTCACGGTAGCTTTCCCATCAGCCACCACCACTTTAGAGGCAAAAGTTGCTTGTGGGATATCCATCAAACTCGCCAACATCTGACCCGTTTGATTGCTATCATCATCAATTGCTTGTTTACCTAGAATGATGATTTGTGCCTGCTCTTTTTCTGAGAGCGCTTTGAGAATTTTGGCCACTGCCAAAGGCTGTAATTCAGTATCTGTCTCCACCAAAATCGCACGATCTGCGCCAATGGCTAAAGCTGTCCGCAAGGTTTCTTGGCATTGAGTCACCCCTGCACTCACCACAATGATTTCAGAAACCACGCCAGCCTCTTTGAGCCGTACCGCTTCCTCGACGGCGATTTCATCAAAGGGATTCATACTCATTTTGACGTTGGCAATATCGACACCAGAATTATCTGACTTCACTCGAACTTTAACGTTGTAATCAACTACGCGTTTTACCGCAACTAAGATCTTCATCTGATTTTCGCAATCCTCAAACTCTACAAAAACACTATTTTTCTAAAAAATTGGGGCTTATTTCTTATTTTACCGCCCCTACTGCTATCAAACTAAACATCAATAGCTGTGGCAGAGCCAGCCTGCTTACGGAGCTCAAACTTCTGAATTTTTCCGGTAGAAGTCTTTGGCAGCTCACCAAAAACAATCGCTTTGGGTACCTTAAAGCCTGCTAAGTACTTTTTGCAGTGGGCAATGATCTCTGCTGGAGTCACTTCAAGACCAGGCTTAAGCTCTAAAAAGGCACAAGGAGTCTCGCCCCACTTTGGGTCTGGTTTTGCTACTACAGCAGCAGCAAGGATAGCCGGATGACGATAGAGTACATCCTCCACCTCAATAGAAGAAATATTCTCGCCACCAGAAATAATGATATCTTTACTGCGGTCCTTGATCTTCACGTAACCATCGGCGTTCTTAACTGCCAAGTCGCCAGAATGAAACCAGCCGCCCTCGAAGGCTTCTTTAGTGGCCTTCTCATTTTTGAGATAGCCCTTCATCGTGATATTGCCCTTGAACATAATCTCGCCCATGGTTTCACCATCAGCAGGAACGGGCTCCATGGTTTCTGAATTCAGTACATCAATCGCTTGTTGTAGGTGATAGCGCATGCCTTGACGTGCATTCAAACGTGCACGCTCACTGATATCAACATCATTCCATTCATTTTGTTTGACGCAAACTGCAGCTGGGCCATAAGTCTCAGTCAACCCATAGACATGGGTTAAATCAAAGCCTAACTTCTCCATACCCTCAATAATGGCAGCGGGAGGTGCAGCACCAGCAACCAGACCCTTTACACCCATCGGTACACCAACTTTGAGCTGATCAGCAGCATTGACTAAGAGGTTATGCACAATCGGCGCCGCACAATAATGCGTTACGCCATGCTCTTTCATCGCAGCAAAAATCTGTTGTGCATCTACGCGACGCAAGCAGACATTAATACCAGCACGAGCCGCAATCGTCCAAGGGAAGCACCAACCGTTGCAATGGAACATGGGCAAAGTCCATAAGTACACTGGATGCCTATTGATATCCCAATCAAGAATATTGGAAACGGCATTGATTGCGGCACCACGATGGTGATATACAACTCCCTTAGGGTTACCAGTCGTTCCTGAGGTGTAATTTAAGCAGATGGCTTGCCACTCATCTGCAGGTACTTGCCATGCAAATTTTGGATCGCCTGTTGCTAATAATTGCTCGTAAGTCAATTTGCCCAATCTCTTTCCAGGCACGTCATACTCTTTTTCTTCAGCATCAATGACTAAAAACTCACGACCGCTTTCTTTCTTAGCAATCTCGAGTGCTTTCTGCATCACTGCAGAAAACTCAGGGTCTACAATCACTACCTTGGCCTCACCATGATTTAGCATAAAAGCAATTGTTTCTGGATCTAAGCGGGTATTTAATGCATTGAGAACTGCTCCCGCCATCGGAATGCCAAAGTGGGCTTCAACCATTGGTGGCGTATTAGCCAACATAACAGCAACCGTATCACCAAGGCCAATACCCTGCTGTTGTAAGGCACTAGCCAAGCGGCGGCAGCGCTCATAAGTCTGCGCCCAAGTTTGACGTAACTTGCCATGAATCACTGCAATCTTCTGAGGATAGACTTGTGCAGAGCGCTCCAAGAATAATAGTGGAGTCATTGGGGTGTAGTTAGCAGGATTGCGTTCTAAACCTTGCTCATAAATATTGACCATCTTTTACCTTCAGTAACAGTTTTGCATTTATCTTTTGTTTTTTAAATATCAGCTAATGCTTTGACATGAGCTACTACACTCCGGCCCAATGCAGATAAGTTGTAACCGCCTTCTAAGCAACTCACAATGCGATTATCAGCATATTCATGGGCGATCTCTTTTAAGCGCTTCGTGATCCAGACATAATCATCCTCTACTAAACCCATTTGACCTAAGTCATCCTCGCGATGAGCATCAAATCCCGCGGAAATAATGACAAGCTGAGGCTCAAAATTTCGCAGGGCTGGTAGCCATTTTTCTTCAACAATGGAACGCACTACATCACCTCGCGTTGCTGCAGGTAATGGGACATTCACCATATTGTCAGCGCGATCAAGTCCACTGTAGGGATAAAATGGATGCTGAAAGAAGCTACACATTAAGACGCTAGGATCATTGAAAAATGCGGCTTCAGTACCATTACCATGGTGCACATCAAAATCAATAATGGCAACACGTTCAATGCCGTATGTTTCCATGGCATAGCGGGCAGCAATAGCCACGTTATCAAACAAGCAAAAACCCATCGAACGGGTTGGCTCAGCATGATGACCTGGGGGTCTTACTGCACAAAAGACATTTTGAACCTCGCCCTTCATAACAGCATCAACGCCAGCAATAGCGGCACCAGCAGCTCGCAAGGAAGCTTGCCAAGTGTGAGGATTCATGATGGTGTCACCGTCGAGCATGGCATAGCCACTGGTGGGGGACTGTTCTTTGACAAAGGCGATATGGTCAGGACTATGAACTAACTCTAGTTGATCTTCACTCGCCAAAGGGGCCTCTAGGTGCTGCACAAAGCGATCTACCCCACTCCGAATCATCTGGTCGTTGATCGCTTGAATCCGCTCAGGACACTCTGGATGATGGCTACCCATCTCATGTTTGAGGAAATCTGGGTGAGTTATGTATCCTGTTGTCATTAGCTGTAATCCTTAATAGCAAAACTATCGTTTTTATAATCTAATTCATTGTGCTGAATTCTCAAAAACCCTTGTCCTCGCGAATCAACTCTCGCTTAACCTACCTTCTGCTAACACTTGTGCTTAGCGCCTGCTCTCAAGCCCCTGTTCAGCAAAGTAACCTACAGCCGCCCATCGTAAACCAAGCTGATGATACGGTCACTGAAGTGCGTTATAGCCAAAACTTAAACGGCTTGTTAAGCCAAGTCTCGCAGACCCAAGAAATCCCACTTCAGATGCTAGAAAATGGATTTCTAGATGCTAAAACGATTCCCTCCATTCGCAAATTAGTATTACCCCCATCGGGTACTTTTAAGAAAAACTGGCTGGTTTATCGCAAACGCTTTATTGAGCCGGTGCGCCTCAAGGCTGGAAAGGCCTTTTGGGATGAAAACCGAGCCTTTTTGAGTCAAGTAGAACAAGATTATGGGGTCCCTGCAGAGATGATAGTGGCCATCATTGGGATTGAAACCATCTATGGACGCCAAACCGGGAATTTTCGTGTGAAAGACGTTTTGTCGACACTAGCCTTTAGTTATCCAGATACCCCCAATAAAGTAGCCCGAGAACAGTTGTTTAAGGATCAACTCAAAGAACTCATTCAGATGTGCTGGATGGAGGCTGGTGGCAAACTGCCAGCTAAAAATAGTTCTCAGAGCGTCAATGCCGCTCAATTTAGCGCTTGCCTGAATCAAAACAGCTCCTATGCTGGCGCCATTGGCTTGCCTCAATTTATGCCTAGCAGCATTCGCAGCTTTGCAGTCGATGGTGATGGTGACGGACGCATTGATCTTAAACGGAGCCCTAAAGATGCTATCGCTAGTGTCGCAAACTTTATGAAAAAACATGGTTGGCAAGTAGGTATGCCGATTTCTTTTTCGGTGCAAGAGAATGCTGTATTAGCAGCAAAGCAATTAGCTGATGGCGAACCCCAACTGAAATATACCGTTGCAGAGCTGATCGAGAAAGGCATTTTGTTGCCGCAACAAGGCGATTTACAGCTAGGTGGTGTAGAGCCGCAAAGTAAGGCATTGATTGTGGATCTACCATATCCAGATAAAGATGGGCTCGATCAAGTGCAGTATTTTGTAGGCTTAAATAATTTCCTGACGATTGTTCAATACAACCGCAGTTACTTCTATGCACAAAGTGTTGCAGAGTTTGCAGAGGCCTTAGGCTATAAAAATCAAAGTGTTGTGCCAGTTGATCCAAACGTAAAAGTCAGTAGCCCAAAAAGTCTGACTGAAAAACCAAAAGCTAAGAAATCGCACGCTAAGAAAAAGCCTAAAGCGAATTGAGTAGATTAAGCTTGTGAATTAAGCTGGAAATACACCAGTAGATAAGTAGCGATCGCCGCGATCACAGACAATAAAGACGATAGTAGCGTTTTCTACTTGACGGGCAATGCGTAATGCCACTACTAGTGCTCCACCGGCTGAGATACCGCAAAAGATACCTTCTTCTACCGCCAAGCGTCTTGCCATATCTTCGGCTTCTGCTTGCGTCACATATTCAATACGATCAACCCGATCACCCTGATAAATCTTAGGTAAATACTCTGGCGCCCACTTACGAATGCCAGGTATCTGCGAGCCCTCTTCAGGCTGTGCTCCAATAATCTGAATCGCAGGGTTCATCGATTTAAGATAAGTGGACACACCAGTAATCGTGCCAGTAGTACCCATAGCAGAAACAAAGTAGGTAACCTGTCCATCAGTATCACGCCAAATCTCTGGGCCAGTGGTTTCAATATGCGCCCTTGGATTATCTGGATTGGCAAATTGATCAAGCAATCTACCGCGACCTTCACGCTGGAGTTGCAAGGCGTAATCTCTAGCAAACTCCATACCACCAGATGCTGCAGTCAAAATAAGTTCTGCGCCATAAGCTGCCATACTCTGGCGGCGCTCAATACTTTGATTCTCAGGCATGACCAAAACCATCTTGTAGCCCAGCATGGCAGCAGTCATTGCTAAGGCAATTCCAGTGTTACCGCTGGTTGCTTCTATTAAGGTATCACCCGGGTAAATTTCGCCACGCTCTTGTGCGCGCATGATCATCGACAGCGCAGGTCGATCTTTGACCGACCCGGCTGGATTGTTGCCCTCTAACTTACCTAAGATCACATTGTGACGATTCTCGTTTTCCATACCAGGAATACGCTGCAGGCGTACCAATGGGGTATTGCCTACAGTTTGTGAAATCGACAGGTAAGAAGGTTTGCTCATGGACTCATTTTAGCCATAAGCAAGCCTACGCTCTAAAGGGTTTAATTTCGGCGAGGTGACGTCGCACGCTCCGGCTGATTACGATTACCAGCTTGATGCCGCGAATTACGCCTGCCAGAGGCTCCACCTTCCTTCTTGGTGCGACCATTAGGCTCCCGAAAAGAGCTTGGTGCCTCTATGGTCAAGCCGTTATCCACCATCTTTTCAACGGATTTCATCCCAATGCCACGGACCCGCTTTTGTAGATCATTGGCATCTTGAAAATGGCCGCCATCCAAACGCTCTGCAATGATGGTTTTGGCTTTCGATGGGCCAATGCCTTTGATGCTCTCTAACTCAGACTGCGTTGCTATGTTGACATTGATGGGTGAGGCATGGGCAAAGCCTAAAGAAGAAAGTGCTAAAACCGCTGAAACCAAGGCAGATCTCACAAAACCTGTGCTTCTCATATTCAAATTTCTTGTCATAAATTCTCCAGTAGTTAATAAAAATCCGCAGACACTATGTGTACGTGGATTGTTTACAACGGAGAAAAGAATGTTTGGTTGACGTCATTGTCAGTATTACAAGTAATGCAGTAATAGCTGATACTGATTATTGACTAAGGATAAATTGCGCAGCGCGTTTAATTAATTCTGGTTCGGTCTGATTAAAGCCATGATAGGCAAAAGATTCGCAAACATTACCCTCGCTCACACCACCCTCAATCATCTCTAGCTTTGAAATGAATTTAGCTGGTCTACCCTCAATGATTCTTTTTGTTGCTGATACCGGGGTTCCTAAACAAGCATCTTCGGGATGATGAATGCCGAGAACAGGCAGCGTGACAGTGTCACTTAGAGATGCTGTCCTGATCGTGCCAGCAATAATGATGCCCGCCAATTGCTTAGACTGATCACTCGATTGATTGGCAAAATAGGTTGCTGTTGAAGTACCCATACTGTGGCCAAAAATCCAAATTGGCAGCCCGGTCTTATTTTTGTAATAACTAACTACCTCACCGACCCTATCCATATGATCTTGTCGCTCTCGAAGGTTACCTCTGCGTAAATCACCTAAGTCATAAGGTGTATCTACCAAAACCGCATCAATGTGATATTGCGACCAAAGATTGAGGGAGCGTATAAATGTATGTCTACTTTTAACAGTCCCTTCATCGGAAATAGAGGCTCTACCACCGCCACCGGGAAAAAGTAAAACGACTGCACGTGTTTTAGCAACTGGGACCAGTAAGGTTCTAGTAGAGATCTCGCCTTGATGCGCAACATCAAAAACTTGGGCAGATACTGGGAAAGCAATAAACCAAAGAGCTGCTACTAGATA